>JACCEC011014266.1_pt1 | contig 12084 bp, 7 predicted proteins | sample 7450121 | NCBI WGS metagenome assembly JACCEC01 (sample SAMN15323455, study PRJNA562643) | freshwater metagenome | isolation source: river surface water | place: USA:Blue River Watershed | collected 2017-08-18 | reverse complement strand
CAAGAAGGCGGCCTGTGAGATCCTGCGCGTCCTTGCCTTCCATGCCCAAACGGATGTGATCGGAGACATGCCCTATTCTGAGGCCATGAAGGGGCTGGATAATCTCAAGCCGAAGTATGACACTCAGAAGAACATCTATCTGGCGATGTTGAATGAGTTGGATGCTGCGCTTAAATCGATGGATCCGGCGAAGCCCAATGTCTTCGGCAATGCGGATCCATATTTCAAGGGTGATGTCGTGAAATGGAAGAAGTTCGGTTACACCCTGATGATGCGCTTGGGTATGCGGTTATCGGATGTGGAGGCCGCCACTGCCAAGACCTGGGTCGAGAAAGCCGCCCAGGGTGGGGTGATGACGGCCAATACGGACATCGCTTATATTAAATTTGCAAATGTCACCGGTCAGTTCAATCCCCGTTCCGTGGCGCTCATCTCTGGTGATTTTGCCAGTCCGGGTGGAGACAACGTTGAGGGCAGCAAATGGTCGGGTAAATTCATCGATCATCTGAAAGCCACGGCCGATCCACGTTTGAAGGTCATTTCCGTCGTCTGGGTACCTGCCGGCGGGACATACACTCCCAATAATACACCAGCTGCGCAGAAAGGAATGGTTAATGGCAGTATCAACACCAAGCCGGGCGACTTCGACACTTATTCCGAACCTTCGTTGTTGTATATTGACCGTGGGTCACCGATCATCACGATGGGGCCAGCCGAAGCATATTTGCTTCTTGCGGAAGCAGCCCTTCGCGGTTGGTCCGTAGGCACCACGGAGAAACAGGCGTACGACAACGCGGTACGTGCAGCCATGGCCCAGTGGGCTTTGTGGCCTTCTGTGGCGCCGCACTCCGGGACCATTCCCACGGCTGAAGTGGATGCTTATCTGACAGCAAATCCCTATCCGACGGCCGGTACCTTTGACCAGCGTTTGGAAGCCATTTCCACCCAGAAATGGGTATCGATGCTGGGTGATGATTATGAGGTCTATTCCAACTGGCGTCGAACCAAATATCCGGTATATAATTACGCCAACTGGAAATCACCTTCCGGCGCGTTGATCTCCTATCCGGGTAATGTGACGGCCGGCAAGATGTGGCGTCGGTTCTCGTTGCCGCTGAGCGAGCGTAATACCAACAATGCCAACTATCTGGAGGCCATCAAGCGTCAGGGCTATTCAGAGCAGGAATCCGACCTACTGCAGGGTAGGATGTGGTGGGATGTCGGTCCCAAAACAGGACAGCAGTAAACAGTACTGTATGAAGCAATTGAAAAGGGATCCAATAAAAAGGATCCCTTTTCAATTAAGTTAAGCCAACTAGAAACAAATGTAAATGGCGCTTATTTTCATTCTATTTTTGAACGGAAAAATTCACCCCTCCACACATTCAACCATGGCTCAACAACAATTTTCGAATCACGCACGTTACCACCCACTTTATCATTTCATTGCTTCTCCGCTGATTTTGGGTGGTTTGATTTGGACGATCATCCGTTATTTCAACAGCAATTCCGAAGATTCTACAAATGCTTTGATAAATGTTCTTGCCTTCCTATGTCTTTTCTTGCTGGGCGTCATGGTGCGGACCTATGCCTTAAAAGTTCAAGATCGTGCCATTCGGGCAGAAGAATCTTTACGTTATTTCATCCTCACCGGCAAGCCATTGGACATCCGACTAAGTCTTGCTCAGATCATCGCCTTGCGTTTCGCTTCTGATGATGAGTTACCTGAACTGGCCCGGCAGGCTGTTGAAAAGTCGATGACGTCAAAAGAAATCAAGGCCTCCATCCGCCATTGGCGTGCAGATCATCGTCGTGTTTGATTTATTTGATCTTTTCCAGTGATGCTGATACAATGATTGTCATTGGTTGCTGACTTCTGATCAATAAAAATCGATGTGTCTGGTCGAGTCCACGTTCGGCCAGATACTTTCTCATGACAGTTATTGATGGGATTTTGTATCCGTTGATGGCCAGCAGCAGGTCACCTTTTTTAAATCCCCATTTCTCCGGCATGCAATCAGGCGGGATTGTTTCCAAACCAATGCCCTGTTCTCCCAATGAAACCCCATAAGCGGAAAGATCATTACCAACAGGTTCTGTCAATGTGCATCCATACCAGACAGCTTTCATGGAGGACGCTGATTTGTTTGCCTCTTTAACAATTTTCAGGGTAGGTATCTCCGGTTGTTGGGCCAATTTTTTCAATGCCGGTTTTTTCACTCCAAACATATTCATCGGGAAGTTTTGGAACCCGCTGGCTTTCGATAAACCATCAGAGGTCAACCTAAAATCCCCTTTAGCAGCATTTACAAATGCCGCATCTAAGACGATGGAGTTACTGTCGCACGCATTTACCATGAATTTGTTTCTATCATTTTCATTGGAAATGAAGTAGTTATGATCAATCTCGCGTCCCCATTTCCCTTTCTTGTCTATGGCAGCATCCATGATGGCCGGCCTGTGAGCCGTAAAAACAATGTTATGGCTGAACACATCACCACTATTCGGGTACCATACATGTGGATGTAGTCCGTTGTTGATGATGATATTGTTGGTTGCCATGCGGTTATATCCTTCTCTCATTTTCAACCCACCGTTCAACAATAAGTTGTCGTGTATCCTATACCAGGATGATCCATCGTCGAGGTCGATATCCCATCCATGGTCGCAACGCCAGCGGTTGAACCTGATGATATTGGAATCCAGCATATCGAGTAAGGGTAGCCGGGGATCTGATTGCACTTCTGGTACGGTTTGTCGAATGTCCGGTGTCCAATATCGATCCCGCCCCCAAGAATTGAAACTGCCGTGGTCTCCGGTTTCCAAGACAGTGTTAAACACATCACATCTCTCGATGAGGTGCCCTCCGAAGGTTCCTTCACTGATGTTTATCCCTGCTCGTGGTACATCGTAAATGGAACAATCCCGAACGGTGATGCGGTGAGACATCGATATTTGGACAGGTGCCGTCTGTTTTTCAACCCTACCGGTTCTTGTGATCAGACAATCCTCCACCACGCAGTTCTGTGGGAAATTTCGGTTTTTAGGTCCGGGTGTGCGATCGATGGTGGAATAATTCTGTGGTCCGTACCGGAACAACGGACTTCTCACGGATTCCGGATCCCCAACGAACGCAACCCCATTTGCCCCTGCATCGTGGATGTTGCAGCCTTTGACGACGATATTCCTATTATAGTTGTTCACGAAAACGGCATTGCCTCCAACCTGGTCGAACTCTGAGTCAATGATCTGGCAGTCTTCCGCCCCGTTGAAAACGATGGCTCCTCCGCGATAAGTGGTCCAATCGGAACGCAGAAGTGGTTCGCGGTTTTGCATGAAAGTTCGGGAGGTATGCCTAAAGACAAAACCCTTCATGGTGATGTTTCTAACCGGTCGGTCTATCGAACCATTGAATTCGAAGAGATGGGGTAGTCGAACGATTTCAATCAATGCGGTTGTTAAATCCGTACCGTTTTCAGGAATCACATATAATCGTTGGTCATTGCTGTCCAAAAACCATTCGCCCGGCACGTCAAGTTCTTCGAATACATTTTCCACCATCCGATATGCCGGGTGTTTTATCGATGGCCGATTGTTTTGCCATCCGCCTTCCTCAATGAGGGTCCCATCCGGATATTTCCCTTTGACCAACCAGTGCATATCTCCCCAAAGTGATTGGTGCATCGCATGGATATAGGCTCCTTTTGGATTTTTCCAGGTGGCGATACGCTCAGTTCGCAATGGATCATTGGCGCTATCGCCCTTCATGTCGTGCCGTAGGGTCCAGGTGTCAAATACATTTTTTCCAGCCACCGCATTGGGGAAGCGAGCCATGCGTTGTCTGGTACCGTTGATATACAGCTGATCCATCTGCGTGCCGGCGGGGACATCTGCTACAAACATCCCGTTTGACATCTTCTTCCAGTTTGGACGTATCCTGCTTCCTCCGCTCACAAATACTTTTCCCTCCTCTTCGGCCATGAAAATGAGCGATGATCTATTGTCTGATGAATCGAATACAATGGTTTCCGGCAGATAGTAGTTTCCTGCTTCTACCACGATCGTGACGGGGATATTCGCATCCGCTTTTTGGGCCAATGATCTGGCGCGATTAAATCCTGCCACAGGTCGACTTTTCGTTCCGGTATGCAAATCATTTCCTTTTGTAGAAACGAATATTTTCAGGGTATCCATCAACCGAATATTTCGCGAAGACGTTTCGGCAGCGCAAACTGTTATCAGGTTGCCAAGGAAGAAGCATAGGAGAACGAAAGGCTTATTCATATTTTCTGATGTCGTCATGAAATTGATCTGGAAAAGATACGAAGGAACGGGCGTCTGTCAGTCCAATCTGATTGATTCGATGAATTGCTTATATTAGGACAATGATCGACTAAAGCCGTGACCGGTCATTAAATATCGCTTGTCTTATTTATCCAATATGCAGCACTCCATGTCTTCATCGCATCAATCCTTAGTTCGAAGCGATTTTAAGTGTAAAAAGGTAATTCTTTTACTGAGCATAATCATTATTCCGAATTTACTTCTGGCTCAGGATCAGTCCTCCGGCTTTCTATCTTTTGCAGGCAGGCTACATCCTATGATCGTTCATTTCCCCATCGTATTGCTGATTGCCGCGTTGGTTTTTGAATTGATCGACCGTAAGCGAAAAACTGATTTGTTCCATCAGGCGATTCGTTTGCTCGTGTTCGGTGGTATGGTATCATCATTTCTCAGTGTGGCGTTCGGATTGGCGCTGGCATCATCCGGAGCGTATGGTGACGATCAGGTATCCAACCACCAGTGGACAGGAATCATTACGTCGCTTTTTTCTTTGATCACAGTATTTGCGTACCGAATGCGTCGTGAAAGTCTCGCATTTATCCTGTTGATCATCAGTGTAATCAGTGTGTTTGTTACCGGTCATCTGGGTGGAGAGCTCACTCATGGGGAGGGTTATCTGACCGGAGGCCCGCAACAGCCAGATGAAGAGGAAATGGATGGTGATTTGGACTTAACTCATGGTGTGTTTTTGGCATCTCTCAAAACGCCATTGTCTGAAGATCAAGTACAGGGACTGAATTTGCGGGTGCGTTCCATTCTGGCACACAACTGTTATTCTTGTCATGGTGCCGGCAAGGTGAAAGGCATGTTGCGACTGGATTCAAAGGAGGCCATCCTGGAAGGCGGGGAACATGGACCCGTATTGGTTGCCGGTAAGCCTGAGGAGAGTGAGCTGATTCGTCGGGTCACCCTCCCACGTGGACATAAAGAAGCCATGCCTGTCAAGGGAAAGCCCTTGACGGCAGAAGAGACAGACATACTGCGTCAATGGATAAAAATGGGTGCCCCCTGGCCAACGGGTCCGCTTCGCAGCCTGTATCGTGTAGCCTCTTTGGAGCCCAGGTTGCCCAATATTCCAACCGCCAAGGCTGGTCTTGAGCATCCGATCGACCGATTTGTTGATGTTTACTTCGATAAAAAAGGAATCGAATGGCCCGAATCTGTTGATGACCGAACTTATTATCGCCGAGTAAGCCTGGATATCACAGGTCTGTTGCCTCACCCGGACAGTTTGGACCGATTTGCCAATGACCGGGATCCCGGAAAGCGCAATAAATTGGTAGACAATCTTTTGTCAAGTAATCACGATTATGCCCAGCATTGGCTTACATTCTGGAACGATGTCCTCCGAAATGATTACTCCGGTCCCGGTTATATTACGCGAGGTCGTTTTGATATTACCAGATGGTTATATGCTTCATTGCAAAACAACAAACCGTATGATCGCTTTGTACGTGAACTGATCGATGCCGACAGCAGTTCCGAGGGATTTATCCGAGGGATACGCTGGCGTGGTGAGGTCAATGCCAGTCAACGCGTGGAAATGCAGGCTGCACAAAATGTGTCTCAGGTATTCTTTGGACTCAATTTGAAGTGTGCATCCTGTCATGACAGTTTCATCAGCGATTGGAAGTTGGATGACGCCTATTCCTTCGCGAATTTGTTCGCGGATTCGATGTTGCAGATTTATCGTTGCGATAAGCCTACTGGTCGAAACGCTGGAACGCGCATGTTATTCCCGGCGCTGGGAAAAATTGATAGTACAGCAGATCGGGCGGCACGATTGAAGCAGCTGGCTGATCTGACCGTGCAACCATCGAATGGTAGATTATATCGCACCCTCGTCAATCGGGTTTGGGCCCAGGTGATGGGTCGCGGAATCATCGAGCCGGTAGATGCCATGGATAATAAGCCATGGAGTCAGGATCTGCTTGATTGGTTGGCCTGGGATTTTGTTCAACATGGTTCAGACATCAGGCATTTGTTACGTCAGGTGCTAACTTCTCGTACGTATCAGTTGCCTTCGGTTACCTTGTCGGATCCGGAAGCCATCACGTCCAAGGATTTTGTTTTCCGTGGGATGTTAAGAAGGCGCATCAGTGCGGAACAGTTTGCTGATGCCGTTGGTCAAACCCTTCATCCATTGTATGCGGATTCGATGATAGCCTGGAAGCGTCTGCCTAATGGTATTCAGTATTGTGCACCTTTCACCAGGGCGTCATTGGTGATGAATGATCCTTTTCAGCGTTCATTGGGTCGGCCCACTCGGGAAAACGTATCCACCAGTCGTGTTTCACAAGCCAGTCTATTGCAGGCATTGGAGCTGACGAACGGCGGCCTGTTCCATGAAACCATTAAAACGGCTGCTGTTAAATGGTCTGCTCGTCACCCTGATCCCAAACAACTTGTCGCTGAAACCTACCGTAGAATGTTTGGTCGCCTACCTGCCGAAAGAGAGTCTGAGTTATTGGTCCGAGCTTTGGGTAAACCGCTGCGCATCGATCAGGTGGAGGATTTCTTCTGGAGTATGTCTTTGCATCCTGAATTTCAACTGGTTCGCTGATATTGAAAACAACAAACAGATTTTAATATGACCCTGATCAGAAAAGACTGGAGTCGCCGCAGGTTTTTGGGCAGTAGTTCCGCTGCTGTAATGGCCGCCATGGCTGCCGGATCTCCCATTCCGGCTCTCTTGAGTGGCTGTGGCGCTAAACCACCGTCGAATACATCTGCGGATACGGTGATCCTGCTTTGGATGGCCGGCGGTATGGCTCATACCGAGACATTTGACCCGAAAGCTTATACGCCCTTTGAAAAGGGGATGGAGGCAAACCGGGTGTTGAGCACTTTTCCATCCATTCCGACCGCATTGGACGGCATTCGATTTTCAGAAGGATTATCGGCCATAGGAAAGGTGATGGATCGTGGCACGCTGATCCGTTCTTACGTAGCGGCAGATCTTGGGCATATTCTTCATACGCGCCATCAATATCACTGGCATACCTGTTATGAGCCGCCCCAATCGGTTCTGGCGCCACACATCGGGGCGTGGATCGCGAAAGAAAAAGGCCCCTTGCATCCAGTGATCCCGGCCTTCATCGATATTGGTCAGCGGTTCACGGTGGGGGAAGGAGAGGAATTAAAGGCGTTTCATTCTGCCGGATTCCTGGGGAGTGAATACGGACCCTTTATGATTCCTGATCCCTCCATCGGGCTTGAAAGTGTGCTTCCGCCGGAGGGAATGGATATCAAGCGTTTCGAACGTCGAAACCAGCTGTACAAGGACTTGGTGAATAAGAGCCCGATGGGTGAACACGGCAGTGATTATCAGCGGGAGTCCTTGATACGATCCATGGAGCAGTCTTACCGTTTGTTGAAATCTCCGGAAGCAGAAGCATTCGATTTGAGTCGCGAATCGAAGGAATCATATGATGTGTACAACACCGGGAAGTTTGGCCTGGGTTGTCTGATGGCGAAGCGGCTGGCGGAGCGGGGAGCAAGATTCATCAGTGTCACGACGGAATACGAGCCTTTCTTCGGTTTTGATACACATGAGAATGGTCATACGCGGTTGGCGGATATGAAAAAACTGATCGATGCGCCGGTGGCACAATTGATCCTGGATCTGGAGAAAAGCGGTCGTTTGGATCGGACATTGATCATTCTGGCCAGCGAATTCAGTCGCGATATGATGGTGGAGGGCAGACCGGAGTTGAAAGTACAGGAGCAGGTCAGGCAGCCGGATATCCTTACAGAATTGAAGCACTATGGCATGCATCGGCATTTTACAGATGGATGTTCAGTATTGATGTTCGGTGGCGGCATCCGTAAAGGATACGCCTATGGTAAAACGTCAGATGAACGTCCCTGTAAAACCATTGAGAAGCCGGTGAAAATCGATCAACTGCATCAGACCATCTACCATGCATTGGGGATTCAGCCGGAACTGAATTATGAGGTGGAGGGTAGACCATTCTACACAACACCGGATGGAAAGGGGCAGGCCATTACAGAAATCCTTTCGAAGGCATAACAGGTTCAGCTTGATGCATTGAACCAGTCGACTTAAGCGTTGTTGAAATGCCATGAATGAGATGAAGACCTATAAAATCGATGAGATTGGCAGTTGGGAGCGTTTTTACAGGGCGAATTTCTTGAATGCGCTCAGTGGTTTCAAGCCATTAAATCTGATCGCTACCGTGGACCAACACGGTGTTAGCAACCTGGGTCTATTCAGTAATATCGTTCATTTGGGCGCCGATCCGGCATTGATCGGTTTTATCAACAGACCCAGGGAGGCAGCACCGCATACTCTGGCAAATATTGAAGGAGGCAGGTTCTATACCATCAATCATGTACATCCGGATATGTTGGAACGTGCCCATCAATGCAGTGCCAAGTATCCGGATGGCGTGAGTGAATTTACATCAACGGGACTGACTGAGCAATGGATTGACGGGTTGCCGGTTCCTTATGTTCGTGAAAGTCTTGTCAGATATGCCATGGAGCTGGTTCATGTCAATCCTATTCCTCTGAATGGAACTTATTTTGTGATTGGCAGGGTCCTGCAGGTTCAAGTCTCTCCTTCGCTGGTTGGTTCGGATGGATTTATTGATATCAGTCGGGCAGAATCTCTCGTGAGTACAGGTCTCGATGCCTATGGACAAGTCAGTGCCTTGGCAAGATACCGATATGCCAAGCCTGATAAGCCTGTTGAGCGGATTCCGTGGACATCCTAAAGGGTTGTTCGTTGCGTTAAGATGCATTAGCCTTTGTCGGGAACGATTGCATGATTTATCATGGAACCGCACTTGAAAAATGCTGAAATTGAAGGTTGAATAACCTTCGATCATATGCGTGCTTATTACCTTTTTTCTTTGATTTTGATTTTTTCCTTGTCTTTCACTGCTTGCGATGTCCTTGCACAGAAAACACACCCAACAGTATTAACGGTGGCACAGGATGGATCCGGAGATTTCAAAACCATACAGGAAGCCATCCAGGCTTGTCGGGATCTTGGGGAAAAAAGGGTCACCATTCATATCCGAAAAGGGATCTATCGGGAAAAGCTGATCATTCCTTCCTGGAAGACCAATCTTTCTTTGATTGGTGATCATCGTGATTCGGTGGTTATAACAGGAAATGACCATACGGGGAAATTGGTTCCAGGAGGCCGCGACATGCATGGTCTGGATAAATATCAGACATATACCAGTCACAGCGTGTTGGTGGAGGGAAATGGTACACTTCTCGAGAATCTGACGATTGAAAATTCAGCCGGTCGTGTGGGTCAGGCTGTTGCTTTGCATGTGGAGGGCGACGGAGTCGTTGTTCGAAACTGCAAAATACTTGGCAATCAAGACACACTATACGCTGCCAGTTCAAACAGTCGCCAGTATTATGTGGATTGTTACATCGAGGGTACGACGGATTTCATTTTTGGAGAGGCCACATGTGTTTTTGACCGCTGTGAAATTCGCAGTTTGTCGGATTCCTATATTACCGCAGCGGCTACCCGAAAAGATCAACGCCACGGTTTTGTTATGTTGGATTGTCGGCTAACGGCGGCAACGGGTGTGAAGCGTGTTTATCTGGGCAGACCATGGCGTCCATATGCCCAGACCGTATTCATTAGAACGGAGATGGATGATCATATTTTGCCGGAGGGCTGGCATCATTGGCCTGGAGATGTGATGTTTCCGGAAAAGGAGAAAACGACATTTTATGCTGAATATGGCAGTAAAGGAGCTGGGAGTGATATGTCGAAGCGGGTGTCTTGGTCAAAAAAACTCACAAAAAAGGAACTTGATCGATTTACACCAATAAATGTTTTAGGTGATTTTGTTCGTCGATACTGATCAACTGTATGTGAACGAATATTTCTCATTCATTCCTTTTATTAATATCGAATCAAAAAAAACTTCAACATGTTTGATAAGATTCTGACATCTTGCCTAAATTGTAGATATTGTTGATTATTCCAAACCCAGCCATCATGAACAAAAAAATCTTTCTGAACGAGTCAGAGATGCCCAGGCAGTGGTACAATATAGTTGCCGACATGCCCAACAAGCCACTTCCTCCCCTTCATCCGGGAACCAAACAACCTGTAGGACCGGAGGATCTCGCTCCCTTATTTCCCATGGAGCTCATCAAGCAGGAAGTATCCGCAGACAGATATGTGGATATTCCGGATCAGGTCCGGGACATCTACCGCATTTGGCGTCCATCTCCGTTGTTCAGAGCTACGGGTTTGGAAAAGTTGCTGGATGCTCCGGTCAAAATCTACTACAAGTATGAGGGGGTGAGTCCGAGTGGTTCACACAAGCCGAATACGGCAGTCCCTCAGGCTTATTACAATAAGCAGGAAGGGGTAAAAAAGATCACTACAGAAACGGGTGCCGGTCAATGGGGTACGGCATTGAGTTTTGCGTGTCAACAGTTTGGCATTGAGTGCGATGTGTATATGGTGAAGATCAGTTACGATCAGAAGCCTTATCGTAAAATCATGATGAACACGTTTGGAGCGAATGTATACGCTTCGCCCAGTGATCGCACACAGGCCGGTCGTAATATCCTGGCGCAGGATCCGCATTCAACGGGAAGTCTGGGTATTGCGATATCCGAAGCCATTGAAATGGCCGCTCATGATCCGAATACGAAATATGCCCTGGGATCTGTGCTCAATCATGTGTTGATGCATCAGACGATCATCGGTCAGGAAGCTGAGAAACAGATGGAGTATGCCGGAGATTTTCCAGATGTAGTGATTGCACCGCTGGGTGGTGGTTCAAACTTTGCGGGCATTGCATTTCCTTTCCTGCGTCATAATCTGATGCATGGAAAGAATGTTCGTGCGGTGGCTGTGGAACCTGCATCTTGTCCGAAGCTGACCAAGGGTAAGTTCATGTACGATTTTGGTGATACAGCCGGTTATACGCCACTGTTGCCGATGTACACCTTGGGTCATAATTTCCGTCCGGCCGCGATCCATGCAGGTGGATTGCGCTATCATGGCGCCAGTGTATTGTGCAGCCAGCTCTTGAAGGATGGTCTTATCGAGGCACAAGCTCTTCAGCAACTGGAATGCTTTGAAGCCGGTGTAGCTTTTGCTAAGGCGGAGGGCATCATACCGGCGCCTGAAGCCACACATGCCATTGCTCAGGTGATTAGGGAAGCGAACATGGCGAAGTTGGAGGGTAAACCACGGACGATCCTCTTCAACATGTGTGGACACGGTTTTGTGGATATGCAGGCCTATTCGGATTATTTTGAAGGTAAACTCAACAACCACGAGTTCACAGAGGAAGAGTTGTTCGGTAATCTGCCGGAGATTGATGCACTGCAACCGACAGCCTGAGTAACAGCGTAATAATTATAAAACGAGCGGAGATGATATCTTTCATCTCCGCTCGCTTTTTGTAATTCCTGATGATAAATGAATTCAACGCATCGGCACTTCCATTAAAAGAATCTCAGATCCGTCTTCGTTAGATCTCAAGCTAAACCCATCCGTTTCCCAAATGCCAAGACCATCGCGGGTTTCAACTTTGTGCCCATCGATCGTGAATGAACCTGACAGGATGAAAGCATAGACGCCATTGCCGGATTTTTTAATATTGTATTCCGCTTGTCTGTCAGCAGAAAATGTACCCAGATGAAACCACGCATCCTGGTGGATCCATACCCCTTGATCATCTTGATTAGGTGATAATATCTGCAGCAGTCGGTCTTGTTTGT
>JACCEC010895579.1_pt1 | contig 12085 bp, 13 predicted proteins | sample 7450121 | NCBI WGS metagenome assembly JACCEC01 (sample SAMN15323455, study PRJNA562643) | freshwater metagenome | isolation source: river surface water | place: USA:Blue River Watershed | collected 2017-08-18 | reverse complement strand
TAGACGCTTACCAGCGCGAATTGTTGGCCCGCTCCATTGAAAACCGCTTGGCTTTTCTCAAATTTGCCAAATTGCACCATGTTTCAGCCCAAAAACGCCAAGGTCTGGGGCCGGTTTGGCAGTCCATCACCCAGGCCCACAAAGCCGCCATGTGCAAGATGTCCACCCCGGTGCTGACCCGGTTGCTGTTGGAAGCGGTGCAATTTCAAGCACCCAACCGCTCAGGCATGTTCCGGCCCAAACTGCGCTACGCCCACCAAGGCGGCATGAACCGACCCGTCATCGTGCTGCACGGCAACTCGCTCGAGCACGTGACCGAGGCCTACAAGCGGTTTTTGGAAGGGCGTTTTCGCAAGGCTTTTTCGCTGGAAGGCACGCCGCTGCGCATTCAATTCAAGACCTCCACCAACCCCTACAACGACAAAGGCGGCTAAACCCGCACAAATCCTGCAAACCCACGGGTTTTAAGGGCAAGTGGGCTGTGGTATGGTCAACATTCCTCATCAAACACGGAGAATATCGTGAATCAAAAAGGGCAACTTTTACAAGACCCCTTCCTCAATATCCTGCGCAAAGAGCATGTGCCTGTGTCCATTTATTTGGTCAATGGCATCAAGTTGCAAGGCCAAATCGAATCTTTCGACCAGTATGTGGTTTTGCTGCGCAACACAGTCACCCAAATGGTTTACAAACACGCCATTTCCACCATCGTGCCCGGCCGTCCTGTGAATTTCGGCCAAGCCGATGCGGCCGAAGAGCAAGCCTGATGTTGCCCCATCAGCTTCTTCAAACACCCACCACTTGAGCCATTCCGACGAACCTTCTGCCGCCACGGCCTTGTTGGTCGGCGTGGACTTTGGCCTGCCGCATTTCGATACCGAGCTGGACGAGTTGGCCCAACTCGCCACCACGGCGGGTTTGACGCCGGTGGCGCGTCTGACTTGCAAGCGCAAAGCCCCCGATGCCGCCATGTTTGTCGGCACCGGCAAGGCCGAGGAAATCAAAGAATTGGCCGTTCTGCACGGCGCCACCGAGGTGTTGTTTGACCAAGCCATCAGCCCGGCGCAACAGCGCAACCTCGAGCGCACCTTGGGCCTGCCTGTCAACGACCGCACCATGCTGATTTTGCAAATTTTTGCCCAGCGTGCCCGCAGCCACGAGGGCAAATTGCAAGTCGAGTTGGCCCGTTTGCAATACCTCAGCACCCGCTTGGTTCGCCGTTGGTCGCACTTGGAGCGGCAAAGCGGTGGCATTGGCATGCGCGGCGGCCCTGGTGAAACCCAGATTGAATTGGACCGCCGCATGATTGGCGACTCGATCAAACGCACCAAAGAGCGTTTGGACAAGGTGAAAAAGCAGCGCCAGACCCAGCGCCGTCAGCGCCAGCGCAACCAGGTGTTCAATGTGTCTTTGGTGGGCTACACCAACGCAGGCAAATCCACCTTGTTCAATGCCTTGGTCAAAGCCCGTGCTTATGCCGCGGACCAGTTGTTTGCCACCTTGGACACGACCACGCGTCAGCTTTACTTGAACAACGACCAAGGGCAGGGCAGTCAAATTTCAATATCCGACACCGTGGGCTTCATCCGCGACTTGCCACACGGTTTGGTGGATGCATTTGCCGCCACATTGCAAGAAGCGGCCTCCGCTGACTTGTTGCTGCACGTGGTGGACGCGTCCCATCCTGGTCATCCCGAGCAAATCGCACAGGTGCAATCGGTCTTGGCCGACATCGGGGCCGCCGATGTGCCGCAACTGTTGATTTACAACAAAGTGGATGCCTTGGAACCCGGCCAACAACCGCGCTTGCTGCAAGACGTTTACATGTTGGACGATCTGGCGGTGCCACGCATCTTTTTGAGTGCGCAGACAGGCTTCAATTTGGACAGCCTGCGACAACGCTTGTTGACCCAGGCGCAACAACACGGTGATCTTCTCTCACACCTGATGACAAGTCATGAACCGGCATAAGGTTATTAACGGCCATTGGGCTTTAGGCACAATGTGGGCTTGCAAGTTTTTTTGAACAGATTGCACATGAATTACAAATTTTGGACTTGGCCAGTTTTCAACCTCAACGACGGTCGTTGGGGACGTGGTGACGACCACAGTCAACAACAGGGCTCCAACGGCGGACCTTCAGGGTCACAACCCGAGGAACCCCGTCGTCCGCCTCCGCCTCCCAACGGACCACCCGATTTGGATGAACTCTGGCGCGAGTTGAACCGCAAGATTGGACAAATGCTGGGCAAGCGCGGACCCGGTGGCCATCCACCCGGTGGCGGCGGTGGCTTTCAACCCCCGTTCAAAAACGCCGGACTCGGCTTGAGTTTGGTCGCTGGCATCATCGTTTTGATTTGGTTGGCCACTGGCTTTTTCATCGTGCAAGAGGGTCAACAAGCGGTGATCACCCAGTTCGGTCGCTACCACAGCACGGTTGGTGCGGGTATCAACTGGCGCATGCCTTACCCGATTCAGCGCCACGAAGTGGTGTTCGTCACGCAAATCCGTTCGTTGGACATTGGCCGCGACGCCATCATCAAGGCCACCGGTTTGCGCGAGTCGGCCATGCTGACTGAAGACGAAAACATCGTTGAAATCAAGTTCGCGGTGCAATACCGTTTGACCGATGCACGCGCTTATTTGTTTGAAAGCAAAAACCCCACCGATGCGGTGATGCAAGCCGCGGAAACCGCGGTGCGCGAGGTGGTCGGCAAGATGCGCATGGACGCCGCCTTGTCTGAAGACCGCGAGCAAATCGCGCCACGGGTGCGCAAGATCATGCAAACCATCTTGGACAACTACAACGTGGGCATCGAGGTGGTGGGTATCAATTTGCAGCAAGGCGGTGTGCGACCGCCTGAGCAAGTGCAAGCCGCTTTTGACGATGTGCTCAAAGCAGGCCAAGAACGCGAACGCGCCAAGAACGAAGCCGAGGCCTATGCGAACGACGTCATTCCGCGTGCTGTCGGTTCTGCATCGCGATTGAAACAAGAGGCCGATGCCTACAAATCCCGCATCGTGGCGCAAGCCCAAGGTGATGCCCAGCGCTTCAAATCGCTTTACAGCGAATACCAAAAAGCACCGCAAGTCACGCGCGATCGTCTCTACATCAACACCATGAAAGAGATCTACAGCAATGTGACCAAGGTCATGGTCGAGTCGCGCCAAGGCTCCAACATGCTCTATTTGCCTCTGGACAAAATCATGCAAATGAATGGCGTGAATGCCCCCGTCGCAGCCCCTGCAGAGCAAACCACCGGCACGGACAGCCAACCTGTCACCCCCACAGCGCCCCCCTTGAGCGACAGCCGCGCAAGAGACAACCGTCAACGCGACCGCGACTTACGCTGAGAGCCCATCATGAACAAACTTGGTTTTTACATTTCTTCTCTTTTATTGGCTTTGCTGTTGTTGAGTTCGACCATCTTTGTGGTGGACCAACGGCAATATGGCGTGGTGTATTCGTTGGGACAAATCAAAAAGGTCATCACCGAACCCGGCCTGAACTTCAAACTCCCACCGCCTTTTCAAAACGTCAACTTCATTGACAAGCGTTTGCTGACCTTGGACAACGTGGATTCCGAGCCGATGCTGACCGCTGAGAAGCAACGCATGGTGATCGACTGGTATGTGCGTTGGCGCATTTCCGATCCTTCTCAGTACATCCGCAACGTGGGTTTGGATGAAAAAGCCGGTGCCCAGCAACTCACACGTGTGGTGCGCAACGCCTTCCAAGAGGAAATCAACAAACGCACCGTGAAAGATTTGTTGTCCCTCAAGCGCGAAGCCTTGATGGTCGACGTCAAACGAGAAGTGCTTGAAATCGTCAAAGGCAGCAACCCCTGGGGCATCGATGTGGTGGATGTGCGCATCACCCGCGCGGACTATGTCGACACCATCACCGAGTCGGTCTACCGCCGCATGGAAGCCGAGCGCAAACGCGTGGCCAATGAATTGCGTTCCACTGGTGGCGCTGAAGGTGAAAAAATCCGCGCCGATGCCGATCGCCAACGCGAAGTGACCTTGGCCAACGCTTACCGCGATGCCCAAAAAATCAAAGGTGAGGGCGATGCCGAAGCGGCACGTCTGTACGCCGAAGCCTTTGGCAAGGATGCCCAATTTGCGCAGTTCTATCAAAGCCTGGAAGCCTACAAGTCCAGCTTCAACAAGAAATCGGATGTCATGGTGCTGGACCCCAACAGCGATTTCTTCAAGGCCATGCGCGGCAGTGGCGCGGGCAGTGCCGCCAAAAAATAACCCCACGGCAGCCCGGTAGAATCCTTTTTTTAACAGCTTTCCACTATTCCATGGCTGCCTGGGTTTTGCCGGATCACATTGCGGATGTTTTGCCTTCTGAGGCCCGGCACATCGAAGAATTGCGTCGTTTGTGTCTGGACACGGCACAAGGTTTTGGCTACGAACTGGTGATGCCGCCGCTCTTGGAGCATGTCGAATCCTTGTTGTCCGGTACCGGAAGTGCCTTGGACCTCCAAACTTTCAAAATGGTCGACCAACTTTCTGGTCGCACTCTGGGCTTGCGTGTGGACACCACGCCGCAAGTGGCCCGCATCGACGCGCACTTGCTCAACCGTGTTGGCGTCACCCGTCTTTGCTACTGCGGTCCGGTCTTGCACACCTTGCCGCCCGGTCCCTACGCCACACGCGAGCCTTTGCAACTGGGGGCTGAAATCTACGGCCACGCAGGATTGGAAGCCGATTTGGAAATCTTGCAACTCGCTTTGCAAACCTTGCGCGCGGCCAAGCTCCAAGACTTTCATGTGGACTTGAGTGACGCCCGCATCCTGCCGGCCTTGCTGCATGGTCAGCATTTGTCTGCTGACCAACACCAAGCCCTTTTGCAGGCGCTGGTTCACAAAGACATCAGCGGCATGCGCAGCTTGTGTCAACAGCTGCCTCCTTCTTTGGGCCAAGCCCTGCAATCCTTGGTGCAGATGTACGGCGACATCGGTGTGTTGGAGACTGCCCGTCAAGCATTTGCAGCATGGCCGAATGTCTTGTTGGCCTTGGACCAACTCGCTTGGTTGGTCTCTCACATTGACCAACCGGTGAGCATCGATTTGGCCGATTTGCGTGGCCACGCCTATTACACCGGCCCGCGGTTTTCAGTCTTTGTGCCCGAATCCCGCGACGCCTTGGTGCGTGGCGGTCGCTATGACGAGGTTGGTGCCATTTTTGGCCGCAAACGTCCTGCGGCAGGATTCAGTTTGGACATCAAGGCCTTGGTGAGCCTGTTGCCACATCCCCAGCCCCAAGCAGCCATTCGCGCGCCTTGGGGTGACGACAAAGCGTTGCAACAGGCCATTGCCGATTGCCGTGCCCAAGGCCACACAGTGGTTTGCATGTTGCCCGGACATGACAGCGAAGTGGACGAGTTCGAATGTGATCGCGAACTGGTCTTCCAACAAGGGCGCTGGACAGTTCAGCCCCTCGGTTCTCATTAATTTCTATCTTTCAAAGCCATGAGTAAAAAGCACGGACGGCATGTGGTGGTGGTCGGCACCCAGTGGGGCGACGAGGGCAAAGGCAAACTGGTCGATTGGCTCACCGAAAGTGCGCAAGGCGTGGTTCGTTTTCAAGGCGGTCACAACGCAGGCCACACCCTGGTGATCAACGGCGTGAAAACAGCGCTCCACTTGATTCCCAGCGGCATCATGCGCGCAGGCGTCAAGTGCTACATCGGCAATGGCGTGGTGTTGTCGGCGGCCAAGTTGTTTGAAGAAATCGAAGGTCTGGAAAAAGCAGGTGTCGAAGTGCGTTCACGCCTGCGCATCAGCGAAGCCTGTCCCTTGATTTTGCCGTTCCATGCGGCGCTGGATGTGGCGCGCGAGGCTGCGCGTGAACATGGCGGGTCAGAAAAAATCGGCACCACGGGTCGCGGCATTGGCCCTGCTTATGAAGACAAAATCGCCCGCCGCGCCTTGCGCGTGCAAGACTTGAAACACCCCGAGCGTTTCGCCACCAAATTGCGTGAACTGCTGGCATTGCACAACCACGTGCTCACCACTTATCTGGGCTCTGCTCAGTTCGACTTTGGCGAGGGCTTGAAGCCCTATATGGCCCATGGTGAAGTGCAGTTTCAACCTGTGTTTGACGAGGCCATGAAACACGCCGAATTGCTCAAACCCATGATGGCCGACGTGTCTCGCGAGCTCAATGACGCGCACCACGCGGGCAGCAATTTGTTGTTTGAAGGTGCGCAAGGGACTTTGCTCGACATCGACCACGGCACCTATCCCTTCGTGACGTCCAGCAACTGTGTCGCCGGCAATGCCGCAGCAGGCGCCGGTGTCGGTCCAGGCATGTTGCACTACATCCTGGGCATTACCAAAGCCTATTGCACCCGCGTCGGTGGCGGACCTTTCCCCACTGAACTCGAATGGGACAAACCTGGCACCCCCGGCTATCACATGTCCACCGTGGGAGCCGAAAAAGGAACAACCACTGGCCGCTATCGCCGTTGCGGTTGGTTTGACGCCGCCTTGCTCAAGCGCAGCGCCCAGGTGAACGGCCTGACGGGCTTGTGCATCACCAAGTTGGATGTGCTGGATGGCTTGAAAGAATTGCTGCTGTGCACCGGTTATGAACTCGACAGTGAAACCACCGACATTTTGCCCATGGGCGCTGATGACATTGCCCGTTGCAAACCCATTTACGAGACCTTGCCCGGATGGAACGACAGCACCGTGGGCATCACCGAATACGCCAAGTTGCCGCCAGCGGCCCGCCATTACCTCGAGCGCATTGCCGAGGTGACGGGTGTGCCGATTCATGTCATTTCCACCAGCCCGGATCGCGATCACACCATCATGGTGCAGCATCCGTTTCATCATTGACCCACCCCTCTCACAGAAAGCACAGCCATGTTGACTGAAGACGGCAAACACCTCTATGTCTCCTATGACGAGTACCACAACCTGATTGAAAAACTGGCCATCAAGGTGCATCAATCGGGCTGGGAATTCGACACGATTCTGTGCTTGGCTCGCGGAGGTATGCGTCCCGGTGATGTGCTGTCCCGCATTTTTGACAAACCCTTGGCCATCATGTCCACCAGCTCATACCGCTCAGAAGGCGGCACAGTGCAAGGGTATTTGGACATTGCGCGTTACATCACCACCCCCAAAGGTGAGATTGCGGGTCGCGTATTGTTGGTTGATGATTTGGCCGACTCCGGCCACACCTTGAATGCCGTGATCGACATGTTGCGCAACAACTATTCACCCATCACCGAATTGAAAAGCGCGGTGATCTGGACCAAAGGCGTGTCCACCTTCACACCCGATTTTTCGGTGGAGTTCTTGCCCACCAACCCTTGGATTCACCAGCCTTTTGAGGCCTACGACACCACACGCCCGGCCAATTTGTTGGAGAAGTGGCGGGTTTGATGGCATGAAGCCCATCACCACGCTGATTCACCACCCTTACCAAGCCCCAGGTGACTTCGCGTCACCTCAACAACCTGTATACAAAGCATCCTCGGTTTTTTTCAACCATGTGGATGACATGCTGCATCGGCAGTGGCTGGACAAATCGGGCTATACCTACGGACTGCACGGCACACCATCCACGTTCACCTTAGAAGAGCGTTTGTGTGCACTCGAAGGCGCCAAGCACTGTGTGTTGTTGCCCAGTGGACTGGCTGCAGTGGCGCAAGTCAATTTGGCATTTTTGGCAGCTGGTGATGAGGTATTGCTGCCCGACAACGCTTATGGGCCTTTGAAAACCCTGGCCGCAGGCGAGTTGGCCCGCTTTGGCATCACGCACCAGTTTTACGATCCGATGCAGCCAGATGACTTGGCCTCTCGTATTCATGACAAAACCAAATTGGTCTGGTTGGAAGCCCCAGGCTCGGTGACCTTGGAGTTTCCAGATTTGCCTGCATTGGTGCAGTTGTGTCAGGCCAAAGGAGTGCTTTGCGCCTTGGACAACACCTGGGGTGCAGGGCTGGCCTTTCAGCCGTTTCATTTGCCCACGTCTACCCCAGGTGAAACCGTGGGAGTGGACATCAGTGTTCATGCCTTGACCAAATACCCCAGCGGTGGTGGTGACGTTTTGATGGGCAGTGTGACCACCTGTCGTGACGATTTGGCGCGCAGCTTGAAACTCAGTCACATGCGGCTGGGCTTTGGCGTTGCTGGCAACGATGTGGAATTGATGCTGCGCTCCTTGCCTTCGATCGAGATGCGCTACCGTTTGCAAGACCAAAGCTGTCGTCAATTGGCTGCTTGGTGTTTGCAGCAATCGTCTTTTGCACAGGTGTTGCATCCTGCGGTGGTGTCCTCGCCGGGGCACGTTCATTGGCGGCAACTCTGCGCGTCCAATGAGCCCACCAATGATCTGGTTCATGCAGGAGGTTTGGCGGCCAGTTTGTTGAGCTTGCGGTTTCATTCCCATTTCACCACCGCACAAGTGCATGCGTTTTGCGATGCATTGCAGTTGTTCAAACTGGCTTACAGCTGGGCGGGGCCCATCAGTCTGGTGGTGCCTTACCAGCTCAGCAGCATGCGCAGCATGGCCCCTGCGGAGATGTTGCAAGGGGGATTGGTGCGCTTGGCGATTGGTTTTGAAGACCCCTCCGATTTGCAAGCCGATTTGGCCCAGGCCTTGGCCGTGGCTCAAGGGTAGCGCTGGTGCAAGGCTTTGGCGGCAGCCATCATGTCGGTTGGATGTCGACTGGCCACTTGCAGCGCATGTGCCTGCGCAAACTGTTCAAAATTGCGGTTCACTGATTTGGCGTAAGTGGGGTCGTAGTGGCTGACCAACAAGTCACGCACCACTTGCTCGGTCTGGCCTTGACGAACCAAGGCTTGCCAATCGTTCACCACGGCTTTGCCTTTCAAGGCGGTCAACACCTGCAAACGCTGGCAAAACAGGTCTGCATCTTCGGCAAAAAAAGCATAGTCCTCGAGCAAGAGTTTGACGCGTTCGTCATCGGACAGTTGCAAATCGATGCAAGCGCTTCGGCGCATCGCTTGCACCAAGGTCTCGGGGATGCTGACATTGCCCACTTTCTTGCTTTCAGCTTCGACAAACACAGTGCGTGATGCATCGAATTGACGCAGTTGCTGCCAAACGCGCATGTCGAAATGCTTTTGACTGGGTTGAGCCTGGCCAGGAATTTTGCCCAGCACCGAACTGCGGTGCTGGGCCAGTGCTTCGAGGTCCAACACTTGTGCGCCGACCTCGGACAAAGCATGCAACAGTCGGGTCTTGCCCGAACCCGTGGGTCCTGCAATGACTTGAAATTTCAATCCTTGGGCCAAGCGTGCAATGTCGGCCACCACCGCGGCCCTGAATGCTTTGTAGCCCCCTTCAATCAACCACACCCGAAAACCAATTTGACCCAACACCAGGGCCAAAGAACCACTGCGCTTGCCGCCGCGCCAACAGTAGAGCAGGGGTTGCCAGTGTTTGGGCAGAGACATGACATGGGTTTGGATGTGCCGCGCGATGTTGGCCGCCACCAAAGCAGCGCCGACTTTGTTTGCTTCAAAGGCACTGACTTGTTTGTAGATCGTGCCCACGCGCACGCGTTCTTCATCGGTGAGCGAAGGCCAGTTCAAGGCCTGGGGCAGGTGGTCGTGCGCATGCTCGGCTTGGCTGCGTGCATCGATGATGCAACTGAATGCCCCTGCCGCGCCCGCAGGCAGGGCCATGCGTTGCATGGCTTCTTCAGCTGAAATGGGATGCAGCGCCATCAGAGCAGTTTTTTCAGCACAGGCCAGATGTTGCTCAAAATGACTGGATGCGCTTTGGCCGTGGGATGGATGCGATCGGCTTGGAACATGGCCGTCGGATCGGCGGTGTCCGCGACACCTTGCAGCATGAAGGGCACCAGGCTGGTTTGGTGTTGTTTGGCAACGCGGGCAAACATCTGTGTGAAATCACGCGCGTACGAGGCGCCGTAGTTGGGCGGGACTTGCATGCCCACCAGCAGCACTTTCGCATGGGCCGCTTGACAGGCCTTCACCATGCGCACCAGGTTGTCTTCGGTCTTTGACAAGGAAAAACCGCGCAAGGCGTCATTGCCGCCCAGTTCGATGACCACCACCTTGGGTTGGTGTTGGGTCAACAGCCCGCCCAGACGGGTGAGTCCGCCCGATGTGGTTTCACCGCTGATGCTGGCGTTCATCACTTGCCAATTGGATTTGTCTTTGGCGAGTTGCTCGGCCAGGAGCGCGACCCAACCGGTGCCACGTGCAATCCCGTATTCCGCGCTCAGCGAATCACCCAGCACCAAGATCTTGGATGATGAACCCGCATGCAAGGCAGTGGATAAAGAAGCTGTGACGAAGGTCGCCCACAAATGAGCGTTAAAGTCACGACGTTTCAACACGGATTTCACGGAATGTCCTCACCACTGATTGTTGTTTCTCATTTGTTCAAATCGGTCACCGATGCCACAGGCACCTTGGACATTCTCCGCGATATCGATTTTTCGCTGCAGGCCCGACAAACCATGGCCATCGTGGGTGCTTCGGGTTCTGGCAAAAGCACCTTGCTGGCCATCATGGCGGGCTTGGACACACCCACCCAAGGATCGGTGCAGATCGCGGGACAAGATTTGTTTTCACTCAACGAAGACGAAAGAGCCGCATTGCGTGCCAAGCACATTGGCTTTGTGTTTCAGAGCTTTCAACTGTTGGCCCCTCTGACCGCGCTGGAAAACGTGATGCTCCCCTTGGAGTTGTCGGGCCACCCCCAGCCCAAACCCGTGGCACGCGACATGTTGGCCCGCGTTGGTTTGTCCGAACGATTGAACCATTACCCCAAGGTCATGAGCGGCGGTGAGCAACAGCGGGTGGCTTTGGCACGCGCTTTTGTGGTCAAGCCCGACGTCTTGTTGGCCGATGAACCCACGGGCAGCTTGGACCATGCCACGGGTGAAACGGTGATGCAACTCATGCTGGACCTGAACCAAGAATTGGGCACCACCTTGGTCTTGGTCACGCATGACCGTGCCTTGAGTCAACGTTGCGATCGACGTTTGCAAATCGAAGCAGGTGTGGCCCGTTGGGCCGAGTGATGTTCAGCGGGTGCGGTGCTTCATGGCGCGCTCGACCTCGCGTTTGCCTTCGCGGTCTTTGATCGTGTCGCGCTTGTCGTGCTCGGCCTTGCCCTTGGCCAGCGCGATTTCACACTTGATGCGCCCATTTTTCCAATGCAAATTGAGTGGCACCAAGGTATAGCCCTTTTGTTCCACCTTGCCAATCAAGCGTTTGATTTCTTCCTTGTGCAACAACAGTTTGCGTGAGCGCACCGCATCGGGGTTGACATGGGTGGAAGCGGTTTTGAGGGGATTGATCTGACAACCAATGACAAACATTTCACCGTTGCGAATCACCACATAGCCATCGGTGAGTTGCACCTTGCCTTCGCGTGCAGCCTTCACCTCCCATCCTTCGAGAACCATGCCTGCTTCGAGACGTTCTTCGAAAAAATAGTTGAATGCGGCTTTTTTGTTGTCCGCAATACGGGTTGGAGGTGCTGTTTTACTGGCCATGAAGAGGGGAAAAGGGTTGGGTGGGGTCTCTACAATCACCCCTAGTGCCATGATGGCAGATGCCCCATTCTATGAAAACCGTTGAGAAGTCCGTGTTGATCTGGTTCACCGCCCAAGAAATGTTTGATTTGGTGGTGGATGTGGCGTCATACCCCGCTTTTTTGCCTTGGTGCGACCAGACCCAAGTGTTGTCCACTGAAGAACACGGCATGACCGCTCGCATAGGCATGGCGTTCGGCGGTTTACACAAAAGCTTCACCACCCACAACACCCATGTGCCGGGTCGTCAGGTGCAACTCCAACTGATTGATGGCCCCTTCAAACACCTGGACGGGGTTTGGAATTTCATTCCCCTGGGAGAGGAACAAGCGTGTCGGGTCGAATTGAAACTCTCCTATAGTTTTGATTCCATGTTCGGCGCTTTGGTGGGTCCCGTGTTCGACAAGATTGCATCCACCTTGGTCGATGCGTTTGTCAAAAGGGCCGAGGCGGTTTATCCCCGATGAACATCCTGATCGTGTTGGGATGGGGGACGCGCGAGATTCACCAATTTGATTG
>JACCEC013313265.1_pt1 | contig 12088 bp, 10 predicted proteins | sample 7450121 | NCBI WGS metagenome assembly JACCEC01 (sample SAMN15323455, study PRJNA562643) | freshwater metagenome | isolation source: river surface water | place: USA:Blue River Watershed | collected 2017-08-18 | reverse complement strand
TTGCTGCCCAGAGCTGCACTCGGCCATCGTTCGCCAGCTTGCCATTGACGCTGAAGGTATCGATGTCGAACACCGGGCTCACCGCGCGGAAGCTGAATTCTGCCACTTTACGGTCTGGCAGTTCACGCCGCACCAGATCGATCAGTAGCGTCGCGATCAGCGGGCCATGCACGATCAGGCCCGGATAGCCCTCGACCCCGGTCACGTAGCTGCGGTCATAGTGGATGCGATGGCCGTTGAAGGTCAGCGCGGAATAGCGGAACAGCAGCACCGGATCGGGCGTAATGATCCTCGACCACTCTGCGTCCGTCGGTGCCAGCCTGGGGGCTGCGGCAGCCGCTCCGGGCTGAGGATTGTCGCGATAAACAATGTCGTGCTCTTCACGCACCGCCAGCTGGCCATTCGCACGGATCTCATGCTCGACGGTCACGAAGGCCAGCCGGCCGCTGCTGCCGGTCTTGGCATTCACGTCCCTGATCCGGGAGACACGCGACGCCGCCGATCCCACCGGCAGCGGCGCGGCGAACGTGAGCCGCCCGCCCGCCCACATCCGGCGCGGCAGCGGGACCGGCGGCAGAAAACCGCCGCGCTTGGGGTGACCATCCGGCCCGATGCCCGAGGCCGGACTGACCGCCCAGAAGAACAGCCAGTGCCACAGCGGCGGCAGCGCATCGGCCGTGCCGTAATTTTCGTCGCGGTCGAGGGTCGCGGCCATCGCGTTCACGATGCCGGTGTGGATCAGGTCTTCACGGGTTTCTGTTCGACCTGTCCATTGACGCAGGTAGTCCAGATCGAGCGCAGGCAGCGGCTGGTTCATGGCACGAGGATTTCAGAGCGCAAAGCCTGCATTCTGGGCTAGCCTCTTTGCCCGGGCAATTTGCATTTGCTGAAGTATCGATTGTAGCCGCCGGACACAGCGGCGCTTGTCAGTTTTTAAAATCGGGCGGCTTCAGACGGCGATCGCAGAAGAATTCTCAGAAGACTTTTTTTGCGTCGGCCATCGCGTAAATCTCCGAGATGATCTCGCCGACGGGCGAATTCCTCACCTGACCGAAGCGGAACTTCACTCGGCGGTCGCCCATCATGTCCCTCAGCTCACGGGCGCTCCAGCCGCTGAGCTCTTCCATGCGGATCAGCAGCTCCGGTGTGACGGGAATCTCGCCGTCGCGTACCTTCTGAATGAGTGCTCCCGGCACTTCGAGCGCGCGTGCCAGGCCGTTGTCCGAGCGCAGACCGAGATTGGATCGCAGTGCACTCAGCAAGCGACCCGGATCGTAGCCATCAGTACTGGGTCGGGAGGTTTTCATCAGTGGCCGCCGGTAACAGGAAGATGAGCGCACGATTATCCCATGCAGCCCCGACCGGTTTGCGGACGAAATGATTGATTGGTACACGTCCGGCAGATGGAAATGCCGGATTTCATGATGCAAAGCATGAATTCGCCGATTCATCTGGCCGACCGAATATTTCCTCTCGGAATCAGCGGGGCTTGCACGACGTATGGACGGGGGAGGCACTTTGTGCAAAGGCTATAATGCGCGACTACAACCCGGCCAGCTGCGCGGTGCCCGACGCGCTGTGCGTGACACTCGCCCTACACTTCGCCCTACACTTCGCCCGACACCCGCCCTTCTACCCCGTCCGAGCCAGTCTGATGCACCCTCCCCGCCTTTTTCCAGCCGCCGGCTCGCCGCATGCGCGATTCCTGCATGACGCCCGCTGGCACGAGCCGCTGCTGATCGGGCTGCTGCTGGTGCTATGGCTGCTGTCCACGATCTGGCTGCGCCCGCTGGGCATGCCGGATGAGGGCCGGTATGTGGGCGTGGCGTGGGAGATGGTGCGCTCAGGCGACTGGCTGACGCCGACGCTGAACGGGCTGCCGTATTTCCACAAGCCGCCGCTGTTTTACTGGCTGACCGCCGTGTCGATTTCCGTGTTTGGCAATGTCGAATGGGCGGCGCGGCTGGCCTCTGTGCTGGGCGCGATGCTCGGTGCGGGCGGCGTGTATTGGCTGCTGCGCCGCTGGACGACTGAGCGGCTGGCGCGCTGGTACCTGCCGGTGCTGGCGACGACGCCGTTTTTCTACGGCGGCGCGCAATTCGCCAATCATGACATGCTGGTCGCGGGCTTCATCAGCCTGTCGATCTCGCTGACTGCCGATGCTGCGCTGTCGATGGAAGCCGGGCGTCGCTGGCGCTGGCAGCTTGGCGGCGGCTGGGTCGCCGCCGCGCTCGGACTGCTGAGCAAAGGTTTGATCGGCATCGTGCTGCCGGCCGGCGTGATTTTTTTCTGGATGCTGGTCAGTGGTCGCTGGCGCGCCATGTTCCGTCTGTTCTGGTGGCCGGGGCCCCTGCTTTTCCTGCTGGTTGGTGCGCCCTGGTTCGTGCTGATGCAGCGGCAATTTCCGGATTTCTTTCATTACTTCTTCGTGTATCAGCACTTCCAGCGATTCGCGCACAGCGGATTCAACAATCCCAAGCCGCTGTGGTTCTATCCTGCGCTGCTGGCAGTCGCCACACTGCCCTGGGCGCCCTGGCTGCTCGCGCGCTTCCGGCTCGACCGCTCGAACGCGGATTCGGTGTCGTACGGGGCTGCCCGCAGCGTCCGTCTGCTGCTGTGGACATGGGTGATTCTGATCACGGTGTTCTTCACGATTCCCTCTTCCAAGCTGGTCGGCTATGCATTGCCGATCGTACCTGCGCTGATGGCGCTGGTCACTGAAGGATTCGTGAGCGGTGTATCGCTGCGCGAGCGCTGGCGTATCGTCTTTCTGGTGCTTGCGGGCAGCATCTGCATCGCTGCCGTGACGGCCGCCGCGTACACCGACGATAGCTCCAGCAAACCTCTGGCTCTGGCCTACCGGCGCGACGCGCAAGCCGATGAACCAATCATCCTCGTGCGAACCTACCGCTTCGATGTGCCTTTCTATGCGGGGCTGCGCGAGCCGGTGGCCGTCGTCAACGACTGGCAGGTGCCGATCACGAAAGACAGCTGGCCGAAAGAGCTTGCCGATGCGTCGCAATTCAGGCCGGCCGTGGGTCAGCGAGTGCTGGTTAATACCCGTGATCTGGGTAAGCTGCTGTGCAGCCATCCGGTGAGCTGGGTGATCGTGCCGGCCGATTATGCTGCACAGGTCGACGCACTGAAATCATTGACACCTGTGGTGCGCAACAAGCTGTATCTGCTCTTGCGCATCGAGACATCCGGGCTGGCCGGCGGCTGCTGACAGCGATCCGACATACTTGAGAAAACGGAGTACGCCATGACACTGAAACGCTCACTCATTTACCTGATGGCCGTCGCGCTGATCGCATCCATCAGCGCGGCAAACGCGCAGAACCTCGCCTCCCCCGAAGGCAGCGACGAGCCGGCCGTACAGTCAACACGGGCGATGGCGAATGAGCTGCTGAATCAGCTGGGGCATAAACTGAAAGCCACGCTGTCGTCGGAGGGCGCCGAAGCCGCGGTCAGCGTGTGCAAGCAAGCATCGCCGTCCATCGCCAAAGAGCTGTCCGCAAAGCATGGCGCGCAGATGACGCGCGTGGGCACGCGGGTTCGGAACCCGGCCATGGGCACGCCGAACAGCTGGCAGAGAGACGCACTGGCGCAATTCGAAGGACGCCTCTCGCAAGGCGAGGCGCCGGCCAGCATTGAATACTGGAGAGTCGTTGACAGCGGCAACGGCAAACGCGAGCTGCATTACGCCAAGCCCATCATGGTCCAGCCGATGTGCGTGACCTGCCACGGCAACGCGACGGACATACCGGCATCGCTGGCAGAAAAAATCCGCAGCGAATATCCTCAGGATCAGGCGACCGGTTACAGCGTCGGCAAGCTGCGTGGCGCGGTCGTCGTCAGCAGGCCGCTGCCGTAAACGCTGGTCAGGTCGAGGTCAGACCGCGGTCAGACAGACCTCAGCCTGACCTCAATGATTTCCTTGAAAAAACTATCGGGCACTGCGCTGGTGCGCGCCTGTCAGAGCCCTGTCAGACTGTCGGAGCATTGTTCAGGCTGGACCTGCGCACATAGCGGCAACCCGGTTTGCGCACGGTTCTCAGCCTTCCCGTAACAGGATTCAACGTGTCCATCAGTAATCCGGAATTTTCGCAATCGTCGATCATGCGCCCCGTCAGGGTGACCGGCATGGGTAATCATGCGCACGCCTCGGTGCCTGTACTGGTGCTGGCCGCCATCGGCGTCGTGTTTGGCGATATCGGCACCAGTCCGCTGTACGCACTGAAAGAATGCTTCAGCCCGGAACATGGGATTCCCTATTCCGAAGGTGCGGTGCTGGGCATTATCTCGATGATCTTCTGGTCGCTGATCATGATCGTCACGGTCAAATATGTCGTCTTCGTTCTGCGCGCCGATAACAACGGCGAGGGCGGTGTGCTGTCGCTGATGGCGCTGGCGATGCGCGCCACGCGTTCGGACAGGCATAAATTCACTACCGGCCTGCTGATGTTAGGCGCGCTGGGGGCGTGCATGCTGCTGGGCGAGTCGGTGATCACGCCGGCGATCTCGGTGCTGTCCGCCGTCGAGGGTCTGGAAGTGATTGCACCCGACATGAAACGCTACGTGATACCGATCACGCTGGTCATTGTCGTGCTGCTGTTCTATGTGCAGAGCTATGGCACCGCGGCGGTCGGTCGGCTGTTCGGGCCGATCATGCTGGTCTGGTTCTCGGCGCTGGCGGTGTTCGGCGTGATGAACATCATCCAGAACCCGCTGGTGCTCAAAGCAGTGTCGCCCCTCTACGCGGCGGCCTTCATACAGGAGCATGCGCTGCAGGCCTACATTGTTATGGGCTCCGTGGTGCTGTCGGTCACCGGCGTCGAAGCGCTGTATCTCGATATGGGGCACTTCGGCCGCAAGCCCGTCCGGCTCGCCTGGCTGCTGGTGACGCTGCCCGCGCTGCTGGCCAATTATTTCGGTCAGGGCGCATTGCTGCTCAGCCATCCTTCGGCGATCGAGAATCCTTTCTTTCTGATGATCCCCGAGTGGCTGCTGTGGCCGATGGTCGTGCTGGCTACGGCGGCCACGGTGATTGCCTCGCAGGCGGTGATCTCCGGCGCCTACTCGCTGGCGAATCAGGGCATCCTGCTCGGCTTCCTGCCACGCATGCAGATCTTTCATACCTCGGACACCGAGCGCGGCCAGATCTACATGCCGATGGTGAACTGGGTGCTGCTGGCGCTGGTGATCTTCACGGTCATTCAGTTCAAGGAATCGGGCAACCTTGCCGCTGCCTATGGCATCTCGGTGACGACGACCATGATGATCACCACGACGATGCTGGCCGTCGTGATGTACAACGAGTGGAAGATCAAGCCCGTGCTGGTGGTGCTGCTAGTGGCGATGTTCTTCGTGATCGATTTTTCATTCTGGACCGCCAACCTGATCAAGGTGAAAGACGGCGGCTGGTATCCGCTGGGGCTGGGCGCAGTCTGCTTCCTGATGCTGACCACCTGGTACAAAGGCCGGAAGTTATTGCGTGAGCGCGTGATTGCCGATTCCATACGCTTGCCGGATTTCGTCTCGGCGCTGCTCGCTCATCCGCCGCATCGCGTCGAAGGTACGGCAGTCTTCCTGACCGCGCATATCGATTTCGTTCCGGTCGCGCTGCTGCACAACCTCAAGCACAATCGCGTGTTGCACGAGCGCGTGATCTTCCTGAAACTGTCGATCTGGGATGTGCCGTATGTACGTGACGATGAGCGCCTGACCATCAGCGAACTGGGCGGGAATGTCTTTGTGGTCCGCGCAGTACACGGCTTCAAGGAAACGCCGGATATCAATCATGTGCTGGCACTGCTCGAACAGCAGCACGGCATGACGCTGGAACTCGCCGATACCTCGTTCTTCCTCGCGCGCGACACCATCGTGCCGAGCAATCTGCCCGGCATGGCCGTCTGGCGCGAACGCCTGTTCGCCTGGATGATGCAGAACGCCGCAAAACCTTCGGACTTCTTCAGGATTCCGCCCAACCGTGTGGTCGAGCTGGGCACGAAGATCGAGATCTGATCCATCGCCCTGCACGCTACTCGCCGGCAGCGCTGCCCTCGCGTCGCGGGTCGGCGCCGCCTGTCAGCTCGCCGCGCTGGTTGACGATCGCCTGCACACCGCTGGTCATCGTCGTCAGGCTCACCCGGTGGCCTTTGCTGCGCAGTCCGCCCTGCAGGCCTTCCAGCGCAGTGCCCCGCTCCAGCTCAATGCCGCGATTGCGGCTGCCCATGTTCGGATGCGTGATCGCCTGCTGAACATCCATGTTCCAGTCGATGACCCCGATCAGCGACTTGGCGACGAAGTTGATGATCGCAGTGCCACCGGGCGACCCGATCAGCAAGTACAGCTGACCGTGCCGGGTCACGATCGTCGGTGCCATCGCGCTGCGCGGCCGCTTGCCCGGCTCGATGCGATTGGCCACCGGCACCCCCTGAGCATCGCGCGGCGACAGTGAAAAATCGGTCAGCTGATTGTTCAGCAAAAAACCACGCACGAAAATCTTGCTGCCAAACTCGGATTCAATCGTGCTGGTCATCGACACCCCATTGCCGGCGCTGTCGACCGCCACCAGATGCGTCGTTGACGGCAAATCAGGCGCGTTGTCCCGGCCCCGTCGTTCGAGAAAGCGCACCGGATCGCCGGGCAATGCCATGCCCATGCTGATGCGGCTGTCGATCTGGGCGCCGCGCGCGTGCAGGTAAGCAGGATCCAGCAGCGCTTGGACCGGCACGTTCACGAAATCCGGGTCGGCCAGATAGCGCTCGCGATCGGCATACGCCAGACGGCCCGCCTCGGCGAAGTAATGCACGGCCTCCAGCGACAGCGGCATCATCTGATCGACCCGGTGCTGCGCCAGCATGCCCAGCATTTGCAGCACCGCGACGCCGCCCGACGAAGGTGGTCCCATGCTGCACAACCTCAGCTTGCGGTAATCGCCGCACACCGGCGCGCGCTCTGTGGGGCGATAACGTGCCAGATCCTCCAGACCGAGATCGCCGGGACGCGGATGGGCGCGCACCGCATTGACGATATCGGCAGCGATCTCACCCTCATAAAACGCCTGCGCGCCCAGCGCTGCGACGCTTCTCAGCACCGTGGCCAGTGCCGGATTCTTCAGCAGGTGCCCGACCGCCGCCGCCTCGCCATCCGGATAGAAATACGCGCGCGCCGCCGGCTGCGCGTACAGATCGCGATTGCCTGCAATTTGCGCATGCAGCCGGGCAGAAACCGGAAAGCCCTGCTCTGCCAGCACTATCGCCGGTTCGAACAGCCGCGCCCAGGGCAAGCGGCCGTGCCGGCGGTGCGCCAGCTCTAGCAAGCGCACCAGCCCGGGCGTGCCGACCGCAAGACCGCTGTTAACGGCATCGGCAAAGGACTGCGATTGTCCGTTCACCAGAAACCGCTCGTCATTCGCGGCCAGCGGCGCCGTCTCGCGCCCGTCATAACTGCGCACGCGGCGGCTGGCCGCGTCATAGGTGAGCATGAACGCGCCGCCACCCAGACCAGACGACTGCGGCTCCACCAGCGCCAGCACCAGCTGCATCGCGATTGCTGCATCGACGGCCGAACCGCCGCTTTTCAGTATCCGCGTGCCCGCCTCGGTCGCCAGCGGGTTGGCGGAGGCTGCCATCCAGCGCTTGGCGCGCACCAGAGATTTTGCCGACAGCGCGGTGGCGGACTCGGGCGCTGCCTCGGGGTTCTCGGGCGTTCGCGCCTCTGACTGTGCGGACAGCAGCAGCGCGGCGGTCAGCAGGAGTTTTGCGACGTTGCTGAAGCATCGCGACAGGGACGACAGGGACGACGCGGGGAACATGGGGGACATGGCGGCAAAGTGTCGGATTTGCGGGTCAACGGTCGGCATCAGTCAATGATGCCACTGAGTGATGCCACTGAGTGATGCCACTGAGAAATTGTGCGGTATGATCTTGCCGAAAGTACACAGCCGGTCGAATGCCTGTACGGGCTTGATTTTCGCCGACTGCTGCCGATGTATCTGTCTCATTGTCCGACCGGGAAATCAGGATGGCTGAAGAAGCCGAAGAACAAAAGCCTGCCGAAGGCGCCGAGGGCGCACCGCCTCCGGCCGCCGAAGCGCCTGCCGCGGAAGGCGCGCCGGCGCTAGAGCCTATTGTCAAGAAAAAGAAGATCGACGGCGACCACGCCGGCGCGCATGGCGGCGCATGGAAGATCGCGCTGGCCGACATGATGACGGCGATGATGGCCTTCTTCCTGCTGATGTGGCTGCTCGGTTCGACCAACGAAGACCAGCGCAAGAGCATCGCCGACTATTTCAAGCCGACCTCCCACAGTAACGTGACCATGAGCGAGCGGCCGGGCGCCGGCGGCCTGATGGGCGGATTTTCCGTGATGGACAGCGACGGCATGCCCTATGCGGGCAAGACCACCAGTGTGTTCGAGCGCGAGACACCGCGCTCCGAGGCCGGCACCCAGTCGGGCGATGGCAAGACCAAGGACGAAACCAAGGACAAGAATCCGGATGAGCTGTCTGCCGAAGAGCGTCAGCGCATCGCCGCCGAGGCCGACCAGAAAGCCTTCGACAAGCTGGAGAAAGAAGTGCGCGAAAGCCTGTCGCTAAACAAGGAACTGGAGAAGATCAAGGATCAGGTGAAGTTCATTCGCGAGAAAGACGGCCTGCGCATCGAGGTGATCGACAAGGCCGATTTTTCCATGTTCGGCCTTGGCACCAACAAGATGCAATCGCGCGCGATGACGCTGATCCGCGAAGTTGCCAAATCTCTGGCAGCGATGCCTAACAAGGTAGCGATACGCGGCCACACCGACAGCCTTGCCTATGACGATGGTGTCAACAGCAATTGGTCGTTGTCCGGCATGCGCGCCGAGACGACGCGCCGCTTGCTGCAAGAGGCCGGACTGCCCGAGAGCCGGTTCCAGCGCATCGAGGGCGTTGCCGATACCGTGCCCTATGTGCCCAATAATCCCGCCGATCCGCGCAATCGCCGCATCAGTATCACCATCCTGTATCAGGATGTCGGCGCGAAGGCCTGATCCCCATGCGTGGACTGCTCGGCATCAGTATCAGCCTCCTGCTCGCGATGGGCAGCGCTGCATCATTCGCGCAGAATGCGCCCGCGGCGAATGCCAAGCCGGCCGACGCAAAGTCGGCTGATAGCAAGCCCTCCGATACCAAGCCCGCCGATGCCAAGGCCGCCGATGCCAAGAACCCGGATGCAAAATCTGCGGGCGCGAAAGCGGCTGATCCCAAGACCGCAGACCCGAAATCTGCTGGTAAGCCCATTGATCCCAAAGCGACTGACAATGCTGCGCCGGCGGCGACCGAAAAAGAGCTGCGCAAGAATGCCAAAGCGGAGGGACCGCCCTGCGTCGTCGCTGAATTCCGTTCGCTGGGCCTTGACGTGCATGATCCCGTTAAGCGCCGCACGCAGGCGATAACCTGGCTGAAAAAACGCGCGAAGAACTGTTCGGTCGATCAGCTGCTGATGATCAGGAATAATCGTTCGCAGTGGATGGGCACCGCCGATTCAGCCACGCTCGCGGCCGAAGTGGATGCCTTGCTGGAGGTGTTTGCTGCCGACAATCCGCAGGTCGCTGCACTGCTCTACGGTACAGTGCAGCCGCCTTCAGAAGACAGCAAGTAAATAGTGCTGAGCAGATTCCGGCGAAGTTCCGGACTCAGCCGTCCCGGCCCATCATCAGGAAAGACGGAATCGCTGCCTTGATACGGTTGCGCGCAACCGGCATGCGATCAGCGTCATTGGCAGCGGGGCGCGGCGCCGGCTCCGGCGTGGAATTGCGCACCGCGCGGAAACGGTCAAGAATCGAACCGCTGACCTTGTGCGTGAGCGCGGCCTGTTTCGATGCCTGACGAATATCTGCTTCGGTCTGTCCGAGCTGTTCGATCGAACGGCCGAAGTCGAGGAAGTTCTCGCGAATTTCCTGATTCGACGTCATCACGAAGAATTCATTGCCGAAAAACTCGCCTGCGCTATTGCTGTACATGACAGGCGGCGACAGGAAGAAGCCCGCGTTGAACGACTTCGAGAAAATCCCTTCGTAGGTGTGCAAATTGTCGACGCGGCTGGGGACGATCACCAGCTTGGGCGGATTGCGCAGACGCGAGTTGAAGACGAAGGAAAAACGATTCACGAACTCCAGCGTGCTGTCGAGCTCGACGCGCGACAAGGAACTGGGCACCAGCACGAGATCAAACTCGAACAGAAAGTCGGGGGGCAGCACATCCGCCCAGGTGAGATCAGCGATCACGACTTCCATCGAATCCACCGACTTTCGCAGTGCTTCCTTGGCTTTTAACAGCGCAACGCCCGAACCTTTTGCATTAGGCAGGTCAACCGTCTGGCAATTGATGCCGATCGGATAAGCTTTTTTCACCCATTTGCCGGAGGTGGCCTGATGGTCAAAATCAATCAGCGAGGTCTTCTTGCCCGATATATAGGCGAAATAGGCTGCCAGATTGGCAGATACAGTGCTTTTGCCTACCCCACCCTTTTGGCTGGTGATAAGTATTCTCAGTGCCTTGCTCATGAAGTTCCTCTGATTTTGATGCAAGCCTTTGATTTTGAGGCACATTCCCAAAGAAAACATTGCCTTGAGGGAAATTTTGCCATAATATAACTCGGAGTATAGATCAATATTTTTTGAATATTCAATGTTTTTTTGAAGTCTTTTAACAGACTGACCGGATTAAAAGAACTTAAACAAATCAGATAAAGGGATTTGATTATGGGAAAAGCATCATCAAAACCGACCATGATGCGCTTTGAACCGAAGACCGGCTGGTCCGAGGCGGAAGCGGCGCAAACTGCCGAGGTGCTATCCATTACCGATCATCCGCGCATGGAAGCGCGCATCGAGCCCCGCGTGGAGCCGATGGACAACGAGGGCTATTCTGCTGAAGCGCTGGTGAATCTGGGCGAATCAATTCAGGATGTCTTCGACAGTCTGCAGATCAATGACCCGCGCTTGCAGGCATGGACACAGGTACATGCAGCGATCAAACTGATCGGCACCAAGCTGCAAGAGAAAAAAGCGCTGGAAGAACGCATCATCGCGCTGGGCAAAGAAATCGAAAGCGTGCGCCACCTCGCCTCCGAGCTGGTGGTCTCTGCTTATCGCAGCGAGCAGGAAGTGCACGAGACTTCCAAGCTGCGGCTGCAGATCGCCGAGTCGCTCAGCGACAAACTGGTGTCGGCGCTGAAAGGCTGAGGACAGCGCGGATGGAACACACCCGGTCACGCCGCGCTTCAGCGCTGCTGGCACTGAACTGGCTGCTGTTCGGTGCGGTGTACGTGTGGATATCTGTCGCGCAGGGCAACCTGCTCTGGTGGCTGCGACTGTACTGGGGCAGCTGGCTCAGCGACTTCGCCTCGCTGCCGGTGCTGGGTCAGATACCAGCGGGCAGCGTGTGGATTCTGTGGCTGGTGTTAAGCCTGCTGATGACAGCCATCTATCTGCCAGCGCCCCGCAAGATCGAGGTACCCGAACCCGAAGCAGCGGAACCCGACGCACGCCGGCAGCTGATTCCGAATGCGGAACTGATGGACTCGCGTCCGGAGCTGAAAGAAAAAATCCTGCGGCTGCATCAGTCGCTGGACAAGATCTGATCCTCGCTGCGCGTTCAGTGCGCGCCTGATTTTGCCGCAGGCGCCGCGCTCGACGGCGCTGAACTTCCCGCCCCCACTGCATCCGGCGTCATCATCTGTATGCGCCGTCCGTTCGCGGCCTGCGTATGGCGCGCATTCATCCGGTACATTTTTTTGAACGCCGCCAGCTGCGCATAGGAAATCTCGATCGGCGTTTTCATCACATGCCACTTCACATCCTCGGTGCAGGGCGGCGTGGTGAGAGAACCGATGTAAGCGAAATAAGTCGGATCGGCCGGCAGAATATCCGCAGGATTGAAGCTGGCCAGCGGCGCGGTCTTTCCTTCGCTGGGCGGCAGATTATCGAACACCGGCTTCAACGCCGGATTCTCCTTGCCCAATTTGATCAGCACCGCCACGACACCGAGCTTGGTGTCACCGGCACGGTGCACAAGGTGCGCGACCATGTGACTGGCCATGCC
>JACCEC010711288.1_pt1 | contig 12089 bp, 6 predicted proteins | sample 7450121 | NCBI WGS metagenome assembly JACCEC01 (sample SAMN15323455, study PRJNA562643) | freshwater metagenome | isolation source: river surface water | place: USA:Blue River Watershed | collected 2017-08-18 | reverse complement strand
GTGATGAAATAATCCGTCATTATGAACCCAACATAGTGAACGACAAAATGCTGGCTACCAATTTTAATGGTGAACCCAGCGGATTTAGCTTAAATGGAAGTGGAAGTTCATTGGTAGATTCGGGGTCTTTTGGCGTGTCTTTGTCGTCGACATACAATGGCCGTCAAACTATCCAAACGCCTCCTTTGGAAAAAGGCAGCAACAAAATCAAAGACGGCGATAATACGATGACAAATAAAATGGAGGAAATGCGGAAGTCACAAGACGCCCAACTCGGGTTTGGACAACCACAGAACCCTTTTTTACAGCCAGCAACATATTAATTTTTCACATGTATAAACCAATGGATCTAGGCGCAAAGTATTACTGAATGTGTAAAAACCATATAAATATTATTTAGTGATAAATAATAACTATGTCTGCTGATCGACCTCTTATTATCCGCACATTCAATGACCTATTTTTTGAATTATTGGATGATGTTATCACCATTTTGCCGGATAGTGCCGGATTAAAAACCGCGCGCCGTTCTTTCCAAATGGTATCCGACCTTAATAAATCAGTTCTTATCAAATGCTGGTATAAGTTCGTGTATCTTAAATATCAAGATGTTATCTTCTCCGGTGATATATCATTCTTTTTTGAGAAAGACTATTCCAGTGATCTAGTGAAGTTAAGTAATCCTGACAAAGTATTGGAAATCATCGACAGTATTCGCGAACCCGTCAAAGATGCTTGTAGTACACCAGTAAACAAAGCTCATGTTACCACATATATCCAGAATCTGTCAAAATTGTCGCTCGTATATGGCGGCACTGATTAAACCCTTTCCATTCGCAAAATAAAATAAACAATGGTATTTTATTTTACATATATTTCTTTCCCATAGGAATCATAATATTTTCACGGTCGAGAAACTCCTCAACTACCTTCTTATTCACCCGAAATACTTTACCATATTTTGCCAATCCGGGCAAATACACATCATAATGTAGTTTCTCCACATAATACTTGTCGCTCTTTTCGATAATATCCGTCACACGTATCTTCTTCAACACATGGACATCCATATATAATTGATGAATACGCGCCTTGAACCTGTTAAAATATTCGGCAAATGCCTTGAAGGCATCAGCATATTGCGGAAAATACCCGAGGAATTCATTTACCTTGCCGATTTTCCGCAAATTCAAATACTGATAATGCAGGCATGGATTATTGCCCCGCAACGCCTTTACTTCCAAATATTTACCAGCGTACATCGACGTTCGCAAACCGGTTTCGCAGTTGGTAATCATAACCCCAACAAAATCTGGCGAGTTCAGTGGATTATTCAGGTTATCAATATCTTGTTTTACAGCGGTTGATGCAAATAAAATACGTCCATTACCCATAGAGGTACACCCATTACCCATAGAGGTACACCCATTACCCATAGAGGTACACCCATTACCCATAGAGGTACACCCATTACCCATAGAAGGATCGGGTTTTTCATATGAATAATGATTGTTGTTGATTCTATAAATATGAACCAAATAGGCGGCAGGTTTATCTATTATAAGCACAAAATGGTTTTTAGGATGTTGGACCACAAAAGAGTAGCAACACTCCTTATTCAAAAATGCAAAGTCGGGATCGCTGGCCAATGCATCGATACTGGATATTCCAAGAGCATCCAAAAACATTTGGCGGAAAGTGATACGAGGATCTTGTGCAAAATATGAGCAATTTCCACCAATATTTCGGCGTGTTGCGATTTCCCAAGACCCTTGGTATTCGTCCCAGAACAAGTTGACCATAGTTCCCTCAACAATATGAGTTATTAAATTGGTTGGATTGGGGACATTGGACGCAATAATCTGGTCAAAATGGTCGCTGTTTATAGATTTAGCTGGTGCTATACATACCAGCTTTCCATTTTGAACAATGGCGCTTCTGTATGCGCGATTGGACACATCATCAAATGGCAAAAAATTTTTGTCGATGTTGTAAATGTCGTAAGGGTTGCCCTTATATTGGATAGTACGCTTTTCCACAATGGGAGATGTTGGGTTCAAATTGAATGATTGGAGCATTATTAATATGAAATATGAGTTAATCTTTATGCCCTTTTACACATTTTATACAGGCGACCAGATGGCACCTTCGGTGCTGACTAAGCGTAAAAATACAAACAATATAGTTGGCTATATTATAAACGGGGAAATGGCCTCTAATGAAATAACAATAGAATTAGGCGATTTCATAAAGATAATCAGTCCAAACAAGGCAATGTATCATCTAAAAACATTCTTAGTTGAATACATTGACGATGAGACAATCGAGATTATTGATATTGATACCGCAGACATATTTAAGCTCGATTTATATGATGATGGCCGCATCATGGACGAGCAAATATTAGCAATCCATTTATTGTCTCGTAGTGCTGAACCAGGATATGCCCGAATCCACAAATTATTACCCGGCACATGGATTACCATTGAGTTCGACGCCGAAATCGATTTAACCATAGTTGGACAAATCGTGGAATTGGAAGAAGACCGTATCAAAATATTGCCAAAAAACGAGACAAAAACCCCTATGTATATTGATTTTGCCTATCAAGGTATCCCCAAAAATATCCCGATCAAGAAAATCAGTATTATAGAGACGCCTTCCATCCGGGAAAGTTTAACAATAATTGGTGAAATTGAGGAAGAAATCCAGAAATCAAAAGAAAGCGCAGTTGCCTCTATTGAAACCACACCCTCTGGCGAGTTCAATATTATTATGCCTCCTAATCCAACCATGGACAAAAATATGTTCGATGTTATCAAAGATATCTATGTACAAGCAGACACAATTGTATTCGGCAAACGTGTAGAGGTGGAATTGGATGTAGAGGTTAGCCAGAGCGAGCAAAAGTATGGTATCGAAATCCAAATCAACAATTTGATGGACGAATTATTATCAAAAACACCGACTCATATGCGCACCCCAGTGCTAATGGAACGTGTAAAACGTATTGTGCGTCGATTCAAGGAATTGCGCGAAGAATATTCCGTGTTCGACGATTATGGAAATGTGCTCAGTAGTAAAACCCACAATGCATCATATAAACCTCTCGTAAATCAATTGAAAACGCACAAAGGTGTTCGGTGGATAATCCCCGTATCAAAACAGCAACTTAAACTGTTTGATGTTCCTGGTGGAGATAGCGAAAACACTCTGGTTAATGATTTAGAAACATATACAAATGCGGCAAATATGGTAGATGCCGAGAATCGCTATTACACTTTCCACAATCGTATTAATAACATTTTTACACCGTATGACTCGGCATCAGGTGACTCAGCATCCGGTGAACCTGTGACATCAAATATTGAGGCCATTATATCAAATCTTGATGATTATTCCGCAGTCGTGTATCGCAAATATAAGGGCGCCTCTAAACTGGTAAAACAACGATTCGTTATCCAACGCTACAATATGGGCCTCTCTAAAATCAACAAACAATTGATGAAGTCCGGCAAATATGTGTATGCCCGCGGTCAATTAACCCCTGCCGATAAAATCAATGCGTCGTCTATTATTATTCTTCCGCAACCTATGATTGAAATATCTCGTGCTCATCTACCCGGAACAAGTATTCTTGATCGAACCAATCTAGCCAAAAACTGGCTTTACTATTTTCAGGTATTGAACAAGAAAACGTCTCTCAAAACCATTAATGTGAGAGGAAGCACCGAAATCGACTATGACAAAATCGAGAACAATCCCTTTTCTACACATGTGATAAACTTTGGTAATGCAAGTGCCCCCTATCCCCAACTGTTACAGGCATCAATTCCGCGTTCCGTCTCGATTATCCGTATGTTGAAGAACCAGATTAATCAATATAATTTTTATGATATATTGGCGCATTTTGAGCCATTCGGTATATATGGTGACAACATCACGTATTCGGGTCGCGTATATGGCGAACGTGCATCCGGACTTGGCGGCCCTTATCAGGAAATTCGCACTCATATTGCACGAAAAATCAAGGAATACAATATCCAATATGCGGAAAAACGGCACGAATTTGCCACCCTGACAACCATTAAATCGGCAAAACCCGCAGAAAGTCCGCTTTATACGCATATTCGAAATGGAATGGCTCTTGAAAGTGTACGCAAATATTACCAGCTCGAAAACGGATTGTCGAATGCTGAATCAATACGCCGTATTATGGCTGCTGATGGCGGTAACGCATACATGAATCTCATTTCCTATATGTCATCTCATTTATACACTCCGGAACTCGCAGAAATCTCCGACAAAGTCGAAAAGAAAGAGGCATTTACCAATTCGAAATCGTGTATAACTCGTGTCATTGCAAAAAAATATACAAGTGAATCGGCTCTCAAAAAAGACAACGGCAAAGAAGATATTTATTTTGACCGTGACTACGATAAAACCCCCTACCATTTGCTCAATTCGGTCCGCGACTCCCAGAAGAAACGCACCAATGAAGATTTTCTCGATTATTTCCGTCTGGTCCTCATCGCCGAACATGGCGCCAGCCCAGATTTAGCGGATGAACTGGCAAAAACAATCGTTGCTAAACGCAAGAAGGTGGTTGACGGCAATTACGCTGTATTAGTAGTATATCCCCAACCTGATTCCAGCGTCGACGTCGACTCGCTTTCGCTCGCCGAGAGCAAAAACATATTGGACGAAGCTGAATCCCGCAAACGCATCACATATTTTGTGCGCAAACGCGATCACTGGGTAAAAGACGACACAATGACCGAACAAGAATTGAGTAATGAGTTGTTCTGTAATATTGAGAACAAATGTTTTTATGATTCCCTGATGAATTCATGTGACGCCGATGCCGCCGCCGCATCACGTATGAAAAGGATTGCGCGAAAATCCATTGGCAAAGAATACGAGACTACCATACAACTCTCGATGGCTGATATGACCGAGAAACTCAAAGTCCAACTTGAAAATGGGTTGACCAATTTGAAACGTATTCAGCGTATCCACGGCGATCATCGCGAAATGTTTTCCCGATACTCATACAAACTTGGCACAGAGGCGGTGTTCAATGAAATCGTGGTTTCCCCTTATGCGCATCTATTGTCCCTTATTTTAAAACAAGCCGATTTTGCAAAACAACAATACGATATTGTTCGTTTCAAGGGCGCATATTGTAGAGAGGCGGTCGAAAACGAAATCGCCAATGAAACCCCGTATTGGTATTATTGCCAAGAAACCAACGTGAAATTAATGCCTACATTTGTGTTCGTACTTGCCAACACGTTTGTGTCGAAAAATGATTATGAGAGTGTCCAAGAATGGTTATGTAGTAAGTTTGGTAAACTAAGTGATGATGGAGAGGCCATAGTCGACAAACATAGCGGTTATATAATCAAGAAACTCGACTATGCAGCCGAAGACAGTTATGATGACGCCGGATTCAAAATCAGCACAAATGCAGTTCTAGAACCAGATGAATACCAAATGGTACGCGAGCTTATTAACAAGAATGAGCCATCGATAAGCCAACCAAAGACACGCGTCTTTGAAAATGACACCAACCTCTATATTTACGGCATTTCATCGACGATTTGTAAGAATATGGATATTCGATTTGAAGACTTAGAGGCCAATGTGATGTATTTGACAAATATGTTCCTTAGTCGCAAGACTATGACGCGCGACACATATGAGGCGAAGATGAGTAAAATCGCAGTTAAAGAAGGCAAGAAGACGATCCCGTATGAAAAGTATTTGAACAAGAATATTATTCAGTTTACGTCGGCAATCACATATATACTAATACAGACTAACATTCCCTCTTATAAACCACAGAAATCATTCCCCGGATGTAAATACAGTTTGGCGGGATATCCTCTCGGGGTCGATGGCGATACATCGGGTCTTGACTATCTCGGTTGTATTATGGATAAGATGAAGAGCAAATCAGTGGAACCATGGAAGAGTGTGTATAAATCCGACCAGACCGCGGTTGAATATACGGCAATGGTGATGGATGTTATAAAAACCAAATTAATAGAGGAGCCCGAAATCGTCGATTTATATACTGGCAAACGCGACTTCCTCCGTCTTACACCGGAAATCGACGAAATTCCGCAATCCCTTTCGATTTCCAAATGGGTGTTTTTCCAGCCTCCCCTATCGCCCATTTCCGTTTCAAAGACACTGACCGGTATTGCGAATGGATATGAAACCGAATTGAAAACGACAATTATGAGAGGTCACCGGACTCAACACAATTTATTGGGAACACTTTACAAGAAAATCATCGAGCATACATATGGCTTAGTGGAAGAAGTGAATCGTATTGTCGCAGTAGAAGGCAAAGATGCCATTTTGCGCACAGGCACAGTAGTCTTCTTGGAAAACGCATGTTGTGGGGAAACATTCCACAAATCCAATGCGATTTCTTATTTTGAAGAACGCCAACCAAATATTACAAAGAATATCGATTTTGTGAAAAAATACGGCCAATTATATGCTGAGTTTGCAAAACTGACCACACCATCATATTTGACAACTGGCAAGATGCGTGCGTTAACACAAGCAAATATGGGATCAACCCATTACTCGGAAGATGCTATTTATGGAGCATATATCCACTATTGTAAGCTGAATAGTGAATTGCCCATACCCGATGATATTATTCCCTTCTGCCAAGAAAAACCACCCGGCCTGGAAAATATGTCGCGCAACCAGATGATAGAACATTTGAAGGATACGCGCAACAAACAGAATGAAGACTCTCTTATCCAGTTGATGAAACTAGTATCGAATCGTAACCGCGTAATTGTAGATATGGAAGAACCCAAGAATCCCAAGTTTATGGATGCATTTGAAGGCCTTGCACTCGACCCTCTTATTACCTATGTCCATGATTTCTTTGCACACAAGCGTTCGTCATCATTTTTAGCGGAATATTTGACCGAAATGATTGATGTGATGAGAGGCGAGATAGTGCAAGGATTCGAATCATTTGGCAAACGTAGCGCGAAGGAAATTGGCCAGCTCATCACGCATATGAACAACCTGATGACATGGAATAATGCACAGATGACACACGATTTCATTATTTCCTCTATTTACATGGTGTTGTGTGCTCTTCCATCGATGCTCAAAGACAAGACAAACTCAGTTGGAATGAAGAATATGTCATCGATGAAACACTGGGATTTATCGAAGAAACACAATGCAATATTGAATGACCTGATTAGCGAATATTATATGGAAATCAACACATATAAACACGACGAAATCATTTGTAGACTTTTTCATACAATTTCCGCAAAAACTCATAAATTATATTCACTGATTCAGTTTTTGAAACATATTCCGCAAGGGTTGAACCAAGTATTGATGAAGAAAATCTATATTTATTGCTACCTCTCTGTATTCTATGAAATTTTCGTGGAAAGTGATAAACCCGATTATGCGCAATTAAACATCGAATTGGTGAAAGATCGTCGTCGCCGCCAAGAAATGGAGGAAGTCGATATTATGTATGCGGACAATGTTCAGTTCAAAGAGAAAGTATGTGAGTTGGTGATGATATTGATGAAGATGGATATTAAGAACAAGAAACTCATTGACCTGGATTATGGAATGATGACTGACAAGCATCACAAAGAAAGTATGCGTGAGAAGAAGAAGATCACAGACAGCTTTGGAAAAATGGAGACGGATGAGCGCAAGGTCGAGTATATGATTAAGAGTTTGAAGTTGGGCAAGTGGTATTTAGGACAAGAATCGGGTATTTACAAATATGATCCGGCATTATTTGATACCGAGGTAGAAGAAATGGCAAATGATATGCCGGTTGAGGCAACAGATCTGGAACATATGGTTATGGAAGAGGCGCAAAATGAAGAAGACGCAGAGGCAAATAATATGGATTTTGGAGAGGACTACTATGATGGCAATTATTACGATGAAGACAGAGATGAAGATAGAGATTAGAGCGGAACAAATGAAACCCACCAAAAAATTGAAATCTTCAAATGTTTTTATACAGAAAAACAAAAATAAATGAAAACACACAATGACTTACCAAATAGTATTTTACACAATCGACACAAAAGAGCCCACACTTATTTTCGATGAGGCATATCCATCATCTCATCGAAAATTCTTTATGAAAACGCCAAACAATGTAGTATACGAAGAGAAATTCTATAAAGGCGACGGAGTATTTGGAGGCAAGAATTATTTTGAATTATTAGGCGAAATGAATCGCCCCCCCAATTCAAAAATGACAGACATGACCGAATTTGGCAAAATGTTATTTAGTGGTCGTACAAAGATTATTCGAAAAACAAGTGATGGAAAAATCGAAACACGAGAAATTGTGTACCCTGGTATTTATGCGGATGACGAGCTTATTTGGAAAAACCAGAAAGCGACATTTTGCAATGGTTGGGCATATCCAGAAATAGTATTTGGAATCCGTGTTAATTGCGAATGTGATTTTTGCGAATCATTCTCCTGTCCTGATCCAAAATAATTTAACTAACAATAACATATATGCTATCTAGTTCGGCAATTCGTGAAAATAAACTGATGATCTCAATTATGGCATTCTTGGCCATTTTTTTCGCAATACATAATTTTAAACCAAAAATGATTTATAATGAACACGGGGGATTTCGCCAATTTGGAATTGGATACAAGCAAAAAACAATTGTCCCTATATGGATAGTGGCAATAGTTTTAGCGATCTTGTGTTATGTTTCTGTTTACTATTTATCAGTTAAATAATTTCGTATCTACATATTTATAGATACAAAACGGTGAATCGATAATGACTTATAGGCGAATGATTTATAGACTCTTCTTGCAAATAGAATACATCAATCGATTCACGAAATATACAATGAAATAAGCGAGCGATCCGCCAACAACACTGGCATAGAATCCGGCTCCCTTGCCACGTGTGATTCCAGTATAAAGACCAGCAACAATAACGATAACAAACATGAAGAAAGTTAGAATCGAGAGAAAATAGAAATAGTAGCAATACTCTCCGGAGAGAGGTCCAAAAATTGTATCCATAAAGTCAGACATAGTATATAGCACATTTATATTTTTTTTTACATCTTTATACTTTTATCCTTTCAATTACAGATTTACTAGTTGTGAAGGTATAAAAGCGAATCCCAATATAACTAATTAGTTCAAGCACAAAAATCAAATAAAAGATTGTATTGTATTATTGTATAATGGAGGAAGTCAATAACAATATATGGAAAATAATCGATTGTTATTTCCGTGATAATCCCCAAAGTTTAGTAAGACACCATACGGAATCATTCAATGATTTTTTTAAACGCGATATATTTCGTATTGTGAAGGAAATGAACCCAATGAAAATTGTTTCTAAATTGGACGAAACTAGTGGCGACTTTATGTGTACATGTAATTTGTATATTGGCGGCAAAGATGGGACACGGCTGTATTTTGCTAAACCAACAATTTATGATGACAATACCGGATCAAATCCTCCTCATTATATGTTTCCAAATGAAGCTCGTTTGCGCAATATGACATATTCGATGACAATACATTATGATGTTGAAGTAGAGGTACTAAATACGCTAAATAGTGGCGAGCTGGCGGATTTAATAAAACGCGGAGGAAATGCTGTCGCCGAAGAAGTATTGGATGAACACAAGTTTCAAAATATTAAGAATGATCCCGAATTTCTTGCTAAAATAGAGGAAAAGGCTAAGGCGGCAAATGATGATGATATTCGTGATTACAAAGGTGTTACTACGGATACAGTCCAGGATAAATCTTTGATTGTTGGTGGGTCCGGCAAGGTCAAAAAATCATCAGCAAAACCTCTATCTGTCAGCGAGCATATTAATATCAAGGAATCCGTTGTTGGCGCCAATGTACAAAAAACCAACTTCATCATTGAGAAGATTTTGCTTGGTCGTTTTCCCATAATGGTTCAATCCGATTTCTGTATTTTATCCGGCCTCTCTCGCGAAATGCGTTTTAATATGGGCGAATGCCGTAATGACCAAGGCGGGTATTTCATCATCGACGGCAAAGAAAAATCCATCGTACCCCAGGAGAAGTTTGGCGACAATATGCTCCGTATCAACAAATCATCAATGGAAGAAATCCTCTATTCCGCCGAAATTAAGAGTGTTTCCGAAGATGCCTCTAAACCTGTCCGTTCTTTGCGCATCGATTTGGTGGCCCCCACATCCAAATATACCAATAAAAACATAGTTGTGTCAATTCCCAATGTGAGAAAACCCGTGCCTCTATTCATCGTATTTCGCGCACTAGGAATAACCACTGACAAAGAAATTATTGAAACGTGTTTGCTAGATATCGACAAATATTCCAGCTTAGTAGACCTCTTTATTCCCAGCGTCCACGACGCCGGTCCCATTATGACGCGCACCAATGCACTCCAATATATTGCCCAGCTCGCCAAAGTGAAAACCACAGACAATGCCTTGCTCATTTTAACTGACTACTTGTTGCCTCATATTGGCGAAACCAATTTCCGCGAAAAGGCGTATTTCCTTGGATATATGACCCAACGCCTCTTACTTGCATACAGTGGTCTTGAATCCCCCATTGACCGCGACAGTTATCGATACAAGCGCTTGGAACTCACCGGCACAATGATATATCAGTTGTTCCGCGAATATTACAAAGCCCAAACAAAGGCGGTTCATTTGGAGTTTGAGCGCCGTCTTTTGGGAGATCGACTCAACTACGACAGCAATCTCGAAAAACTAATACGCGATAATTATCGTGATATATTTAGTGAAAACCGCGTATTAGAGACCGGATTCCGCAAAGCATTCAAAGGCAATTGGGGCTCGACTGAACATACGAAACGTATAGGCGCTGTTCAGGATTTGAATCGCCTCTCATTCAATTCTGCACTGAGTCATTTGCGTAAAACCAATTTGGCGGTAAATGCGGGGGCAAAGTTGGTGGGTCCGCGCGTGCTCAATGGGTCTCAATGGGGTATTTTTGACCCGATCGACACTCCCGATGGCGGCAACATCGGCCTCCACAAACAACTGACAATCATGTCATATGTGTCGCGCAGTATATCGCGAGAACCCTTGTTGCGCTGGTTGCGAAAACACACGGACATCAAGCCCATCACCGATTATTTGCCTAAACAACTGGCAACAATGACGAAAATTGTCGTGAATGGTTATTGGGCGGGAGTCACCAACAATGCACTCAAAATCGTTGATGATATTCGTTTTTATCGCCGAATTGGTCTTCTACCTCTCTCTATCAGTGTATGTTTTGATATTCGCCAGAACACCATCAATTTGTTTACCGACGGGGGTCGTATTATGCGCCCCATCTTCTATAAGCACGCCGAAACTGGATTGATGTCATTCGCCGCCATGGATACAAAGACAGAACTATCTTGGCGTAACCTGGTAAATGGATTCAATACTCTACGAAAGGATGCACCAACGGGTCCAAATTACGAATACTTCTATGAACTCGGTGACATATACGATATTCCTGCCGACTCCGACGGCAATCCCTACCAATACCAGCGATTTATTGACAAAAAATCGGTGATTGAATATATTGACCCCAACGAAGAAGAAACCTCTCTTATTGCGCTAAAACCCACCCAAGTAATGACCACATCGTCGGCAAAATCATACAGTAATTGTGAAATCCATGAGTCGCTCATTTTTGGGATGATGTCCAATCTGATTATTTACCCACAACATAACCCCGCATCGCGAAACTCGTTCTCATGTGGCCAGAGCAAACAGGCGGTGAGTCTCTATCACACCAACTACAATATGCGTATGGACAAGACCGCCGTCATCTTGAACCAAGGACAACGACCTCTTGTGAAATCGCGATTTCTCGAATACATCAACAACGAAGAAAACAGTTATGGCGAAAATGCCATCGTCGCGATTGCGTGTTACACGGGATACAACGTAGAGGATGCGATTCTTATTAATGAAGGCGCGCTCAAACGCGGGCTGTTCCGCACCACCTATTTTAGCGTATACGAAACACACGAGGAGAAATCGGCGAAAACG
>JACCEC010303044.1_pt1 | contig 12090 bp, 15 predicted proteins | sample 7450121 | NCBI WGS metagenome assembly JACCEC01 (sample SAMN15323455, study PRJNA562643) | freshwater metagenome | isolation source: river surface water | place: USA:Blue River Watershed | collected 2017-08-18 | reverse complement strand
TACCGATATGTCTTCTATGTTTTTTGGTGCTAGTCAATTTACTTCTAATTTAAGTAGTTGGGATGTTAGTAAAGTTACTAATATGTCTTTTATGTTTAATGGTGCTAGTAAATTTAATTCAGAATTAAAAGATTGGAAAGTTGGTAATGTTACTAATATGTCTAGTATGTTTGCTGGTGCTAGTCAATTTACTTCTAATTTAAGTAGTTGGGATGTTGGTAATGTTACCAATATGAATAGAATGTTTTTAGGTGCTAGTCAATTTACTTCTAATTTAAGTAGTTGGGATGTTAGTAAAGTTACTAATATGTCTTTTATGTTTTCAGGTGCTAAAAAATTTAATTCAGATTTAAGTAAATGGAATATTTCTAATGTTACTGATATGTCTAGTATGTTTATTAATACTTCAGTATCTGTTAGTAATGGAGATAAAATTTTAATCGCTTGGTCTAAATTAACAGTTAAACCCGGTATTATTCTTGTTATTCCACATTCTCTATCTACTCAAGTTAAAAAAGCTATTGCATTACTTAAAAGTAAAAAATGGAATATTAAATAAATTAGTTTATTCTTTTATTATGAATATAATTAATAGTTTCTTTAATACTACCATCATCGTTATATTTAATTAATGATCCTTCAATATTACCATTTTCATAATAACATGATTCGCATTTGTTTCCATTTGGATAAAATAGTTCAAAGGTTCCATTTAAATTATCATTGCTAAAATTACATCTTTCTTTTGGTGTTCCATCCTCGTAATATCTGATAAATAATCCTTCTAAATTACCATCAATATATGTTGTTATTTCTTTAATTTTACCATTAGGATGATACATAATAAATTCTCCAACTATCTTATCATACTCATAATTACAAACCACATTTGGTTTACCATTTGGATGGTATGATCTATATTCACCGTTTATTTTACCATCTATTGTTATAAATATTTCGTATATATTATTATTATCATTGTTATTATCATCATAATAGTATATATTTAACTTAGTTGTCATTATTATTAGGTTTTTATTAATTATTAATAATATTATACAATTTTTTATTTAACCTTCTATTATATTCCATCCTTTGCTGGATAATTTTCTAAAGGCACTAGTAACTTTAAAATTATTTGAATGTTTAATGGTGGTATTTATAATTACACCACGTTTGACAAATTGGCTAGACCATCCAATTAATATTTTATCCCAGTTTTCAACAGATAATCCTGCTTTAATAAATATTCCTGTCATATTTGTAACTTTTGTAATATTCCATTTACTAATATCAGAATTAAATTTATTAGCATATCCAAACATATATTGCATACCAGTAACTTTATTAACTTTCCAATCTTTTAATTCTGAATTAAATTTACTAGCACCAAAAAACATATTATTCATATTAGTAACATTAATAACATTCCATTTTGATAAATCAGAAGTAAAATCAGATGCGCAAATAAACATTCCAGCCATATTAACTACATTACCAACATTCCAATTAGATAAATTTGACTTAAATTTAGTTGCATTATAAAACATTAAACTCATGTTAACAACATTTTTCACATTCCAATCTTTTAATTCAGAATTAAAGATGTTTGCACCTTTAAACATTCCCGACATATCAGTTACATTACCAACGTCCCAAGCTGACAAATTTGAATTAAACTGACTAGCATTATTAAACATAGCATACATATTAGTAACATTACCAACTTTCCATTTTGATAAATCATATGAAAAACTTGAAGCATTATTAAACATACCTGCCATATTAGTAACATTACTAACATCCCAATCTGATATATCAGAATTAAAATTAATAGCATTTAAGAAAGCTGCATAATAATTAGTTATTCCAATAGAACCAAAATTAATAATTTTAGTTAATTTATCAATACCTTTCCATAATAATGTATTAAATTTATTAGTAGTTCCTGAAATTTTAACAACATATACACCTGGTTTAGTATATTTATAAGTTTTAAAATTAGTTTTAACAGAAGATTCCCACATAATTGTTAGATTATCATTATGATTAAATGGTAATGAAATAACATTATTATTTGATATGATATCTTCTTCACTAATAGTAAATTCCATTTCTAATGGTTTAATACTAGGATCTATACGTGGTTTATACAGTAATGTAATATAATTTTTATTATTTTGAATTTTATTAATATTTTCACTCTTATTAGACATGTTTTTAATTAAACTAAAATTGTTTTTATGACTTAATTTTATATTATCATGATTTTGAGTCATACTACTTTATTTAATTATATTTAGATTTTAATTTTAAACTAAATATAAAATTAAAAAATAATATATTATAATAAATGACATTTAATCCTGCTATAACAAATCCTGCTAGTATCAATTTATCTAAAAATACCATTTTAATTGACAGTATTATTTTCATAATGTTTATTAATCTATTGATGCTAATTTATTTAAGAACAAAAAATTGATAAAATAATAAAATATATCTAATTTTATTATTTTAATGTCAATAACAAACCAACACATATATCTTTTATTAAATTCTCGTTTTGGTGGTCCATCGTATAATATAGATTTTATCCAAGAAGTTTTTGAAAAATTTCCACCTAATACTGAATTAGGAAAAATCCTATTTCCGATGCATACTCTAGATTCAAATGTTAGAATAATTATTGGAGAATTATTTTTTGAAAATAATGGTTTCCAATACTATAGAACAATATATGAAAATGAACTATTTTATAATTATAATTCATCTGAATCATCAGATACTATTTCGGATTCAGAATTAGAATATCAAAAAGATTTGTATGTGTATATTTATGAAAAAACAACTAACCAATATTATCATTTGGATACACAAAATTATTTTTGGTATAACAATCAAGAACTAATTGAATATATATTACATCGTAAAGATGATCAAATTGTATCTACAACCAATGGTAAATTTACCGCAGAATTTTATCAAATGATGAAAAAATATTTGAATAAATACATGAATATGAATATAAAACAACAAATAATAACACAAAATCCTATATGTACACTAGATTTTAAAAATGCAAGATTATATTATGGCCAAGACGAGTTTTATGATTTGACTATTTATAATGATAATTATTATAAAAAAACAATATACTTGAATAATACTAATAATACTATTATAGATGAACAATATGGTATATTTACATTTAATGAAACAAACTGGAGAACACATCCAGTAGCATATGATATATACTCGCAAATATATTTACCAGACATTAATGGTCACATGAGTAAATTTAACATTTGTAAATTTCATAAAGAATTAACCTATAAAAAGACTGAATATGACGGAAAAGAAAATGTAGATATTAAATTACCTAATGATAAAATTATAACCGAGTTAGTACAAATTAATAAAGGTCAATTAAATGTTGAAAACAGTTGTATATTTACCCAATTGCTTTTATCAAATGTTACTATTCAAGAAATTAAAGACAAGTATGAAAAATTGATATAAAAATATATAATTAACATAAAACATTATATTAAAATAATTATGGAACAAGTTAATAACAGTACAATTAAATTTAGTAATAATTATATTAAATATTTTACTCGTAAAGAAGAATGTGTTAGTATAACAAATAGCGAATACAATGATTGTTGTATTAGAGAAATTAACGATTATAAATTGATTAAAGATTTAATTAATTATGATACTAAAACATCTTATCAATGGTCTAATTTTGCATATTTATTATTATTTGACTACAAATCAAATGAAAAATTTCAACAAATAGTAAAACATTGTTTTGATATAGAACGATTAATTATATCAGAATCATTTGATTGTGTTAATTCATCGAAATCACTTGAAAATAGACAAACAATTTTACCAACTGAATTTTATATAATACGCAAGCTATTACCTATTTTGGATTCTTTAACAAATGATGAAGTTAAAATAATTAAAAGTACTTATTTAAAAAATTATCTACCACATTTAATTTCATTAAATCAACAAGAAAAATTAGCTGTTGAATCTTATAATAACATTACAATTGATGAACTAATTGATAAATTTATTTCAAATTCACAATATGTACCTAAGATTTTTATTGATCTTATTAAGAACCAATAAACTAATAAAATAAATCAAGTAAAAATTGAAGAATCAACCTAATAAAATATTTTTTTATAAGCTTTTAATGATGAAAATCTATACAACTGAACATTTTATGTATTTGCATTTATTAATGGTTATATTTAGTGGGTATAATTACATTATAGCTAAACGAAATAAAAATATATATATGTATTTACAAGAAATTTTTACCAAAAATGAGAATTTATTTGATTTTATTATAATTGCAACAAAAACTGTTATTATAGAAGAATGTATATTTAGAGTATATTTAACTGAATTTATCGGAATTATTTGTAGTAATATATTAACTACTAAATTATTATCCAGTATTTGTTTTTCACTATGCCATGTATCAAATTATTATGGGGCAAAAAATTTAAATGTACAAAATATTAGAATGACAATTGCACAATTAATATATACATTAATTCTTAGTTTTTGTTTCTTACAACAAACTACACCATTGGGATCATTGGCAATACATTATTATACAAATATGTATTGTTTGTTTACTCAAGCTTATTTATTTAGATTAAATATGCTTATTTAATTTAAAGGAAAATAATTTTATTTGAATTATCATAATCTGAAAATTGATAAAGGTTATCAATTAAACTTTTATCAGCACCCATCTTAACAATTTGTGAATTTACAATATCATTATGTGTTTTAATTGGGTCTTCATTTGTTCTATACCAATTACTGATTTCATAATAATTATGGAAATTCAAAATATCTGGATCAACTTCATTCATTAGTTGAAGAATATAATGAGCAATTGTTAGTTTTTGCATATCTGTTTGAGCAAAACTAATATTATCAAAATATTCAGACCAAGCAATTTTGTATTTTTTATTAGTCAAACACATATAAGGTGAATCTGTATATTGAATTACAAAATTATCTAGTTGTACATTTTCTTTAGTAATATTATAACGAACTAATCCTAATAGTCTTTCAATCATCATATAGTTAACATTAGTTTTACCAAACATTAACATATTAATTACACTGATAGAATCAAATGGTACATTATAATTTAGTTTAATATTATATTTATTTACCAGACCATGTGAGTAATCAAAACCATATGCTAATTCACAATATTCAGGAAATGGTTTAATATGTTTTAAATAATATGGAGTTGTTAAATAATTCCAATTATTAGAACAATCAATATTCATACTATTTTGTTTTGCATGAGTATATTTTTTTTGTTCTACTATACTTTGATAAACAATTGAATCTTTGTTAGTATCAAGATCAACTAGATCATTAATTGTTTGAATTTTAATATAATTAATTGGATTAGTATTAGAACTTTTAAATTCAGGTGAATATTGTTTAAAACTTGGATTAATATTGTGTTTGGATTCCATTAACATTGATAAAATTCGATCAAAACCACTATTATTATTTATTTGATTATATTCATTAATGTTAATTTTAAATGGTGTATCGTTATCATTTGGATTAATTGGTAACATAAAGTTAACTTCTGTCTTATTACAATAATCAATATAAACATATGATTGATTTGTTAGAGACAATTCTCTTTCATAATATTCTTTGATTTGAGATTTTGTTAGATTACCAAATCCATTTGTTTCCATCCCCAATGTTACTTCACTTGATACCATATTATAAAATACATCAAATGATGATAGATTATATTTTCTAACTAGATTTGTAATATCTAGTTCATCAAGTGATGGGGTAAAAAATGTAAAGTCGTGTAAATCTCTAATAACACTGACTGGTGGATTATATTTTTCAATTGAATTTGATAAATTCTTATTAGCATCAACTAATTTACGTGTGATTGAACCCAAATCAATATCTCGCCTATATTTATTGGCTAATATCATAACTTCATTATACGACATTGAACGTTTAACATCTTCTTTATAAAATGTCATAGAGTTTTTAAAGACGGGATTAGAATAATCCATTAGTACACGAAACTTGCCAAACGTGACATATGATGGGTATGAAATATCATTTAGTTTATTAACAATATTCTTAAGCATTTAAATATTAAATGAATAAGCATTTTTAAAATAAAATATCAATTTTTTTATTTGATATTGTCGGTGTCAGATCTAAAACTTTCCAGAAATGGAATTATATTTTAAATCGTCATAAGGAACAATCTAGTTGTTCTAACAATAATCAAATAATCAAACTAACAATTAAATGTATGAAAATAATTCAGTAATATCAAATTCAGAGTCAGATGGATTTGGAATATATTTGAAAATAAATTGGTCAATATCTTGGTTATAATTAATGATATAGTATCTAAAAGGCCACACACTAAATTCAGTATCAAATTGATTATCTATTGAATCCAAGTATGTTGGCATTGTAAAATTAAATGTATTAATAAATTTATTCGCACATGTTAATCTATCATTAATTGTTTTATGAGAATAATTAATTGTTCCAGCACTCAATCCGATAGGCCAGACGTCAGCTGCATGTGCTTCGTTTATATATATCATTGACCAGTTTATATTTGTTTTATTACTTTCATATATATCTTTTATTAACTCCAAATTGGCTCTGAATGGTTGTCATGTATGTGAACTAGCCACTATCACATTTACTTTTTCCTTAGACAATATATCATATAAATTTATTTCTATCAAATTTGTCTGGTTTATTTTAACATTTGGTACAATAGAATCAACAATATACTTGCATTGGGTAGCCTTATTATTTCGCACATATACTGGTATCGTTTTAAATTGTTTTTCTTCTGGATATAAATAACGAGCTTTTCTCATCTGGTTGACTGCAATATCTGCTTCAATTGGTGTTGTAAAACCAAAATCATGAGCTATTTTATATTGATATTCTTTGCTAATTCGTAACCATCCATTAATCTCGTCTTTAACTTCATCACATAATTTTTGGTATTCAGGCGACCACCTAAATTCTTCTTCTTTTCTTAGCATAGCAATTAATATTAGTTTTGTAGGAATTTTAATTTTCATTAAAAAATTGATTAGATTACCGTCTAGTTAGTAATTCATTCAATTTTTAATGGTAGATATATACAATCATATTAATATAGATTCAACCAAAAATTTGGTTACAATCAATACAATTAACCAAAACAAACTGTATTTGGTATACAAGATTAACACTCACTCGCTACATGATATTATGTATTATTTGATTAATGTATTCAAATACAAATGTAATGATAAAAAGTCGCTTGCTGATTTTAAATTTGTTAAAAATGGGAAACAATTGGAACTATTAACTGATCCAATTCAGTCTCATGATAATCTTGGTATTTCACCAAATATTAACTTGGAATTTAATATTGAACACTCTAGTTTAATGCCTTTTATGACTTATCCAAATGTAGAATATGATAAAACCAAATTTGTACAATCTGAAGATTCTACAGTAATATTTCTTAAAAATTTAGTTGGCAAATCAATGGTTTATAATATAAATAATACTGCTAATACAACTGTGTATGAACTCATGCTTAATATTCAAGAAAGAGAACATATTCATCCAGACCAAATTAGATTGATATTTTTAGGACGTCAATTAGAACCAGCTAAAATGTTATCGGAATATAATATCACAAAACAATCCATTATACATTTGGTACTGCGTCTAAAAGGAGGTATGTATAATGAAGTATCTGGTCGTAATGGTCAATATCAACCTATCGATGATGTTTTTATTGATATGTCTAATTGGGCTAATTAGGCCAAATTCAAAACCATAAATACAGAATCTTCAGTTGGTTGAAAGTATTTATTTTTAATATATGCAATATGTTCATAACCCATTTTTTTATATAAAAAATATGCATTTACATTAGTTCTTCTTGTATTCAAACATAACATTTTACCAGGATTATCTTCAATATGTTTTTGAATTAATTTTTTTGCTAATCCTTTGGATCTAAAATCAGGATCAACACAAATCATTACTATTCCATAAAACTCTTTATAATGAAGATTATCTTTATAAAATAATTCACCATTTGGAGATACTGGCTCAAATATATCTTCTTTGTAACCAGAATTAACTTGATGAATTGTGTTTTGTTCTTTATTAGAATCATCATTATTATTATCTTCAGTAAATTTCTTATTACATGGGGTAATCGAACCTTGTAACAAAACCCCAATTATTTTTTTAGTTGTAGAATTATCGTGTTCAATAACAATACCATTAGACAAATAATGCTTAATATTTGATTTATACCATTGATCGGAAACATTAAAACATTTAGTATGTAATTGATAAATATTTTCTAAATCATCTTGACAACTACGTCTAATTTTTACTTTCATTAGTATTTTACATAATTATTATTTAAATAATTTTGTAATATAAATAAATTATTTGGAATAATGCTTGAATACAACATCAAACACATTAATATCCTTTTGTTGCTCTATTACCGGAAGCTCTGTAAATGGGACATCCAATTCTGTACCACGAGCATATGAATTAAGTTCAAGCCAATAATCATGAATTAGTTCATAGTAGATAATAGGAGTATAACTCAGATTACTTTCTTCTGTTTTGAAGAACTTGATAATCTTTGCAATAAATTGTGCCATCAAAAGATTCTGTTCTTGCTTTTCAGGATGAAGATCTTTAAATGGTTGATTGATATCAACTTGTTCATCAGAAAAACTTAATTTCTTCATCCGCGGAACATTACCATATTGAACTTGATATAGCTTGCGCCATTCCTCGTGCAAATCGCTAGCTCCGTTAAATGCGAGTTGTTCTTCATATGCTGAAAGACGAACAGTAGTCTTAATTTGTTCTAGGAGAGACAAATTAGTATTGGTAAAAGTAGGAATAATGTGTTGACCTTGAATTGATTCCATTATTAAAATTATAGAATGTCATAAATAATAATAATTTCAATTTTTACTTTTAAACCTTCAAACCTGTAATTTTAGATTTAAATATATATATTATTTTATTAATATTAATAATAAGGTTTAAAATTTATGGAGAAAAAAATAGAAACAAAAAAACCGCGTTCAATAGTTATTTCTGATAATTGGAAACAAAAAGAAATTCAAAAAGTATTGTCATTAAGAGATGAAATGATAGAACATAATATTGATAAACTTTTAATAAAAAAATATGTTGATGAACAATATAATATTATTAATAAAAAATATGAAGAAAAAGTACAAAAATATTATCAGAAACAATCAAAAAATAATGAACAAATTGAACAAATTAAACAAACTAATAAAAAGAAAAGAGAAAAAGCGGTTGATTTTCTCATTAAAAATAAAACCTTTTTAGAAGAAAATGGCGTAAATCAAAAATATATTCAAAATTATGTTGAAACACAATATAATTATATTAATAAAACATATGATAATACTAATATAGATACTAAAATAATTAATGATGATGTAAATTTATCTGATGTAAATTTTATTGATTAAATTTTACCATTTTTAACAATATATTTTTTTGTAAATAACTTTTTAACTTTTTCATTGTGTGTGATATATAATATAGTTTTATCATTGAAAATTGTTCTTAAATTATTACATATTTCTTCAGCTAATTGATCATTAAGATTTTCATCTATTTCATCAAATAATAAGATATTATAATGTTTGGTTTTAACAGCATAAATAATACGAGCAATTAATAATCTAATACGTTCACCTCCACTTAATTTTTCAATATCAACAAATTCATTTTTATCCAATTTATGATCTATTTTAGATGATTTTAATGCATATTCTATTAGATTTTTGTCTGGATTATTTTCATAGTTAGATATAATATCATATAAATTACCACTAAATAAACTTTTATGATTTGGTAATGTTAAATAAGTTTGAGAATTAATTAGTTCAATATTTGGTTCTATATCTAATTTATCTGCTTTAATAATACCTTTTAATATATAAAATAATGTTGTTTTACCACTTCCTGATTCACCATCAATTAATATATGATCATTTTTCTTAATTACGAGTGGTTTTTTATTTTTAAGTTTTGGCTTTTCATTTTTAATCTTATTAATAATTATATCAGTTACATTTGATTTTTCTAATGATTTAGTGAATACAGGTGAAAAACTGTTTAAATATACTAATCTTTCAACCATTTTATTATAATTTACTTTACTCTTATAGTATTGATTCAATTTATCGGCAATAAATTCAATATCATATATAATTAAAAAGTAATAGAAAAAGTCATATTGATTCAATTCATGTATACGAGCCCAAATTATAATTATTATAAATGCAAACATAAATAAACTAACATTCATATCTAAATCATTATTTAATTCAGATATTTGTTTGTTAATACTTTCAAATTTGTTAAAATTATCTGTTAAATATTCTTTATTAAATTCATCATTTACTAAAAAGTTTTTACCATTTATAATATAATTTCTAATAATGGTATCATAATTAAAATATTGTTTGGTTAATTTAGTTTCCTTAATTAGTTTATGTTCATTTAATACTCTAACTATTGAATAAAATACAGCAAATAACCCAATTAATAAACCATACTTTTTATTTAATGCAATTATAATTAATGTCATACATCTAATAGGTATATCGTATTTATTTTGAATATTTACTATGTATTCATCAATATTATCATTAAAATGTCCTAAAATATTAAAATATTCTACTAAATCAAAATTTAATAGTTCTTTCTTTGACATTTGAATAATTCTTTCATTGTAATGATTAGTATTTGATAATTTTAAATTTTTTATAAGTGTTGATTTGATATAATTAAAATATCTTTCCAATGGAATATTTATTCCAATTAATCCAATCAATATTGTTGAAAATTTGGTCATTAATTCTGGTTTTTCTTTAACAATTTCACTTAAATAAATTAATGTCCAATAAAATCCTTCTTTAATTGTAGTTGTCAACATACTTAAACATATGAATTTCATATACAAATAATTTAAATCATATTTGTCTAATAATAGTTGAAAATGTTTTTTTATTTCCATATTACTATAAATTAGATAAATTACAAAAATTTATTTAATTTATTCTTTATTTTTAACAAAATTTAATAATTTAATTCTATCGTTTAATATTTTTGTATTTTTTTTTAATATATTTATTTCTTCGTCTAAATATATATTTCTCCAAGATTGAAACCATTTGGTATTATGATATGATATTTTACTATTGATTTGTTCCACACAATCTGATATTTTATGACATGAATCGGATATACCAATATAAATTAATTCTAATGATGGATTTTCTTTAATATGATCTAAATTTATATCTTTTAACCATAATTCTACTAATTTGAGTTTTAATTCAATGTCTAATGTTTCTAATTCATTTTTATATTTGTTTATAATTTCATTTGAATTAGCTGACGCCATATATGTAAATGTTGTTCCTAAACCATTTATTGTCAGCCCAATAACTTTACCTAAAACATCAGTACCTAATACTTTAACAACATTAACTGATGAATATACCATTTGTGGATTAGATAAAAACCACATTATATTATCTATATTATCTTATATTTTTATTTTTTATTGACTAGACACAAAATCTGTTATAGTACATGGGTTATTACATAATGTTATAGGAGAACCAACCCATATTATATATATACCGGTATGATTAATAAAAATTTTACCACAGCAAGAACAAATGTTTTCTGTTTTTGTCATTAATTTATTGTTAATATATTAATTAATAACTATCTAAATAGTTTTTATTTATAAATCATCCCGTGATTTTATTCTTTTGATTATTAAAGAAGTAGACATACCTTCATATCTTGGAACAACAATTATTTTATTAGCAGCTCTTGGTTCCGAATAATAATGATCATCTGGTGTATCATATTCTGATGATATTAATATCAAATCCAAATTATTTTCTTCCATAAATTTTAATGTTGTTA
>JACCEC012981674.1_pt1 | contig 12094 bp, 13 predicted proteins | sample 7450121 | NCBI WGS metagenome assembly JACCEC01 (sample SAMN15323455, study PRJNA562643) | freshwater metagenome | isolation source: river surface water | place: USA:Blue River Watershed | collected 2017-08-18 | reverse complement strand
GGTGTAAAAAACAACCAACTTATAACAACGACGGCGAAACAAAACCGTTATATTGTTCGGAACACAAGAAGGACTTGATGGTGAATGTGAAAAGCAAGAAGTGTATTCACGAAAACTGTAAAACAATACCAAACTATAACAACGCGGGCCAAATAAAAGGTTTATATTGTTCGGAACACAAAAAGGAAGGGATGGTGAATGTGACCAGCAAGACGTGTATACACGAAAATTGTAAAAAACAACCACACTATAACAATGAAGGTGAAAAAAAAACGTTATATTGTTCAGAACACAAAAAGGAAGGAATGGTGAATGTGATTAGCAAAACGTGTATTCACAAAGGTTGTAAAACACGACCAATCTATAACAACGAATGCGAACCAAACGCATTGTATTGTTCGAAACACAAGAAGATTGGGATGTTGAATATAATAGACAAAACTTGTATTCACGAAGGGTGTAAAACTATACCAACCTATAACAAAGAAGGTGATTCTAAAGCGTGGTATTGTTCAAAACACAAAGAAGATGGAATGGTCAATGTAAGAAGCCAGAAATGTATTCACGAAGGGTGTAAAACACGACCAAACTATAATAAAGAAGGCGAAACAAAAGCGTTGTATTGTTTTAAACACAAGAAAGAATGGATGGTAGTTGTGATAAGCAATAAGAGTTGTATTTATAAAGGATGTAAGAAAATACCGGTATTTAACAATTATGGCGAGACGAAGGGCGTCTATTGTTTAAAACACAAAAAAAAAGGGATGGTAGATGTGGTAAACAATACTTGTATTCACGAAGGGTGTAAAAAACAACCAAACTATACAAAAGAAGGTCAGAAAAAAGCGTTGTATTGTTCAGAACACAAAAAAGAAGGAATGGTTGATATAAAACATCAAAATTGTATTCACGATGGTTGTAAAACACGACCAATTTATAACAACGCAGACGAGACAAAAGCGTTGTTTTGTTCGAAACACAAGAAGGATGAGATGGTGGATGTCATAAACAAGAAGTGCATACACGAAGGGTGTAAAACTATACCAAATTATAATAAAGAGGGTGAAAAACGACCGTTATATTGTTTGGAACACAAAGAAGAAGGAATGGTGAATGTGACTAGCAAGACGTGTATACACGAAGGATGTAAAACTCTACCAACCTATAACAAAGAAGGCGAGACAAAAGCGGTGTATTGTTTGAAACACAAAGAAGATGGAATGGTGAATGTAATAGACAAAACTTGTATACATGAAGGGTGTAAAACAATACCAACCTATAACAACCAAGGCGAGACAAAAGGGTTGTATTGTTCGAAACACAAGAAGGACATGATGGTTGATGTGAAAAACAGAACCTGTAAAACCTACCTATGTTCAACGCATGTTACAAAAAAATACGACGGATATTGCCGATTTTGTTATATGAACCTCTTCCCAGACAAACCAGTATCACGCAATTACAAAACTAAAGAACAAGCTGTTGTAGAATACGTGAAAACAAAGTTTCCCAAGATGAGTTGGGTAGCAGACAAAATAGTAAATAGCGGTTGTTCCAAACGCCGACCAGATTTGTTATTGGATTTAGGGTATCAAGTTATTATTGTAGAAGTAGATGAAAACCAGCACACAGATTATGATTGTAGTTGTGAAAATAAACGCATCATGGAATTATCGCAAGATGTAGGACACCGACCTATTGTGTTTATCAGATTCAATCCGGACGAATATGAAAAAGATGGAACAAACATAACTTCGTGTTGGGGATGTGACAAGAATGGATTGTGCGTTGTTAAAAAATCAAAAAAGAATGAATGGACCGACCGGTTACACGTATTAGAAGAGACTATCAGTTACTGGGTAAGTCCTGAAAATACCACGTCTAAAATGATTGAAACAATCCAGTTATTTTATGATGTATAAAACTTAAATTGTCTATACGCGTTCAAAACCCACATAAAGTTTTATCATTTATTTAGTAATAAAAGACACAATGTCTTCAATCATATACTACAGTAATCATTGTGATAAATCCAAAGCTGTATTGACGGCGCTTTCTAAATCGCAAGTCAGTAACGACATTCATTTTCTCTGTATTGATAAGCGTGTGAAATCCACCACTGGAGCCTGGCATATCGTGACGGAAAGCGGTGAAAAGGTGTTGTTGCCACCCCAAGTCAACCGCGTCCCCGCATTACTGCTCCTGAATAAGGGCCATCTTGTGCTTTACGGCGACCAAATCCTCCAGCATTTTCAGCCTAAAAATGTCGCACTGAACGACCAGGCGACTGGATTCAACGGCGAGCCGAATGCCTTTGCGTTGGGGCGCGAGAGTATGGGTAGCGGATTCGGTGTTGCGTCGGATAGTTACAGTTTCTTGGACCAAAGCGCGGATGAGTTGTCCGCGAAGGGGAACGGTGGGATGCGACAGCTTTACAATTATGCGACGATTGACCTCGTGGATAAAATAGAGACACCTCCAGATACGTATTCGCCGGATAAAGTGGGGAGCGTTTCTTTAGAACAATTACAGCAGAAGAGGCAATCGGAAATCCAAAATCAGCCACAGCAACAGAATATGGTGGTGGGTGGGATGGGCGGTGGTGGGATGGGCGGTGGTGGGATGGGCGGCAGCGCGGGTGGGGTTCCCGGTTCCCAGCGTGGACAGACGATGCCATCCCCGCAACAATATGCGCCTGTCGGCACACCACCCCAATTTGCAGCCCAAGCAGTCTACCGCGCTCCGCCTCAACAACCCGAGTATTCGCGTTTGGGTGGAGGCGGGGGAAGTAGTGGTAGTTTGCGTGGCACAATGGATATGCGCGCCCAACCGCGCGGTGGTGGAAGTTGGATATAGCGCGGTGATGAACCTATTTCATATACTCATATACACCGTTGAATATGTACATCCACACAGCATGTATAAAATTGAAATGTCTAATCAAGAATTAGATATTTCAATAACAATCAGAGTAGCATACAAAGTGATGTCTGAATCCTCACTCATCGCCTCCGTGACCCCCGCCTCCGTCACCCCCGCTGGATACCGCACCTACTTCATCCGGTCCTGGCACGAATATCAGCGCGTCACCCCCAGCGAACATCATTCCATTGAGCATTACAACGCCGACTGCGAAGAACACGCCAAATTTTACGACGCACACATCCTCGTTCTTCGCGAGAACGTGACCCGGATTACCGGATGGCATATGTGTACTGGATGGCCCGCCCAGAACTGTGCGGAAACCGACGGATACGTGGATATCCGCACCGGGAAGAAATACTCGCGGGACGGGGGCGAGAACTCGTTTTTCAAGGATATCGCGCGCCAATGAAAATGTATCCGCAATATATAACAATATATAACTATTACACCGACCGTTTGGTTTCATCGGAGAATGGATTCGCTCCGCGAGTTTTACCAGAAATACGACGAAATCGTCCGGTTATCCGCCTTTGCGTTTACTGGGTGGTTCTTATCCTGGGTCCTTTTTTTTATAATGCTCCCCTTTATGGTGCGAACTTACGGCAAAATCCGGGGCGCGTCATTGAACTACGGGTTTAGTTGGGTGTCAATGATTGCGATTATATTAGGGTTAGAGTTCGGGATGGGAGATGGTAGTATTTACAAATACCTGGGTTTTGATGCGTCATAATTTTGGATGATTTGCGTGACGGATAATTCCGTATTATAATAATAAAATTGTCCGATCTCGCATTCGCCATCCCCGCCATATCCTGCGGGAAATGTAAGATTTTGGGCGGGACGTGGAATTCCGCTTTCAGTGCTTGTTGCCGCGAGAACCTGACGACCGTTGATGAATATTCTATTTTGCCTGCCTCCTCCATTTCCGAACTGGACGTTTGCCGTATAGAGTCTCCATCCGTTGTTTATAACGCCGGTGCTTGATGGGAATCTATTATCACGCGATGACCCATTTAGATGTAGTTGTAATGCGCCAGTTGACAAATAGATAAAATTATATCCGTCATAATCATTGGAGCTACCGAACATTTTACTTACCAATGTTCCCTGCGTTCCCACATTATTGATTCTGGCCCATATTTGAATTGTAAAGGGCTGGTTTACGACGGGATTGATTGCCGTGGCTTGGTTGATTTGGGCGAATTGGCCCGTAGCCGCCGCGCGGTTAAAATCAAAATACTTATTTCCAGGTGTGGTTGTCTCGTCAAATGTCGGCGATCCGTTCAGTGTTGCGCTGTATGCGCCCGCGGAGTCAAGGTTCGTCCACGTCGTTCCAGTTCCCGAGTAAGATGCCGCATTGTTGGCGTCCAGGTAGATGATACGCCCTGTAGATTCCAGACTTGTTACTGTGGGCGTGACAGTGACGGCGACGGAATCGGTGCTTTTCCCTCCCGCCGAATTTACTGCTTTCAATATCACAGTATATTCGGTTCCATTTGTTAGACGGGTTGTCGCACCTTCATCCGACGAAAGTGTATTGATTTCCACCGGGCTATGAATTTGCGGGGGGTTAAATGCCTGAAATGTGGCTCCATTATCCGTGGAGTATTCATAGTTGCTTACGGTGCCGCTTTGTGTGAATAAGATATACGCGGCTTGATTGCCGCCTACGCTGGACAACGCGGTTGGCGCTAATACTGCCGGGATGGCCACCCATCGCGCATAAAGTACGGTGTTTGCGTTGATGACGACGAATGTATTTCCTGGGGAATACTGTGTTCCTGAACCGTCCGCGGCGGTGTTCCAACCAGAAAATGTGAACCCCGTTCTGGCCAATGTTCCAGTATTTCCTAAAATGGTTACAGTTGAACCCACGGTATACGGGGAAGAACCATCGGTCGGCACATTACCACCGGTATTGGTATTACCGTCGTATGAAACTGTGAACATCGCGGGTGGCGCAGCCACGTCCATCTTTTTAGACCAGTTATAAGCTCGTCTATCCCTGGCTAAACCAGACCGTTTTCTCCCTGGCATATGATGATGATGATGATACGTATATTATACTAATCATATAATATTCGCCGTGTATGTATGTATTCGCCGTGTGTGTATTCGCGGTATACAAAAAACGACACCCCGGCGTTATCGGCACCAGAATTCATCGCGAAACCGAACTCCGAATCGCCCGAAGGTGGTGATGGTTTGGGTGCCGGAATGACACACCCGGGTTGATTACAAACCGCGCCCTCCGAGAGATTCAGAATTATACGAATGGAAGGAAAACCCTGGAAAATATTCCGTTTGAAATAAAGAAAATCATAGACTCCAGGGAATGGATTCCGAAGGAATGGAGGGAAACCCCGGGAAAATATTCGGTTCAAATCCAAAAGTTTCAAATCCAAAGGGTCAACCCTATACGTTCCAAACACTTTACAGCCAAAAATATTCGGTTCAAAATTCAAAAGTTTTAATTTCAAAAGTTTCAAATCCAAATGGTTAACATTATATGTTCGGAATGGATTCCGTCGGAAAATATTCCGTTCAAAATTGGGATATTTATAGATTGGAAAGTGGCGCGACTACCCCCCGGAGGGGGGGGGGGTGCCTCCGGCGGGCCTGGGAAGGCTTTGGGATGACGACTATGTATTCTTACCTTACTATGCTGTGTGTGGCGTTAAAACTGTAAAAGTTATGGGTGGATGGCGTTTATATTTGTAGTAGTCTTAGGAAAATGTCCATTTGGCCGTTTGCGCTGGAGACTTTTGAAACACAAAATACGAAAATACATAAAAACGGGTTTATGACTGAAATGCTCTTATTTATGATTTTGGGTGAAAATCACGACACTGGTAATTTTAATGGACTTATCGGTGGGATTGGCCGATGGAGGCGTCCGAACGGTGGCGTTGGTTTAGGCGGTTTTTTGTAGTGCTACAATATAACGCCATTCATTCTATCGCCATCAATGGATAAACCCCGAGTTTGTTATAATTGTGAACCTTGCGGTTTTACAACAGACAATAAAACCGACTATGAACGTCATTTAACTAGAAAGAAACATATCACGAAATGTGTTTCAATGTCCGAACATCAATCGTCTGTTTCCAATACATATGCTTGCCCTTCTTGTTACAAAACATTCAAATGCCGCACAAGTATATATAAGCATAAGGCTATATGTAAAGCAACAGAAACGGCGAGTGGTTCTGAACCAACTGTTCCACCAGTCTCGTCATTCCACACCACCATACCCGTTCCAACAACCCCATCTGAAAAACATTTTTGTGAAACCCTCACCAAAAACTTCACCGATATGATGATGATGATGTTTCAGCAAAATGCCGAATTTCAAAGCAAAATGATAATGGAAATGTGTAAAAATGGTGGAATGTCAAACAGCCATAATACGACCAACAATATGGCCAATAACACCATAAATAGCAACAACAACTCATTCAATATGAACCTGTTCCTCCACGATAAATGTAAGGATGCGATGAATATGAAGGACTTCGTGAATTCTATACAACTGAACCTGACCGACCTGGAAAATGTGGAACGGGATGGCTATGTGAAAGGAATGTCCAACATCCTCATAGACAACCTCCAAAAGATGGATGTTTACAAGCGCCCCGTCCATTGTAGCGACGTCAAGCGCGATACCTTATACGTGAAGGAGGATGACGAGTGGGCACGGGACGGACCTGACCACCCGAAAATGGTGAATGCGGTCCTGGCGGTGGAACACAAGAATGTGGCGCTGGTGAGTGAATGGGCGAAGGCCAACCCGCGCTGTATGAATAGCAGCTCCAAAGAGAATGAAAGGTATATGAAGCTATCCAAGGCCGCCACCGATGGGGAAAAGGAAGGCAACATCGCCAAGGTCATAAAGAGAGTGGCGAAGAATGTGGCGATTGATAAGGATTCCCACAATGGCGGTGGCGGTAGCGCATTGGATTGACACTCAAAGAGTATATAAAAATATTTTCGTATAATTATTATACGAAAATGTCAATTCCCGATAAAGATTATTCAAATACGATTGTATATAAGATAACGTGTAAGGACCCGAATATTCAGGATGTGTATGTAGGGCATACGGTCAATTTCGTCCAGCGCAAAAAAGCGCATCAGCTATCTTGTATGAATAGTAATTATCCAAACCACAACTGTAAGGTGTATAAAGTAATACGAAATAATGGCGGATGGGATAACTGGAGTATGGATATAGTCGCATTTTATAAATGTAAGGACCTCAATGAAGCGCGACAAAAGGAACAGGAACATTTCGTAGAGTTGAAAGCGACAATGAATAGCATTGAACCGTTTCCGTCAAAACCTGTAAGAACCATAAAAATTATAAAGCCAATAAAGCCGGTAAAACGAGTAAGACCAGTAGTAGTGAATAAATCAACATATAATCAAAATATACAAACATCTAACCGACATAGCAAAATATTTAATTGCGAATCCTGTAAATTCGTAACAACGTGTAAACGTGACTATGAACGTCATATATTGACACAAAAGCATATAGACGGTGGTGGAAGTACCGTTACGCCTATAAAAACATCAGACGGTTATGCGTGTCCCTGTTGTAAAAAAATATTTAAGTCTCGCACTAGTGTTTACAAGCATACCCCCTTGTGTAAGACGTCTTCTCCACCGCCTGCGCAATCCACTTCCATTCCACCAGGAACTGCTGAACCGCAAATATCCGATGATATGGCGAAGAACCTTATGAATATGATGACGATGTTGTTTCAACAAAACACAGAATTACATAGCAAAATGATGGAAATTTATAAAAATGGCGGGATATCAAATAGCCAAATCCCCACCACCCCCACCAACACCCCATTCAATATAAACCGGTTCCTCAACGAGCAATGTAAAGACGCAATGAATCTGACGGACTTCGTGAATTCCATTCAACCGAACATGACCGACCTGGAAAATGTAGGACGCCTGGGTTACGCGAAGGGAATGGCAAACATCCTGATAGACAACCTCCAAAAGATGGATGTTTACAAGCGCCCCGTCCATTGTAGCGACGCCAAGCGCCAGACCTTATACGTGAAGGACAACAATGAGTGGGAACGGGATGGGCCCGACCATCCGAAAATGGCGAATGCCGTCCGTGCGTTGGAAGAGAAGAACGAGGCGCTTATAGAAGAATGGGCGAATCAGCATCCAAACTGTATGAATGACAATACGCGTGAGAACAAACAGTATTTGAAAATACGTAACGCGATAACACTCGGCAACATCGCCAAAGTCATACGCCGCGTGTCAAAGACTATAGCAATTGATAAGGAATGATGCCTCCACGCACACCACTCGTTCAACTCCCCATATTTTTTATATAGTATTTATCATAATAGGATAAACACGATACGACACACAATGACCCAATCTCTCGTAATATACAATTGCGAAGCGTGTATGTTTATAACAAGAAATAAAAAGGATTATACGCGCCATCTGAATTCACGCAAGCATATAGAGAATCATCCGGCGGTGACGGACGGCAAGCCCTCCCACAAAATATGTGGCGGCGCCATTCAGGCATCATCCACCAGGTAATACTTTGTCAAATACTTATCATAATCCACTGGTAAATATTTATTGTCACGAATGGGGATTTTCTGAAATGACACATACGACCGATTATATAAATCCACGCCACGTTTTACCCGATCTGCGATGTTCGCTATATCAGTAGTATCACTATTATTCAATTCCTGATGCGACCAACTCTCTATCTTATTATAAAAGATATATTAAAAAATAAAATACAAAAGGAACATCTAACAAATTACTTAAAACATAGTTATAGAATATATAAATAAGTTTTACTTTGTCTCATTTTTTTTTTCGGTCGGTGTAATAGTGTGGAAAGGGTGGATACTCGGCATTTTTGGTAATCCCAGAAATGTCCACCAGAAATGTCCAAAACAGGCTTTGCGCGTGGGAGTTTTGAAACACGAAATGCGCAAACCCTAAAAACGGGGTTGTGACTGAAATGCTGACAAAACGCATTTTTATCCCCAAAAACACCACACTGACAATTTTTGGGGGTTGGCCGGCGCGTCTGAAACGGTGGGATATTTTATAGGGCTATTATAGGACATTCTTTAGGAAGGATAATGCCGAATAATGCCGAAAATGCCGAAAATGCCAATAAATTCGTATGTGAAAAATGTAACTTTAGATGCTGTAAGAAATCAAATTACGACACGCATCTTTTGACCTATAAACATCAAAAGATAACAGATGATAACCCAATTAAATGCCAACCATCAACGGCAATATCGTTCATTTGCCCCAACTGTAATAAGAAATATTCACATCTTTCTGGGCTGTGTCGTCATAGAAAAACATGCGTTTCGGTTAAACTGGACATAACCCCGATAGATAGCAATAGCAATAGCAATAGCAATAGCAATAGCAATAGCGATAGCGATAGCGATAGTGATAGCAATAGCGATAGCGATGAATCATATTCAAATGACCAACCCCAGAATGTAATTATACGTAATAATGTAAAACCCCGTAAACAAAACACCGATAAGAAAATTAAAAATCTCACTGCTGAAAATCGGCAAATGAAAAAAGAAATGGCGAGGATGGCGTCAATGTTGTCAATCGTAGCAAACAACACGCAATTTCAAACACAGTTATTAGAATTGATGAAGACCACCCAGTCATTGCAAGTCGGTAATACAATCCCCGCCCCCGCCACCGCCCCGTCCTCCATCGGAGTCGCGACAAACGGTAATCACAACACCATCAATAGCAACAACAACACATTCAATATGAACATGTTCCTCAACGATAAATGTAAGGATGCGATGAATATGAAGGATTTCGTGAATTCTATTCAACTGAACCTGACCGACCTGGAAAACGTCGGGAATCTGGGCTATGTGAAAGGAATGTCCAACATCCTCATAGACAACCTCCAAAAGATGGACGTTTACAAGCGCCCCGTCCATTGTAGCGACGTCAAGCGTGATACCTTATATGTGAAGGAGAACAATGAGTGGGAACGGGACGGACCCGACCATCCGAAAATGGTGAACGCGGTCCTGGCGGTGGAACACAAGAATGTGGCGCTGGTGAGTGAATGGGCGAAAGCCAACCCGCGCTGTATGAATAGCAACACACGCGAGAATGAAAGGTATATGAAACTATCCAAGGCGGCCACCGACGGGGAAAAGGAAGGCAACATCGCCAAGGTCATAAAAAAGGTAGCGAAGAATGTGGCGATTGAAAAAAAAGGAGACGATATGTCTATCTAATGAAATATAAACATATATCTATGATGAATAATAGCCCCCCCCCCCCATCATTATGCTTCACATTGAATATCTCCTCCCCCTCCTCGCTTTTTGGCGGACGATAACCTCCGAGATCAGAAAATACAAACCCGACCACGCCGTTGCCAATAATATCGTTTGTGCGATTCACTCATTTGTCTATATTCTTCATTATAACTATCACTATAATATGGACTATGCCATCCACGCCAGTATCGGATACTATATCTATGATTTATTTTACATATTTCAGTGTATTCGGGCGTCGTCGTCGTCGTCGTCGTCGTCTGCGACCACACATCAGCTTCAACAACGCGCACCCTATATCATCCACCATCTCATCGGAACGTATTTGTTATATGATACACTTATGAGTGATAACACCGGTCCTCTACTAGAATCATATTACTTTTTGGAAGCATCCAATCTAATGGTATACATATCCTATCATTTACACAAAGAATACCGCGCCTACAACACCGTGATATCGTTCGCCGAATTCGTTCAACTTCTGTGGTATTCCTATTATCGCGTCTACCGGTTTTCGTCGTTGCTCTATAACGACCAACCACGGTTTTTTGAATTCTCTCGGATAAGTCAATGTTTTATTGTAATTTTATATACAATGGGTATAGTATGGTCGTGTAAATTAGTCAAACGAAATATCGCGAATTATTTGGCGATGGCGCCGTAACGCAGTTGAACTTGAATAATGATATATAAACCCAAATGGATCTATATATCATACCCCCCCCCACCGCATTCGCTTCTTGAACTTCGCATTCGCATTCGCATTCGCATTCGCTTCGTATGCTTCACATTGAATATCTTCTCCCCATCATCGCATTTTGGCACACCATCACGACCGAAATTCGGTCATACAAACAACATCCCGGCGTTGTCAATAATATGGTAAGCGCGATACACTGTTCACTCTATCTTCTTCAGTATCATTACAATCACGACGACAGATCCCGTATGAATTATGCCGTCCACGTAAGCATCGGATATTTTATCTATGATTTGTTATATATAATACACGCGATTTATATCGCAAATTTGACTCGTCAAAAACCACCACAAAACTATTATATGTACGTGTTTCACCATATGATCGGGTTGTATGTGTTACACAACACACTCACGAATATATACGCTGACACAATATTACAAGCCTACTACTTCGCCGAGATTTCCAATCTCACGCTATATACATCTTACCATTTACGCAAAGAATACCCGAACCATAAAACAATTACCATCGTCTTTGACGCGTTTCAACTTCTCTGGTATTCGTATTTTCGTATCATCAAAATTTCACAATTACTTTATGCCAACGCAGGACAGTTTTTTGATTATACACTTGCAGGACAAGCGTGTGTTGTTATTCTACACATAATGGGTATCCTATGGACGTGTGCGTTGATGAAAAAAAATATCGGGAATCTACGGTCATTGAATTATAAGGTGAAACACGATGGGGATGCTGTCTCCGCGGCAGCAACCACCGCCTCCACGAAATACTCCTCGGCCGGATGAAGAAGCGCCCCCGCACCGCTTTTACACTCAATCTCTCGGACGATGCAGTGCAAAGTCTCCAAATCGGCTACTGCCGCAGCCACTGCCGAACCATATCCGCCGTGAATATACGCGTCTATGTCTGCGCGTGTAGGGTTTTCATTAACGGGGGCGTGAGCGGACAGGGGAATCAGTTGAACCATTTTCGTTAAAGGTCTGTGTATTGATGTAATATAAATGCGATGCGGGTTTATATCACATTGATGGTTTCGCGGAGAGTAATTATTTGCGTCTATAATATTTTCTGGATTTGGAGACATTCCGTT
>JACCEC012720464.1_pt1 | contig 12097 bp, 7 predicted proteins | sample 7450121 | NCBI WGS metagenome assembly JACCEC01 (sample SAMN15323455, study PRJNA562643) | freshwater metagenome | isolation source: river surface water | place: USA:Blue River Watershed | collected 2017-08-18 | reverse complement strand
GAAGGCCTGCCAAGTTGTGCTGCTGCTTGTCGACCCGGCTGTCGAGCCACTCGGCCAGCTTCTCGGCCTGATCGGTGGTGAAATCGTCCCAAGCGCAGTGGCGGACCACCCAGGCGTCAGAGAGGCTCGTCGTCTCGCGTCCGGAAGTGGCGGCGGCGACCTGAAGCATCCGCTTGATCTTACCCAGGCGGCGATCCGAAATCTTAATGCCCTTCCCGTGGCACCATTCCCGGAGGTCAACCAAGAGCTGGATGACCGGTTCCTCGACCGGCAAGACCTTGGCAAGCTTTGCTGCCTCCTCGAGGTCGGCCTTGGTCAGGCGTAGTTCAGCCTTCGGGGCCTCGTACTCGAAGCTGGCCGTCAGGTACTGGGCGAGCTGCTCTTCGTCCTGCAGGCGGTCGACTCGCATGCGGATGATGAAGCGGTCGTAAAGGGCCTCGAGTTCGGCCTCCTTGGGCATCTCATTGCTGGCGCCGACGACGCAGCGGAGCGGCACCTTCACGCGCTCGTTGCCGGTGTCGAACTCACGCTCGTTGAGGATCGTGAGCATCGAGTTCAGGATGGCGCTGTTGGCCTTGAAGGTCTCGTCGATGAAGGCGACACCGGCTCCAGGCATGTAGCGGTCGTAGACGCGGCGGAAGATATCCTTCTCCAGGCCCTTCAGGGAGACGGGACCGAAGACCTCCTCCGGCATGCTGAACTTGGTCAGCAAGCACTCGAAGTAGCGGACGTCGTCGGCGAAGCAGTCCTTCAGCCTGCGGGCGAGGAGGCTCTTGGCGGTGCCGGGCGGCCCGAAGAGGATGGCGTTCTCGCCGGCCATCGCGGCGAGGAGGAGCATGCGGGCGTGGTCGCGGCGGCCGATGAGGCCGCCTTCGAGGTGGGCTCCGAGCTTCTTGAGTTTCTCGTGGATCTTCATGTGGGTGGAATTATTTGGAGTTCTTGCCGCGGCCCTGGTTGGCCGGGTTCTGGGGGTTCATCTGGTAGCCGCGGTTCCCCTGGGCCTTGTCGTAGGCCTTGTTGGTCCCGTTGCTGCCCTTGTTGTCGTTCTGCTGGTTGGCGGAGTTGTTGATCGGTTTCGTCATGGCAAAGCGGACCGTGCCTGCGGCGTTTGACGCCGCAAGTCGCATGCGATTTCCGCCCCTACTCTACGATTTCACGAACCAGCCATGCGCCATGTTAACCCAATAAACACCGCATCAAAACATGTTTCATGAACCAGGCCACCTGGCCTAGGCCTTGGACTTAGGTCGCCTCGATGCGGCGTGTCTCGCCGCAGCCAAGATGCCTCGCTTGATGCTGGCCTTGCCGTGGCCGGGAGCGGCCCACCAGGGGCAAGAGTCGGTGCACATCTTCCGCACCGTGCGGCCGAAGATCGTCCTGACGAAATAGCTAAGGACGAGACCGTCGTAGTCTCCGAGGCGTGACTTGATTCCATCGGCGACGGAAGCCCAGTTGCTGGACCAGCCCGGGTACTCGAAATCGACCGTGAGGTTCGGATGCTCGACGGCCAGTTCCGCGACAATGTCTTTTTCGTAGCGCTGCTGGATTTCGTTTCCGCCGACGTAGATGACCCGGACCTTCCTGGCCGTGGCGATGATGTCGTTGTCCGTGTTGCTCGAATCAAACTCGGCGGCCAGCTTGGCAGCTACCACGCTTACCTGAGACAGATCGGCCTCGGTGGTCTTGAGTTCGGCGAGAAGCTCCAAGGATTGCTCCCTGTGCCAGGCGTTGCTTGATGTCGCCGCTTTACGGAACCGCTCAAGCATCAACTGGACGGCATCAGCATCCCGCTTAAGGCGCAAAAGCAGCCGGATACGGAGTTCCAGCTGGGTGGCCTCTTCCATGATATCCGGGACAACGCCGTCCTCGGTCAATAGATTGAGCAAGCCTGTGGCGAACACATCCGATTCTTCGGTGAGTTGCTCCAGGGAATCCAACGCCAGTTCCGCCGCCTCTGACTTGCCAGCCTTAATATCCCATCGAACTACTTGGACCAACTGGTCGAAGATCCATTTCTTTCCGCGCTTCGATCCCGGCAGCCACTGCGCATAGGCAATACGCTTCTGCAGATCTCTCGGCAGAATATCTGCGCTCTGATACGCCATGAAGTGCTTTTCGCCATCCTCATCCGGCACAGCCGCCAAGACGAGCGGCAGCAGCCTTGCATCGGGGAAGAGGGCTGCGGGCTCTACGAGTTCGGCGTAAAACCAGCTTGAGGGCTTTATCTTAGAAGCGCCGGCTGCCTCAAAGTCCGTCACGATTACTTCAGGCGAAGCGAAGTCCATGCTCATCAATTGTGACGCCGATCGCATGAACCTAACCCATAGATATGCCCTGCCGGTCGGAGATCTGCCCTCGTTGACGATGGCTTCTGCCGCATTGCGGAAATGGCCGTAAGCGCCGGCATAGTTTCGGCGGCAGTACTCGGCCATGCCTGCGCATGCGCTGACGGTGGGCGAAAATTTCGCCCCTTCCATCCCTTGGGCTGATATTTCCCGCACGACCGATTGCATTCGCTCCCCGGACTTTGCGAAGTCCTGCTTGGTCCCGGCAGGGAAAACGTCAAAGAAGTTGGTGTGCTCGGCGTTGGCCATCGCAATCCAGGCGCGCGCCTCGACCTTTTCGTGGGAGCTTCCGTCGGCGGCCATTCTTCCGAACATGCTTCGCGCCGCTTCAATGTCGCCACGGCCAAGGGTAGCGATCGCTTCTCTGCGCTGCAGGGCTTTCATTATGATGCGTGCGCTGCGCACATACTGTGGCTCCTCGGATTCCGTGAGATCTTCGGCCACCTTCTTCAGCGCACGGGTAAGCTCCAGCGCTTCGACGTAGTTCTTCTTCCCCGAAATCTCTCGGGCGAGCGGCTCTCCCATCAGCAGTACGTGCACTCTGTCGTCGTCATCGTATTCATCTTCACCCGCCTCTATCAGTTCGCAAAAGAGCTTGGCATCATCCGCTTGAGCGAGCGCCTGCGCCATGATGCCGTGGGTCTGCTTAAACGACTTATGCGAAGGCATCTTGATGAAATCTTTGAAGAGTCCCTCTGATTCCCTGATGAAGTTCGCGACGGCCTTGCCGTCTGAATGCCTTGCGAGCCCGTGCACATACCCACCGAAGAACCATGAAGTCCGATCGGCGTTTATGCCGGGGATTCCCGTCAAGTCAGGCTTAAGCCGGTGCAGAGACTGGGCAAAACCCAGCAGGAAGAACCCCCGGGCCCGTCCTGCGGCGGCATCAATCACCTGACGAGCCATCTCCACTGCATCTTCGGCGTCCACCGCATCTGTGCGAGAAATCGCGCCTCGGGCTAGGGCTTTGATGATTGCCTGCTCGTATAACAGAAACTCGCCGGAATCCTCTGCCCTGGCGGCCTTGACTTGATCGACAACCTCAACCCTAGCCTCCGGTCCTGTAGCTTGGACAGCGAGCAAGCCGTCCTTCTTCTCGTGCGAGGTCTTGGCGACGCCCTTTCCAAGAGCTTTAGCCAAGTTTTCCCATATCCCTGACGAGTCAGCCTTGCGGGTGCCAATCAGCACATACCCAAGATACAGTTTTACGGGTAATTCCTCGTGCTGCCAAAGCGCCGACAACCCCCGGGCCCACATCTCAACCGTGGCCTCGTGGTATTCGTCTGGTATGTATCCCTTCTCATTCGGTATTCCTGCCGCATCGAGGGTCGCGCGAATCATCGGGAGATGTTCGACCAGCAGCCAATATCGAACGAGATTACCTCGATAGTCGTTGAGCTTATCCCGGGCGACAAGCTGGTTAGCCTTCATGATCTGCCGTTCCAAAGGCCAGCCATCAAAAAGCTTCACGATCTGGGCGATGCCCGACAACTTAAGTACGTCCTTTTTGAAGCTTAACAGATCTTCATCCTCGCGCTCGGCCCCATGGACCAGAAAAGCCTTAACCGCGGCTCGGCGTTCCGATTCACTCAAAAAGCTCCAGCATTCGGTGGAGTTCTTGGGTAGGTCGTCGTAATGCAGGGGTTCCATAAGACTTAAATAGACCCTCTGCGGCCTGTCACAAGCCGTTAGCCTACCAAACAGAACCGGCCCGAGCACTGCGTGCCCGGGCCGGAGAGATTCGCCTGACCGCTGAACGGCTTCGGCTGTCTTTTTAATGATCAACACGCACTTCGTGCGCTTATTTAGAACAACGTTGGATCAGCTTGTATCCTTTAGTCCTCGGACGGCAGGGTGTCTTCGATGACTTCGTTTTCCGGCCAGAGTCCCAGCATGTGGGCTTCCAACCAGTCGCAGAAGGCTTCGTCCGACAACCCGCCCTCTTCGTGAGGGCTTGGTTTATTCATAGACTTTCAAATCCCGACCCAGGATGGGCTAGGACACGTAATCATGCCCACGCCGGACAGGGAGTCAACCTGGCGCCTTACTGCCGCAGCTAACAGCCCGGACAGCGTGCCGCCTTCGGAAACGCCTGAGAACCAATCACTAGTGGTTAGCCACTAGAATAGGCTTACTTTATTATAATAGCCTAACGCTTAAACTGCTCGGCAATAAGCAATACCAATAAGGTCAGGGCTGAAGCCCCAAGCCAGATGAGAAACAGTATCATGCCGCACCCCATCGGCTTATTGCGCTCGTCTCGTCGCCTGGCTTCCACGATCTCGGGCGGAGTCGCCAGCTTCGCGGCTGGCGATATGAGTATACCTGCCTTTCTCGCTGACTCGAAGTCGATCGGCTTGATCCGGTAATGGTTCAGATATGTCTGCCTAGGATTCTCGCAGCTCTTGAGCTCTAGCCAGCCCTCGAACTTCAGCCTCCTCCGTTCGTCGAACACCCGCCCTTCGGAGTTGCGGACCAGGACGCGAAGCAACTCCCCCTTGTGCCAGTACTCGGCATAGAAGTCGCTCTCCTTGGAGCCAATCGTTTCTACCTCACTGGCCATTGTGATCAGATAGCTTCAGCCGGGGCGTATAGGTGGGCCTGGAATTCGATGAACATGCTGCGGATTTGGTCCACGTCTCCGCCAAGATCCTCAATGCCGTCAGCCAAGGAACTATTGTACTTTAGGGCAATGAGCTTCGAAAGCTTATCGGTCTCAAGTTCCTCGACGCCTTGGCTCACATACTGGTCTAGCACGTATTCCAAGAACTCCTTCTGTCTGGCTTGGTAAGCTGCACTAACGGCTCTCCGCGCCTGTGAGGATCGGTCTACGCGCAGCCTCGTCTGCGAAGCGAAGGCGACATATGCCAGGACGTCATAAAGGTCACTTTTCTCGGCGTTGATGATTTGCTGCATGGCAGCCAGCTCTTGGGAACCGAATCCTTTTTCGGCCAGGCCAACGAGTAACTTTTTCCGCGTAATCGGGTCACTCCAGATGTTTCGTAGCTGCGATTCATCACTGAAGAAGTCGGGGAGTTTTCCGAAAAGGGATTCTAGGAACTGAGCTGCTGACATCGGGCGTCCGTCTGCATGCCAGAACGAAGTCGCCACCATGTGCTGAATCGTACGCTCTTTGCCGTCAGCCAGTTTGACTTTGGCCTTCCTCGTGCGACGGCAATCACACTCTAGCAAGCCGCATTCTTCACAAGGCTCCGGCGGGCACTGACAAGGAAGCTGCCCACAGTTCTTGCAAAGTTGCTTGGGCGTCTTTGGGCATGCGCACGGGTCGGCACCGCAATCAGTGCAGACCACGGGCTCTTCGGGCTCACCGTCCCACTCGGGGTCGTTGAAATGATTATGGGCCTTCACAAAATCATAGATCGTGAAGTAATCCTTGCCGTCATACAGACGCGTGCCACGACCGATGATCTGCTTGAACTCGATCATCGAGTTTACCGGCCTAAGAAGGACAATGTTTCTAACGTTACGTGCATCTACGCCGGTAGAAAGCTTTTGGGAGGTGGTGAGGATAACCGGTGTCGTTTTCTCGTTGTCTTGGAACGCCCTCAGGTGAGCCTCGCCCAGTTCACCGTCATTCGCAGTCACTCGCTGACAATAGTTAGGAATTCCCGTGCTATGGGCTTGGCTTACCAAATCTCGGATCGCGAGGGCATGCTCTTGGTTAGCACAGAACACGATAGTTTTTTCATGCTGGTTGATTTGCGACATGAAGAGCTCTACGCGCTTCTTCTCCCTTTCCTTGATGGTGATGATCTTGTTGAAGTCCTCTTCTTGGTAGCGCTTTCCAGCTTCGACCTCCCCTTCGATGATAGTGTCGTCTGGCGTGTAAACATACTCATCCAGTGTCGTGGTCACCTGCTTGACCCTAAACGGCGTCAGGAATCCGTCGTTAATGCCGTCCTTAAGCGAATAGACGTAAACAGGTTCACCAAAGTAGGCGTACGTGTCGACGTTGTCCTTACGCTTGGGGGTAGCAGTCAATCCGAGCTGAACTGCAGGGCTGAAATACTCCAGAATCTCTCTCCAGCTACTTTCGTCGTTAGCGCCTCCGCGGTGGCACTCGTCGATGATGATGATGTCAAAAAAGTCTGCGGGGTACTGGGTGTAGTATTGTTCTCGGCCAGCCCCTTCTTCGCCGCCGACAAGCGTCTGAAAAATCGTGAAGAAGACGCTTCCATTAGTGGGTACTTGACCGGCCTTCTTAATAACATCCGGCGTGACACGAACCAAGGCGTTCTCTGGGAATGCCGAAAAGGCATTATAAGCCTGGTCAGCCAAGATATTTCTGTCCGCCAGGAATAGGACTCGGGGCTGACGTGTCGCCTTACCGCTCAGATTCCAGCGGCTCTTGAAGAGCTTCCACGCTATCTGGAAGGCGATGAAAGTCTTGCCGGTGCCGGTAGCTAGGGTGAGCAAAATCCGGTCGCGCTTGTCGGCAATAGCTTGAAGGACCCTTTCAACAGCCAGGTCTTGGTAATATCTCGAGGGATGTGTCCCGTTTTTATCTTCAAAAGGCACCAAAGAGAACCGGTCACGCCACTCGTTAGCAGTGCCAAAAGTTCTATCCCAGAGCTCCCTAGGACTGGGATAGGAGGGGACGTCCCCTTCCTTCGCTTCAACCATATCCATCCCGTAAATCCCGTCTCCATTAGTGGAGTAGGCGAATCGAATCTGCAGCTTCGAAGCATAGTTCTTGGCCTGGGCAACCCCCTCGGTGACGGCCTCTGAATCTGCCTTCGCCTCTACCACGGCCAGCTTCGTGTTCCGATAGATCAGTACATAGTCTGCGGTCAGCGACTTCCCCCTTCTGCCAGCGCCCTCGATTCGACCGCGATTGATGTTATACTCTCGCAGGATGCGACTTCCTTCAATCACGCCCCACCCTGCCGCCTTAAGCAATGGATCGATTTTTTCTGCACGCGTTTCAGATTCGTTCATGGGCGGGAAGGGGGTTGGGCGGTCAATTTGCCGGCGAAAGCTTGGGCGAGCACGGAGGCTTTTAAGTCTGCCATGAGGGTCATCTTGTTGACCAGCTTGTCCCTCAACTTATTTTTCAAAAGGGTCAGTTGCTCCAGATGACGCGCGATTGTTACCTGCTCTTTGAGCTTAGGAACGCAGACCGCGAAGGCTTTAGTTTCCGGATAGTAAATTGTTTGGTGAACAGAGCCGCTTGCAAATCTCAGCAGCTGATCGCCTTCTGACAGGAAGATAAACTTCAGGAATTCGGGGTGGAGCTCACCCTTAATTACCCAGTTCACAAAATCTTGGGAGGTAGCCATAGGCTTCCCAGTAATCGTGCAATAACCGACTGACGCTGTCCTAGACAGACAGACGGTGTTAGCCGGCAGTATTCGTGCCGACGAGTTTTCGACACCTAGGTCAGTGATGTACTCCTCTGTTTCCGTGATTATTCTCCCGTGGAATTTCTTGGCATCCCTAATGCTTATCCAAGGAATTTTACCGTTCCAGTAATCCGATTTTGCCCTGCTCGGAGTATGGCCTGATTCGAGTTGGGCCAATGTAGACAGCTCTACCCAGCGCCAACCAGGCCTTGCGGAAGAAGATGGCTTTCCAACGCACAATGAAAGGCTGCCCGCTATATTGCGGGATGTTGCTTTACGTCCTTTTGCAGAAAATTTCCCTGCCGTCGTTTCCTCGCGCGTTGCTTCAAAAGCAATTGGAGGCTGAGCGAAGACCTCATTGAACTTAGATTGCAGAATCGAGTCAATTTGGCCGATTTCTTTTGTGAGTGTATCCATCGCCTCGTCGATCCCCGCGAAGGCCTTGTCCAGCAGGGCCACGATCCGCTTTTGCTCGGCCAATGGCGGCAGGGGTATTTCGATTTCTCTGAAACGTGAGGTGTCCAGGTTTTTCTGGGCAGTGCCACTTCCCAGCGCGTAAATTTCTGCGGATTTTGAAAACAGGAACAGGTCGACAAACCTCTGGGTAAGTTCGGGCGAAGTAGCGGTTACTGTTAGGCCTGAATCGTTGAGGAAGAATCTCCCTGTCACGAATCGCACGCATTTCTCCGACATTCCAAACCTTGAAACTACCGTGCAAGATTCTCGATTGTAGCGATCAATTCTGAACGTGGCGCCTCCGCCTCCGTAGACTGGATAAAGAGTACCTCCGTCTCTCTTGCGAACTACGCGTTCTCCAAATTCAATTAAGCAAACTTCCTCCAGCTTTACTGTCTTCCAGTCCGTCTTCATAGCAGCTCCTTGATCTTCTTGAGGATAGCGGCGGACTCGGCGTCTAAGCGCTCGATCTCAGCGAGGATTTCGGCCGGGCTACAGAGCGGGGCTTCCTCAGGGGCGTTCGGATTACGGACGGATAGGTCGCAGGTCTCCTGGTCGATATCGCTGACCTTGATGGTCCAGGACTTGGGTGAGTCTGCCTTGGTCTTCTGAAGCTTGAGGAAGTCTTCGAGGTCGGCGTCATTGAGCGGATTGGTCTTACCCATCTTACGCCCTGGGTCTAAGTCGTAATACCAAATCTTCTTGGTAGGTTTACCCTTCTCAAAAAAGAGCACCACAGTACCTACGCCGGCACCTTGGAAAGTCCCCTGGGGGCAGTTCATGATCGTGTGCAGGTTACAGGTCTCCAGTAGGTCTTTTCTTATTGCAGCGTAAGCATCTCCAGTGCTGCTCAAGAAAGTGTTCTTAATCACTATAGCAGCGCGGCCGCCGAGCTTCAGGTGACGAATAAAGTACTGCATAAACAGAAGCGCAGTCTCACTCGTCTTGATCTGGAACCCTTGCTTAACTTCCGCATCCTCCTGGCCGCCGAATGGCGGATTAGCCAAGATGATGTCCACCTTGTCCTTATCCTGCACATCCGCCATGTTTTCCTTGAGGGTGTTCGTGCGAAGCACGTTGGGCGCTTCGATGCCGTGAAGGATCATGTTCATCACGGCCAGCACATAGGCCAAGGACTTCTTCTCCTTGCCCCTGAACATCTTCTCTTGGACGAATGCTGCCTGTGCGCGTGTCTGCTTGGGATTCTTACGCTTAATATACTCGAATGATTCACACAAGAATCCGGCTGAGCCGCACGCGGGGTCGAATATCGTCTCTCCCAGCTTAGGATCAACTACTTCGAGCATGGCGCGAATAAGCGGCCTAGGGGTGTAGTATTGGCCGCCATTTCGACCTGCATTACCCATGCGCTTCAACCTGTCTTCGTAGAGGGCCGAAAATTCGTGCCTATCCTTCTGCGAACGGAATGCCAGCTGATCGACTTGCTCGATAATTTTACGAATCGAGTATCCGTCTTCGACCTTGTTATCGATTTCGGTGAAAATCTGCCCGATTTTGTACTCGAGAGATTCAGCCTTCTGTGCGCGCTCCTTGAAGCCCCTGAGATAAGGGAAAAGTTTATCGTTTACGAAATTGAGGAGATCTTCGCCAGTGATCGCCTTCTGGGGATCGATCTTACCATCAGACCCTTTAGGCGCCGCCCATGACGACCAGCGGTACTCTTTCGCTAAGATATAGTCGTACTTCTTACCGTCTAGCTTGGCGGCTTCATTCTGAACGGCTTCGATATCGTCGAGGTACTTGAGGAACAGAAACCACGATGCCTGCTCGGCATAATCCAGTTCATTATCCGAACCGTCGTCGCTCCACAGTATGTTGTCTATCCGGTCAAATATCTGCTCAAAGCTCATGGGTGATAAAGGCCTTTTCTAGGTAGTTACTATCAGCACGGCTTGCAAGGAATTGGGGATGCGCGGCTGGTTTTATTATCGAGCCTTAGGCCGCCCAGGATTGGGCGGCCGGCGCGGCGCAGGCTTGGCGGTTAAGGTCGTCCGCCTTGTTGAGCTCGGCGATGATCTCGTGGGCCTGGTCCTGGGGCTGGGTCGCGAAGAGCATGGTAGGCTCCTTGAGGGGGTCGCAGCCGTACATGAGCCCGATAGAGGCCCCCATCTCCACCCCGCGCTCGGCCAGACGCTCCCGGCCTTCCCGGGTGACCACATAGACCTCGCCCGAGCCGAGAACCAGGCGCTTAGCGAAGAACTCAGCGTGCGACTTGTCGTCGCGAGGCTTGCCGATGAGGAAAATCGGGACCTTGCGGGACGTGTCCTTGATTCGGGCGAGCAGAGCATCCACCTCGTCCGCATAAGTGATGGGGGCGTAGCCATCAGCCTTGGCGCCGGTGAGGTGCCCCATCACAGACTCCCACGGGAAGAGCCGCATGGCGATGGCCTTACGGCTATCGCAGACGCCAACACGAGACGACACCTCGATCTGCACACAGCAACCCCCCATCGGGCGGGCCTTCACTTCGTGATACGCCTCGATGTCCGAAGCCACGAAGCTCCACACCCCTTGTGCATCCTCTGTGGGCTCGGTGCAATTCAGCCAAGCGAATTGGCGGAGGGTGTAGCTGACCGACTTGATGACCGACTTAGCACCACGGAGCGAGCCGTCCTTACGATAGGAGCGCAGGCACTCCGACGAGCGCAACTCCCCACAGTCAGGGCGAACCCAGCGACGGTAGGCGAGGTCGTACCAAGGAGAGACCGGCGACGGGCAGTAGACGTTGCGGACGGGGCGAGCGCCGACGGCGTTGGGCTGCTTAAGGCGGAGGGCAAGCTGCTCGCGGGCGGGGTCGGAGCCGTGGACAAGGATGACGTCGACATCGCTGTCCTTGGGCTTGGAGCCGTGTACGTACTCGACCAGGGCCTTACCGTCCGCATGGCCCGAGTAGTACAGGGAGAGGTTCTCGACCTTCATGCGGACCTCATCGCCCGGGATATCGGCGAACATCGGCTTGCCGGACTTCTTCTTCGGGAAACTGAGCTTCATCTCGGCGCGCTCTTCGAGCGTCTTGGTGGCCAGCTCACGCAGCTGGGCGGCCGGGGACTCGTCAGGGCAGTAACCCGTGAGCAGGATCGTCGAGAGCTCGTCAGTAGCGAAGTCTGAAATGGTGCTCACGATGGTGCCTTCGGTAGTCGTGCCCGAGCCCGCGATGATGATGGCGAGGCCGCCATCGAGCACAGGCTTACTACCGAAGTGGATGCGGAAGAACGCATCGAAACGACCGTCGTACTCGGCCTCGGGGTCGAAGAGCGCGGCGATGACCTCAGGGCCGATCAAGCCAGCAAGGGCCGAGTGGGGGTTACGCCAGCGGGGCTGCCCGTCAGGACCGGTGATCAAGAGGGACTCGCCCACGATGCGGGCGAAGCTGCCCGCCTGGCGGGAGCAGATGGAGATCTGCGGCACGCCGTCCTCGGGAAGGATGCAGAGCTCGTCCCACATCGTCAGGAGCACGAACAGGATATCGGAGAGGACATCCGTGGTGCGACCCAGCGTGAAGGCGGGGATCACGAGAGTAGCGCCCGCTCCGAGGGCGTTGGCGTTGCTGATCACGGCGGCCAAGGCCTTGAAACGCTCGCGTCCGTCGAGGCACTTGGTATCGCGATCGGGGCGGTCGCCGTAGGTCGACTCGAGGACGACCGTCGGGGACATCGCGGCCCAGGGCTGACGGGCGGCGGCGAGACCCAGGTGGGTCGCGGCGTCGGTCAGAGGGCCGACGTCACCGGAGAAGTGGATCTCCGCTTTCGGGCGACCGGGGATGTCGGCACGGATCTGGACGGAGACAGCGCCAAGGAGGTGAGCCGTCGGCATGAAGCTCATCGTGATGCCGTCGAGCCCTTCCATCGGGAAGTAATCGCCGAAGGCGTAAGAGGCGTCCGCGTCAGGGCAGACCATGCGGCCATGCAGGTT
>JACCEC011694164.1_pt1 | contig 12098 bp, 13 predicted proteins | sample 7450121 | NCBI WGS metagenome assembly JACCEC01 (sample SAMN15323455, study PRJNA562643) | freshwater metagenome | isolation source: river surface water | place: USA:Blue River Watershed | collected 2017-08-18 | reverse complement strand
GGCGCTGAATTCGCCGCCTGGCTGGCCAATCGCTAGCCTCAACTACCCCTCTCACACCCACCCCGTCTTTTTGGTCACATCCGCTACCCAGCGGATAGCTATACCGTGGTTAACCCTATGGTTTGAAGTGTTATAAACACTGAAATTATTGGAAAAAAAATGCGTTTGAAACATGGTTTAGCCGTTGGCTTGCGTTGGCTTGTCTTGTTATTGCTTTGTACGCTCTCACAGGCATGGGCAGGCATGTTGATCAAGTCCGATATTGAAGTGCTTTTTGCAGACGAGTATCTGGTCGGCGATATTCAACCCAATATGCCTTTATGGCCTTTGTTTGCTAAAAATCCTGCCGACCCTCAAGCCAAACCTGAGCTCGCAGCATATGTATTTGAAACGGTAGATTTTGAGCCCGTGCGCGGCTATGGCGGCAAGCCTATCAATGTATTGGTTGCCATGGACTTGAATGGTAATTTCCTAGCCTCCAAATTGCTCGATCACAAAGAGCCAATTTTCCGATCCGAGGCAGGCTTTGCTAAATTATCTAAATTTGCATCTCAGTATGTGGGGCTTTCAACGCACCACAACATCCAAATTTACGCCCATACCGCCAAAACCAGCAGAGACGATGTTTACGCTGCTTTACATGGCATTCAAGCCGGAACTGTCAGCGCTAAAGCCATCGACAAAACCATTGTTTTGTCGGCTGCGTCCGTGGCATTGGCACATACGGAAGCGGCTGCTGCCGGTCAAATCGCAGGTGCTGCTGCTGTTGGTCGGAAAGTCAAAGCCCAAGATGAGACCTATGCCAAACTAGATTGGGAAACCCTTCTAAGTCGCGGTATGGTGAGCACGCAAACTTTTACCCGCGCTGATATAGAAAAAGCATTTGCAGGAACCAAAGCTTTCGGTAATGACAAATTAGCTGAGGCAAATCCCAATGAAATTGCATTGTCTGTGCACGTGGCGTTGGTGAGCTTGCCAAATATTGGACGCAACCTGCTCGACGAAAACGGCTGGCGTCTACTCAACACCAATCGGCGTCAAGCACAAGCACTTTTAGTGACGGAGTCTGGTCCTATGGCGCGCATGGCTTATGAGAGCCAACGCATACAACAAGACTTGCCGTTTGAAGTTCGCCAAGGTGGTAATGAATTGACCTTGCGTGGCATGTCCTATGACAAAGGTTTAAAAGTGCCCGGCTATCCGGAATCCACCCGGGCTTATTTCTTCATCATTGAAAATTCGACTCCGTTAGATGCATCAGCGCCTTTTGAGTTGGATTTGAAATGGGGCAGGCGTTTTGGTGTCTACCCCAATCAGGTGGTGTTTAAAAAACTCCCACTTGACTATTCATTCAACGGTTGGCGTGCGACTTGGTCGAACATGTTGGATGTCGATATGTCCAACGCCGAATGGGTAAAAACCTGGATCAGCCGCGATTTGGAAATCACTGTTTTGATTTTGGGATTGATCGTGCTCAGCATTGGCTTGTTGATGCAAAAGCGCTTGAGTGCAAATGCCCGTCGATTCAAAATTTTCCGAACGCTGTATTTGATTTATACCTTGGGCTTCATCGGATGGTTTGCACAAGGGCAATTGACCATCGTCAATATCACTGCGTCAATGGATGAACTTCGACTGGGCGGAGACCTCGGATTCTTCTTGAACGATCCGATGACTGTCATTTTGTGGATTTTTGTGGCGGGTACTTTATTGGTCTGGGGCCGAGGTACGTTTTGCGGATGGCTGTGTCCTTTTGGTGCTTTGCAAGAACTCATCAGCATGTTGACGCAAGCTGTAGGCATGCGCCATAGGCGTTTGCGAAGCTCTTTGGATGCAAAGCTTAAATGGTTCAAATACATAGTGTTGGTCACTATTTTGGGTGGCGTGTGGTTCTCGCCTTCGTTTGCAGAAGTTGCTGTTGAAATCGAACCCTTTAAAACCGCCATCAGCATGTACTTTGTGCGTGATTGGCCTTACATTGCGTGGGCGGTTTTTTGCATTGGTTTGAGCGTGTTCGTTTACCGGGGTTACTGTCGCTATATTTGCCCTCTGGGCGCGGCATTGGCAGCAACCAATGTATTGCAGCGCTGGTCATGGATTCCTAGGCGCAAAGAATGCGGCACACCTTGTCAAACCTGTCGCCATCGTTGCGAGTACCAAGCCATCGAGCCTGAAGGCAAAGTCAATTACAGCGAATGCTTTCAATGTTTAGATTGTGTAACGATTTACCAAGACGACCAACGCTGTTTGCCTTTGATTCAACACCGCAAGCAAGGTGACCGATTCATTCCTATACAAACCGGAGCCGCATCATGAGAATGCAACGCCGTCAATGTTTGCGCTGGGGTTCTGCTGCCATGGCCATGGGTCTGAATGGCGCCGGGGCTATGGCCGGTGTCAAGCCATTGCAATCTCTTCAAAATGGCAAACAGGAACTGGTCTGGCGTGAGCGTGCGCTTTTGGGCTTTGGCACTACTTTGTGGTTGCGTGCTGCGCATACCAACCCAGACCAATTGGAGTTGGCCTTAAACCAAGCGGTGTTTGCCATTCGCCAAGTTGAAGCGGACATGAGTTTGTTCAATCCTGAGAGCGCAGTTTCGCGCTTGAACCAAACAGGCGAATTACGTAAACCCTCTGCACAACTTTTGTCTGTGTTGAGTTTGGCGCGCTATGTTTCTTCTCGCAGCCAAGGCGCATTTGATGTCACCGTTCAACCGCTGTGGCAATTGTGGTCGCAAGTACAAGCAGGCGAAAAATTGCCAAGCCAAAAGCAATTGCAAAGCAAAAGTCAACTCGTCAACTGGCGTGCTTTAGAAACCAGCCCTGACATGATCCGCCTGAACACCAAGGGCATGGGGGTTTCTTTGAATGGCATTGCCCAGGGTTATGCAGCTGATTTGGTGCGCGCTGTGTTGCAGTCTCACGGCGTTGTTCATGCGTTGATCGACACTGGAGAAACCGCCACGCTTGGCAATGCGCCGGACGAAAAACCGTGGCGCTTGGGTGTCGAGAGTGCGGTCGTATCAAACTCGCATCAACCTGTGATCACTGCGGACGCCAGAGCTATGGCCACATCTTCAGATTCGCACACAGCTTTCACACCGGACCATCTGCATCACCATATTTTCAATCCCCACACCGGTGACTCCCCGCGCTATTGGGCCAGTGCCACAGTGATTGCGCCCTCATGTGCACTCGCTGATGCGTTGACCAAGGTGTCTTTCATGTGCCCGCCACAGCTTGTCAAAAGGACAGCAAGCCATTGGGGTGTAGACGTGATTCTTCAAGACAAACAAGGTGAATGGATAAACACCTTGCCAGATCACACAAGCTGAAATATTTTTAGCGAATACCGCAAACCAAAACGCCGGGGTCGTTGTGCGCAATGTCCTGGCTGTTTTTGGCGTGGGCTACGTCCATGTCGCGCGGCAAAGGCACGCCGTTTTTCACGGCCAATACTTCAGCCATGATGCTGACTGCAATTTCAGCAGGCGTTTTGCTGCCGATATAAATGCCAATCGGGCCGCGCAAACGCTGGAGTTCTTCTTCTGTTTTGCCCAAATGCTCAATCATGCGCACATGGCGCGCTTCATTGTTGCGCCGCGAACCGATAGCGCCAACGTAAAACGCATCTGTTTCCAACGCTTCCAGTAAAGCCAAATCATCTAGCTTGGGGTCATGCGTCAGCGCAATCACGCAACTGCGTCTATCGGGTTTGAAGCTGATCATCACATCGTCCGGCATTTCGCTGGTGATGGTGACATTGGGTACAGACCACGCGCCCCGGTATTCTTCACGCGGGTCGCAGACTGTCACGGCAAATCCGTTGAACAAGGCCATGGTGGCAAGGTACTCGGTCAATTGCCCGGCGCCGATCAACAGCATGCGGTATTCGGGGCCGAATGTATTCACCAGCTGAACATCATCGATGCTGAGTTCAGTTGGCATATCACTGACTTGCAAAGATACGCCGCCGTCTTTCAACATGGTGGTCCGCTGCATCAACTGACCTTGCTCAAGTGACATAACGAGTTGATCAAGTTGCTTGGCATCCGGATCAAACTCGAGCAGCAATTCCAATGTGCCACCGCAAGGCAAACCGAATCGGTGCGCTTCGTCTGCAGTGATGCCATATTTCACTCTGTGCGGTGCGCCGCTCGGAATGACTGCATCTTCACCCGAAGCCTGACCCGTGGAATAAGCTTGTGTGAATCGGTATATCAAGTCGTCTTCAATACAACCGCCTGAGACTGAGCCGACCACTGCGCCGGTTTCACACAAGGCCATGATGGAGCCTATAGGCCTAGGGGATGAACCCCAGGTACGAACCACCGTGGCCAGCAGAGCGCGTTGCCCGGCAAGCCGCCAATTGCGCAAGGAGCGCAGCACCATGACATCAATATTTTCCATGGGGCATACTTTAACGCTTGCCAAAGCGGCGCTCCTCCAACTTCCCTAATTCCCATCACCATGCCAAGCTCTGTTTTTCTGCCCGATATGCTGTTCTCGCAAGGATTTGGCACCCGCCGGATTTGCGCGGGTCTGGTGCAGCAGGGCTGGGTCAAATTACTTGGCGACGCGGGCTTTGAAGTGTGTGAGCAGACAGACCGGCCCTTAGAACTTCATGACGGCATGCCTTTCATGGTGCAAGGCGAACTTTGGCAGTACCACGCTAAAGCTTATGTTTTGCTGCATAAACCCGCAGGCACGGAATGCTCCCACAAGCCCTCAGCATGGCCAAGCGTGTATTCGCTATTGCCCACCCCCTTGCGTCAACGGCCGGCCAAAACCGGTTTACAAGGCGTGCAAGCCGTAGGCCGGTTGGATCAAGACACAACCGGCATGCTGTTGCTCAGCGACGACGGGCAGTTCATACATCGCATGAGTTCGCCCAAGCACCATGTGCCCAAGGTTTATGAATTGACCACAGAAGACCCTTTGGATGATTCCGTTGTTGCCAAACTCATTCAAGGGGTGGTGTTGAATGACGACCCTCAACCTGTGAAAGCGGCGGCATGCAGCTTGAATGGCAGTCACCAAATGCAATTGACATTGACCGAAGGCAAGTACCACCAGGTCAAGCGCATGCTGGCTGCCACCGGGCACAAAGTGATTCAGTTGCACCGCTCGCGTATAGGCAATCTTTCGTTGAGTGGTGATCTGCTTCCGGGTCAATGGCGATGGTTAACTGCCGATGAATTGGCTGAGCTAACACGCAAACAATGAATGGTGTCAGCCTATTTAGGGAATGTTTTTTAAGAAATCAACAATCAATTGCTTGCTGATTTCAAATTGCTCTCGGTGTGGCGAGTGCCCGCAGTTTTGCAAAACCTCCCTTTTCACATCGCCGCTTGAGTGCAGTAATTTGATATGTTGCAAGCTTCCATAGATATCGTCGATGCCTTGAATGGCCAGCAGGGGGGCAGTGATTTGCTGGCATTCTTGTCGAATATCAAACGATCGGAATGCCTCAGACAACCACACATCGTTCCATTGCCAAAACGCGCAGTCCACGTCCGCATGAAAGCGGGATAAACGCGCGCGTAAATCGCCGTGTTCGAAAGCATGTTTGGCGGCTTCAATCGAGCGCAAGCTGATGTCTTCGACAAACAAATGCGGAGCTATTGCAACGACGCCAGACACCTGATGGCGCGCCGCATGCAGCAAAGCAATGCTTGCACCATCAGAATGGCCTACAAGCACTGGTTGAGAAATCCCACAAACTTTCAGTAGATCGGGCAATACATGCCAAGCCTCTTGGTGCATATAGTCGGGAGCTAATCGGTTCTTGCCCCGCACATCATCGATAGATTCGGACCTGCCGTAACCACGCCGGGAATAGACCAGTCCCGAGCGGCCACTCGCCTCGCACACCTCTTGTATCCAATCCCCTTGTCGCGATTGCCACATGGCCACCGACCCCAGACCTTCGTGCAGAAATACCAGCGGGGACAAGTGCGGCGACCCGTCGATACTCCTGATTTCAAGCTGTGTGCGTAGAACAGTGCGTAAATTCACGCTCGACTCGAATGTTTCATATCAAAACAATAAAATGAATATCAAAGTTTGCAAAAATTCAAGTAAATCCGCATAGACTGTGTCATCCAATTACAGTACATTGTCTTTTTTAACATATTTCGACTTGCATGGAAGATAGTGACCGCGATCAGTCTGAGCATTTGAAAAATCTACGCTTGGCAGCGGGATTAGATCATGCGCAATTGGCTGCATTGTCCAATTTATCCGCGGGTCAACTGCGGCAGTTGGAGGAGGGCGGGGACAATTTGTTTTACTCCCCGCAGATCAAATCACAATCCTTGCGTCGCGTGATTCGTTTGCTAGAAAACCCGGCGCCTTCAGGCAATCCATCCAAGGTGTATGTAGAGGAATCAGCACCGCGTTCCGGCGGTAATGTGATTGAGGACATCATCCGCTTGTCTGAAACTAACCATAAGGGTAGTTTTCTAAGTACAAGCGCGCGCCAACCTGACCGTTCAGGATTGCTTTTTTCGTTCATTGTTTTGCTTGCCTTGGTGCTTGCCGTTTTTTCCTGGTGGAAATCTACTCAACAAACACCTGTCAAAGTATTCACAGAGTGGATTGACCCTTTACCCATCAACCAAGCACCAAGTGCATCTTCTACCGAATCAGCTACACCTTTATCAGCTACAAACACGAGTACCCAAGAGGTTGCAGTTGTTCAAAACCCTGTTTCACCATTGACCGCAAATGCAGAGATCAAATCGGCAACACCACCTGTAGTCGCTGAAGTCAAACCCACGGAACCTAATCCGGCAAACACAGCTAAATCTGTGCAAGCCAGCACGGAAACAGCAGCCATAGCCAAGTCGACACCTATTGCTTCATTGAAAGGTGCTGACTTATCTGCCAATGAAAAGTCACAGGTATCCAAGTCTGACAATAATGATTGCACTTCAATTAATTCAGAAGCCTTGAGCGCCAAGTCTTATTCCGCGACTAAACCTGGCAACTATATTTATGTGGTTGCCACAAAGCCGGTGCAGTTGTGTGTGGATGACGGTCTCAAAAAACGTACTGTCGTCAATTTAGAACCGGGAATCGGTCGCAGTATCCATGGTGCTGCGCCTTGGACGGTCAGCAGCCACAGTTTGTCAACCGTTCAAATTTATTTTCAAGGCAGCAAGGTAAATCTTCCTTCCGAGACTGCGAACCGCATTTATTTGAAAGAGCAAAGCCAAACCCCCTGATTTTTTGCCACAATAGAGGATTGTCAGCACTTGCCTGAGTGGTGAAATTGGTAGACACAGCGGACTTAAAATCCGCCGCTTTCCTGAATAAGGGGCGTACCGGTTCGATTCCGGTCTCAGGCACCATTACGACTGACCTATTCCCACTTTATTTCCCCTTTCTATTCCCTCTAGTACATGCCTTTTGCCTATATTTCCAATGCCGCCAGCGGCGACATCCATGTCTACCTTTTGTCAGATGACGGGCATTTGAGTTCGACGGATGTAGCCAGGTTGGGTGGAAATCTGGCGCCTATGGCCGTCAACCCCTCCAAAAATCTTTTGTATGTGGCAAGAAGAGGTGACAACAATGCCTTGATCAGTTTGGACATTAACGCCAACACCGGAAAACTGCAGATGCGGTCTGAAACACCGGTTGACGCCAAAATGAGTTACCTCGGCCTTGACCGCACCGGTCAATATCTGGTGGGCGTTTCTTACCATTCGCATTCATTGACCGTTTGCAAAATCGATCAATCACACATGATTTTGCCGAATCAAACTGTGATTCCCACCAGAAAGCATCCGCATTCCATTCAATTCACCCAGGACAATCAACATGCTTTGGTCGCGAGTTTGGGTGACGATGAAATGCTTGTTTATGCGTTCGATGAAAATTCTGGTGAGTTGACGGCGTTAGAACCGAACACATGGAAAGCCAGAAACGGATCCGGGCCGCGTCATATTCAATTCCATCCCAACGGTCAATTCATCTATGTATTGAATGAACACGATGCGACGCTGGATGTATTGCGCTGGGACAATAACAGCGCGCAGCTTCATCTTCTTCAGACCCTGGAGACCTTGCCAGAATCATTTACAGGAAAAGCATGGGCTGCTGACATTCACCTCACGCCTGACGGCAGATTTTTATACACCAGTGATCGCAACTCCAGCACACTTGCATTGTTTGGTTTGAATGCGGACTCGGGATTGGCGACATTCATCGCTCATACACCTACTGAGCTGCAACCTCGCAGCTTTGCCATCTCTCCATCTGGCAGCCATTTATTGGCGGCAGGGCAAAAATCTGATCACGTGAGTCTGTACCGTATCGACGCCCTGACTGGAAAACTCGATTTTCAAGAGAGATTGCCCACCGGTACTGAACCCATTTGGATTGAAATCATTTAGCTGATTGAGTATTTACAGGTAAACACCTTCTGTGACTTACTTTCTTTATATTCAGCCTAACTTTTATAAAACACACGATTTTTATGGACAGTATGGATGTCTTATTGACCACTGCTATCATGCTTTCATGACCAAATTCAACACCACTTTTGAAATTCATTTGCATGGCACGGTGCCGTTGCGGGATGAAGTTTCTTTTGATCATTTGCAAGATGCACTTCGCCCCTTGTGGGTTTATGCCGGCGCCCGTTCGTTGAAAGAATGTGCGGACAGTTTTTACGAAGAAGAACCCGGTATCCGCTTGGATGCCAACGACCATATATTGCAAATTTGTTGGACCATCAAAGGCGAAGAAGATTTCCGTCAGGTGCTTGACGATATGTGCATGGGCTTAAATGACTTGACCAGAGAGGGCGCTGCTTTAGAGGTGACTTTCTATGACTCGGAGTTTGATGACGAAGATGAAGCTCAGGGCAGAGACTCCAGAGACGATTTTCTGATGTTGTTCGTAGGGCCTACGCCTGCCGCCATCATGCAGGTGCAAAGAGATTTATTGGTTCAAGACTTGGTCACGCTGATGGAGCGTCACTTTGATGCTTCTGAACTCAGCGATGTGGTGCTTGAGGTGGATAAATTATTCAGCAAGCGATTTGATTCGTTGGTCAATTCTCTTGAGATCAGTACGCCGCCCAAGGGCAACGGCGGTGGCGGTTCCGGGCATTCAGGCCGCAGACCACGTCATTTGCATTAAGCCTTAATCCCGGGGCCTGAACACAAACGGTATGCGCGAGGGAATATTGCCGTTTTCATCTCTCGGCAACAGCGCTGTTTTTTCTATCGCCGCCAACACGGCTTGATCCCATGCGGCATTGCCGCTTGATTGGGTCAATTTCATACCCATGATTTGCCCGCTAGGGCTGCAAATCACTTCCACTTCTGCCGCAGGATTGCCTTTGACAGATTGCAATTGAGCCTCTGAAAAGGTGATGTTGGGCTTTACCCGGTTTCTGAGTTTGCCTAAATAACTGTCGCTGGGTCTGCCGCTGCTTCGGGTTTCGCTGACAGCATCCACAGGGTTGGCAGAGGTTGCGCCCAGGTTCTTTAATCGGTCAACTTGTGCTTGCCGAATCGCTTCGCTTTCCTTGGCTTCTTGCTCTTTTTGTTTAGCTAATTCTTTTTGCTTGACCGCTTTTTTTTCTTTTTCAAGTGCTTTTTCTTGTTCTTTTTGTTTGTCCTGCTCTTGCTTGAGCTTGGTGTCTTTTTTCTTTTGAACTTCGACAGCTATGTCCGCCTTGGGTTTTGCCGGTTCAGGTGCTGATTTCTTGATAACAGGTGGCGGTGGCGGTGGAGGTGGCACAGGCTTGGGTTCGGGTGCAGGCTCCATTGGGGCAGGCGCTGTTTCGCTGAGTTGAGGAGAGGCGGGAACAGGCACCACAGACCACAGTTCTGCATCTATGGAGTCATCTTGGGGATCGTTTTTCCAAGTGACACCCCAAGTCAAAGCCAACACCAGCAAAGCATGAACCATCAAAGCCAAAAAGAGCGCCCGTGCGTTTCGAGCCTCTGGCGGCGGTGCAAATTCAAGATGGACAGTTGGTTGACTCATGAACAGGATTTATTCACCTTGGTGTACAGCCAGCCCTACGCGTTGTACACCGGCTTTTTGCAAACGGTCCATGACCTTGACCACGTTGTCGTAGGTAATGCCTTTGTCAGCACTGATGATCACAGGCGTTGTGCTTTTTCCGGACTGAAGTTGCAAAGCGATTTTGGCGATATTGTCCATATTGGCATCTTGCTTGATTTGCGTGGCAGCACCGGCTGCCGTGCTTTTGGACTTCACCACAATCTGCAACTGCTTATCAATTTCGATAGTGATGACTTGATCCGGTGCAGTTGCGGCCTTACCCACACTTGGCACGTCAATCATGCCGGGTGTGAGAAGCGGGGCAGTGACCATGAAGATGATCAGCAAAACCAGCATGACGTCGATGAACGGCACCATATTGATGTCGCTGATCGTGCGGCGGCTTTGGCGGCGGTGAGTGGTAACGTTAGCCATAGATGTGTATCGTCTTAATGTGGGCTGTTCGGCGGCGAACCTACATTGCGTTGCAATATGTTGGAGAACTCTTCGATGAAAGTTTCCAACTTGTTGGCCACTCTGTCTATGTCACGAGAAAAGCGGTTGAAGGCCAGTACAGCGGGGATAGCTGCAAATAATCCGATGGCCGTGGCAACCAATGCTTCGGCGATACCGGGCGCTACCTTGGCCAAAGTCACTTGTTGAAGTGCCGCTAACCCGGTGAATGCATGCATGATGCCCCACACAGTGCCGAATAAACCCACATAAGGTGAGACTGATCCGACTGAAGCCAGCATGGAGAGGTTGGATTCAATCGCGTCCATTTCACGTTGCAAACTCGCGCGCATGGCCCGCCGGGCTCCGTCCATCAAAAGCCCGCTGTCTGTGATGCGGCGCTCGCGCAGTTTTTGGTATTCGCGCATGCCGCTTGCAAAAATCCGTTCCATTGGCCCTGAGAATTTGGCGTTTTGTTGAGCTGCTACAAACAGTTCGTTCAAGCTTTTACCTGACCAGAATTCGCGTTCAAAATCTTCGTTCAGATTTTTGACTTCTTTCAAAGAAATCAGCTTGCGAAAGATGGCAGCCCAACTCATCACGGACACCAGCATCAACACCAGAACAACCGCTTGCACGACCCAACTTGCATTTAAGAGCAATTGAACAATGGATAAGTCTTGGTTCATTTGAACAACTCCAAAAGGTGAAGCGGTATACGCTCAGGTTTCATTTTGACTGCATTGACCCAGCCGATGCGAATCGTACCCTCGCATAACAAGGTCTGGCTGCCATCGCTTTCCAGTCGATTCGCTTGTTGAGCAATGACCAGACTGGCGCGGCCTTTGTCTTGCATGACAGCACTGACTTGCAGCAGATCATCAAGCTTTGACGGATGGTGGTATTTCACTTGCGTTTCAATCACCACAAACATTCCGCCGGTTTCTTGTTTGAGTTGGTGTTGCTGCAATCCAAGGTGACGCAACCACTCGGTACGGGCGCGTTCGAAAAACTTCAGGTAATTGGCATAAAAGACGATACCGCCAGCATCCGTGTCTTCCCAATACACACGCACGGGAAATTGAAAACTCATGCAACCTCCAGCAATTGACGCAGCCTGTCGGCAGCGGTGTCCAATGACTCAAGTGAGCTCGCAGTCGACATGCGCACAAAGTCACCCGGTGCGTGCTCGCTGAAATCTCGTCCCGGAGTTAACGCCACATGAGCGTGCTGCATCACGTATTCAGCAAACGCCCAGCTGTCGGTCAAGCCTAGTTTGGCGCAGGCGGCGCGGCAGTCGGCCCAGGCATAAAAAGCGCCATCGGGCATGACCGGTACCGTCAAGCCCATGGCGTTGAGTTTGGGAATGAAATGGTCACGCCGTTGTTTGAATGCGGTGCGGCGTTCCTCGTAAATGTCCAAGCTCTCCTGCTCGAAGCAGGCCAGCGCAGCGTGTTGCGCCACTGTACTAGGACAAATAAACAGGTTTTGGGCCATGCGTTCGATGACTGGCACCAACGCATCGGGCACCACCAGCCAGCCGAGCCGCCACCCGGTCATGTTGAAGTATTTGGAAAAACTGTTGATGCTGATGATGTTGTCGTCAATCGCCAATG
>JACCEC011081493.1_pt1 | contig 12099 bp, 7 predicted proteins | sample 7450121 | NCBI WGS metagenome assembly JACCEC01 (sample SAMN15323455, study PRJNA562643) | freshwater metagenome | isolation source: river surface water | place: USA:Blue River Watershed | collected 2017-08-18 | reverse complement strand
CGAGTTCAAGTTCGGCACCAACCTGCCGGCCACGCATCCGCTGTCGGCGCGTTTGATCGAGGCCGCGAAAGCGATCACAGAGCAAACCGATGGCAAGCTGAACATTCGCGTGTTCCCGAACAATCAGCTCGGCGGCGATCCGGCGATGTTCACCCAGCTGCGCAGCGGCGCACTGGAATTCTTCAGCGTCTCGGGCGCGAATGCACTGTCCTCGCTGGTGCCGAAGGCTGCGCTGTCGGGCGTGGGCTTCGCGTTCAAGAACTACGATCAGGTCTGGCAAGGCATGGATGGCGAGCTGGGCAAGCACATCCGCGCACAGATCACCGGTGCAGGGCTGGTCGTGATGGATCGCATCTGGGACAACGGTTTCCGCCAGATCACCAACAACGTCAAGCCGATCGTCAATATCAGCGACCTGTCCGGCATGAAGATCCGCGTGCCAATCGGCAAGCTGTGGATCTCGCTGTTCGAGTCGCTGGGGGCAGCGCCGTCGGGCATCAGCTTCAATGAAGTGTACTCGGCACTGCAGACGCGCGTGGTCGACGGACAGGAAAACCCGCTCGCGATCGCCTCGGTCGCGCGACTGTACGAGGTGCAGAAGTACTGCTCGCTGACCAACCACATGTGGGATGGTTTCTGGGTGCTGGCCAACAAGCGGGCCTGGGACAGGATGCCATCGCGCATTCAGGAGATCGCCGCAAAGAACTTCAACGAGTTCGCGCTCCTGCAGCGCAAGGACATCGCCGAAATGAATTCCCAGCTGCGCAAGTCGCTCGAAGAAAAAGGCATGGTGTTCAACACGGCCGACCCCCTCTCCTTCCGCGACAAGCTGCGCAGCAGCGGCTACTACGCCAACTGGCGCAAGGAGTTCGGCGAGGACGGCTGGGCGCTGCTTGAAAAAGCCGCAGGCAGACTCGCATGAGCGCCGCCGCCGGCAGCGCATCCTCGGCACCATCGGCCCCACCAGACAGCGCGCTCGCACGCCTCGATGCGGTGCTCGGCTGGCTGGTCGCCGTACCCGCCGCTGCGCTGGTGGCGGTCGAAGTCGTGCTGCTGTTCGCGGGCGTGATTGCGCGCTACGTGTTCCACAAGCCGCTGATCATTGCCGACGAGCTGTCCAGCGTGCTGTTCCTGTGGCTGGCGATGATGGGTGCGGCCGTCGCCCTGCACCGCAATGCCCACATGCGCATGACCGCGCTGGTGAACGGCAGCAGCGACGCGTGGCGCAGGCGCTGGGACTGGGCCGCCTGGACCGCCTGCCTGTGCTTTCTGGCGCTGCTGTCCGAACCCAGCATCGGCTACCTGCTGCAGCAGCGCGAAATCGAACTGCCCGGCCTGTCGATCTCCGATGGCTGGCGCGCGGCGGCCATGCCGGTCGCGACCCTGCTGATGATCGTGATCGCGATCGTCAAGCTGCTGATGCGCGGCCTGCGCGAGACCGTGTCTGCCGCAGTGATCGCCATCCTGCTCGCCCTGGCCTTGCCACTCGTCGGCCCGGTGCTCGCGGATCTGGGCAACCTGAACCTGGTGATCTTCTTCATTGGCATTGTCGGCACGGCGGTGATGCTGGGCATGCCGATCGCTTTCGCATTCGGGCTCGCGACCTTCTCCTATCTGTCCCTGTCCACCTCCATGCCGCTGGACGTCGTGGTCGGACGGGTCGATGAAGGCGTGTCCAACCTGATCCTGCTGGCGGTCCCGATGTTCGTGTTCCTCGGGCTGGTGGTCGAGATGACCGGCATGGCGCGCACCATGGTCGCCTTTCTCGCATCGCTGCTTGGTCATGTGCGCGGCGGGCTGTCGTATGTGCTGGTCGGCTCGATGTATCTGGTGTCCGGCATCTCGGGCTCCAAGGCCGCCGACATGGCCGCCGTCGCGCCGGTGCTCTTTCCGGAGATGACCCGGCGCGGACAGAAACGCGGCGAACTGGTCGCGCTGCTGGCCGCCACTGGTGCACAGACCGAGACCATCCCGCCCAGCATTGTGCTGATCACCATCGGCTCGGTGACCGGTGTGTCGATTGCCGCGCTGTTCGCCGGCGGCCTGATGCCGGGGCTGGTGCTGGCACTGATGCTGTGCCTGCTGATCGGCTGGCGCGCGCGCCGCGATGCGGTCGAGCTGCCGCCACGCGCCACGGGGCGCGAAATTCTTCAGTACTTGATCATTGCACTGCCCGCGCTGCTGCTGCCTTTCGTGATCCGCGCGGCGGTCATTGAAGGCGTCGCGACCGCGACCGAAGTCTCGACGGTGGGCATCGTCTATTCGCTGCTGGTGGGCTTGCTGATCTATCGCCAGTTCGATGTGCGCCGTCTGGGCCAGATTCTCGTCGAGACCGTGTCATTGTCCGGCGCGATCCTGATCATCATCGGCACGGCGACCGCGATGGCCTGGGCATTGGTGCAATCCGGTTTCTCGCAGGCGCTGACCGAGATGATGGCCGGCCTGCCCGGCGGCGCCGGCATGTTCATGGCCGTGTCCATCGTCGCCTTCATCATTCTGGGCAGCGTGCTGGAAGGCATACCGGCGATCGTGCTGTTCGGCCCGCTGCTGTTCCCGATTGCGCGCGACATGGGCATTCATGAAGTCCAGTACGCGATGGTGGTGATCCTGTCGATGGGCTTGGGCCTGTTCTCGCCGCCGTTCGGCGTTGGCTATTACGGAGCCTGCGCGGTCAGCCAGACGCATCCGGATGACGGCATACGCCCCATCATCGGCTACATGGTCGCGCTGTTCATCGGCATCGTGATCGTCGCGCTGGTGCCGTGGATCTCTCTCGGCTTTCTGACCTGATCCCCGATCCTACTGCGCTCTGCCTGACCTCATGATCCGTCTTGCCTTCTATGGTGATGATTTCACCGGCGCCTCCGACAATGCCGCGCAATATGCGCGGCACGGGCTGCGCACCCTGCTGTTCTTTTCCAATCCCGGGGCAGACGTTCTGGCCAAGGCCGCAGCGTCGTATGACGTGATCGGTGTTGCCGGCACTGCGCGCTCGCTGCCGCCGTCAGCGATGACGGATGAGCTGATGCCGGTGCTGGAGAATTTCAGGCAGCTGGGCGTGAACTTCATCCAGTACAAATGCTGCTCGACATTTGATTCCTCGCCCGCGATCGGCAGTCTGGGCGAGGCCATTCGTCTGATGCGCATGCAGTGGCCGGACAGCTTCGTGCCCGTGTTTGCCGCCACGCCGGAATTCGGTCGCTACACCCTGTTCGGCCATCACTATGCGCGCGCCGGCGATCAGGTGTACCGGCTGGATCGTCATCCGGTGATGTCGCGCCATCCGGTCACGCCCATGCATGAATCGGATCTGGGCAAGGTGCTGGCCGAGCAGGGCTTCGCGCCGCAGCAGCTGATCGATCTGCGACAGCTGGATGCCTGCGAAGGTCGCACCGCTGCACTGGCAGAACAGCTCGCCGGCGAGGACAGCGCGGTATTCGATGGCTACACCCAGCAGCAGGTGATCACCGGCGCCGCCAGCCTGTGGCAGCTGTCGCACACGCGCACGGTCTGCGCGATGGCGGCACAAGGGCTCGCGCATGCACTGGGCGCGCACTTGCGCGAGCAAGGCCAGATCGATGCACCAGAACCCTCGCACACGCTCGCGCCGGTCGAGCGCCTGCTGGTGCTGTCGGGCAGCTGCTCCGCACTGTCGGCAGCCCAGATCGACTGGGCGGTCGCAGCGGGCTTTGCCGGCATTCGCATCACGCCGGAGCAGCTGATCAGTGCGGATGAATCCACCGCACAGGCGCTGCAGCAACAGATGCTCGACGCGCTGGCTGATGGCAAGAGCGTCGTGATGTACACCGCCAAAGGACCGGATGATGATCATGTCGCAGCAGTGCAGAATAAGCTGCCGCCGGGCGTCTCCGGACCCGCCTTCATCGCCCACCGCATCGGCCTGCTGTACGCGCGTCTGGCGCGCGCGGCAATCCTTCAGGCTGGTCTGACCCGCATCGTCGTGGCGGGCGGCGATTCATCAAGCTTCACGATGCGCCAGCTGGGCGCGATCGCGCTCGAGACCCGGGCCAGCCACTTCCGGCAGAACGCGCATGTGTGCAGCCTGTTCTCTGATGACCCCCAGATCCACGGCACCGAGGTGCTGCTCAAGGGCGGACAGGTCGGCACCGCCGAGCTGTACGGGCTGATGCTCTCGGGCTTCTAGCGGGCGAAAGGAAGCGAAAGCGTCACTGTAATCAGTCGTCGCGTGTTCGCACCCTACTCAAACCCATAGGCCTCGAACACGGGCCGGTAGAGGCTCAGTGTCTCGGTGTTGTTCCAGACATCGAACTGCCGCTCGACAAACGCAAGCTTGTTCGTGCCGAATGTCTTCCTGATCATCTCGATCTGCTTCGACGCGGCCTCCTTGTCGCCAAGCCGGTGATAGATCATCGCTGAATACGTGTGATACCAGAAGAAGCCAGGGATCGGCAGCAGCTGCACCTGCCTGAGCGCGCGGTCGTTCTGGCCCCACAGGATGTACAGATAGGCGAGGCCATAGTTCTTGCCGACTACGGTCATCGCCTTGTCCAGTTCCTCTGCGCGCCTGAGCTGATCGTAGCCCTTCTGCCACTGGCAGGAACCGGAGACAAAGGTCCCCGGCTTGGTGTTCGGATTGCTGCGCTGGGCCAGCGTGCAGTTACCACCCCAGACCGCCAGATAGCCGGTCTGCGACAGCACGGAGATGTTGTTGGGTGCCAGCTGGACGGCCTTGTCGATGGCTGCATACATCTCCGGCCAGCTCTTTTTCAGGAACAGGATGCTGGCCTTGTTCATCTGGTACGCGCCATTCGTCGGATCGAGTCCGATCGCATGATCGATATATTTCAGCGCATCGTCCAGCTCGGAGGTCTTGGTGGTAAAGCCGAAACCGTAACCAAAGAAAATCAGCTTGGTGAACTCACTCCACGCATCGGCGTATTTCGGATCGGCCGCGGTCGCCTCCGCCAGACATTTCTGGCTGCGCGCATACCCGTCCACACTGAGCTCGCCGGCCCAGTTGCGTGCATAGTTCACGCACTCGAATGCCGTCAAGTTTCCGGTGCCTCGCTTGCTGACGCTCTGCGCGATGTCCTTGCTGATCACCGAGCGCGACGCTTCCGTGCCAACGATCTCCTGCAGCAGGCTGCGCACAATCTCGTCCTGCGTCTCGAAAATGTCCGACGCAGACATTTTCTTGTCAAAGGACTTGCTCCACAGACTGGCCATGGTCGAGGTACTGATCAGGCTGATGGAAAGACGGAACTTGTCACCGGCCTGTCGCAGGCTACCGTCGATAAGATATTGGGCGCCAGTCTTGCCAGCCGCCGCCGCGATGTCGTCCGGGCGCTTCGGAAGCCGCACGACATTCAGGCCTTTCGAGGCAGACACCAGACCGTCATACAAATCCTGCGTCAGGCCATTCGCAAAATTTTTCGACAGCTCTTCATTGCTGAGATTTTCGATGGGTACGATCAGCAGGGTATTCGACACCCGCACCTGAGTGTCCGGGGTGTTGCCCCCCTTGAAGAACACCGCAAGGCCTGCGGCAACGATCAGCACGACGGCCAAGGCAATGCCCATCAGCTTGTACCGCGATGCTGCCGCCGTGCGACTGGTGGCCGCAGCGGGCGACACCGGCGATGCGCCAGCCGACGGCGCAGCGCCCGTCAGGCTGCTGTAGCTGAGCTGGTACACGCGTACCGGGTCCTCGATGTTCTTCAGTTCCTGATGGCCCTTGTCCTCGAAAGCGAAGTTGAACTTGCGCCTCACCTCGGCATACACCTTGTCAGAGATCGAGATGCCGCCGGGCTCGGCGATGCCCTCCAGCCGCGCAGCGACATTCACGCCCTCGCCATACAGATTGTTGCCTTCGATGATGATGTCGCCGACGTTCACACCGACGCGGAACTTCATCTGCTCCAGCGGCGGCAGAGAGTCATTGCGCGACTGGATCAGCTTCTGGATATCGACAGCGGCCGACAGCGCGGAGATGGCGCTGGAGAACTCGATCATGAACGCATCGCCGGCGGTATTGAAGATACGCCCGCGGTTCTCTGAGACGACACCTTCGATGATCTCGCGACACGCGCGCAGGTGGCGCAGCGTGCCCTCTTCGTCCCGGCCCATCTTCTCGGAATACGATGCGACATCCATCGCGAGAATGGCCGCCATCTTTCTCTCGGTCGCCGTCATGCTGCCGCCTCCAATTATTGTTTATTGGTTCTCGTCGGACTGCTGATTGAACGTCTGCCGCTGAGACCTCACCGGTGGCGGTGTGCTGTCAGAGGCACTGATTCGGCTGGAACTGATGCACTGCTCGAAGGAAGGTAGCAGAAACGACTGGAACCGACAATTTCAACGCGATGCTGCTCTGCACCGTAGCGATGATGATTTCAAGTTGATAAAAAAGCCGGGCATCCACTGCGGGATGCCCGGCCATGACGGTGCGGCCTGTGCTGCTCAGTAGCGGTTGTACTGCTCCAGCGCCTTGCGCATCGATTTCTCACGCTCGATGATGGGGATCATCTTCGACTCCTTGTCGTCATACTGCTTCAGCAGTTCGACGACCTTGTCCGCTGCGGCGGCCGGCACGACGACCACGCCGTCGGCATCCGCGACGATGTAATCGCCGGGGTTCACCATGATCTCGCCGCACTTCACCGGTATCTGCTTGTCGACGCTGATCATGCGGCCCACTGAGGTGGCCGGGCTCACGCGGCGCGACCAGACGGGAAATTCGAGCCGCCGGAGTTCCGTGATGTCACGCACCGCGCCATCGATCACTGCGCCGGCCAGCCCGCGCACCTTCGCGGTCGTGCCCATCAGGTTGCCCATTGCAGCGATCTCCAGTCCGTCCTGCATCACATACACCAGCACCGAGCCGGGAGGGGCTTCGTCGAGAATGTCCAGGATGTGGTTCGGGTACTTTCGGCTGTCGTTCTTCAGCACGGGCCGCATCAGCGCGGTGGCTGCACGCCCGACGATACGCGCATCGTAGATGGGCTTCATGTCCGACGACATCCAGCCGCGCGCACCGGTGGCCTCTTCGACCGCGTCGGCGATATTGCCGGTACTGTTCTCCGGCCGCTTCAGCGCCTCGATCACCTGCTCGGGCGTCATCGCCTGCGCGGCGGCCGGCCATCCTGCGGTGAAGGTGAGCATGGCAACGCACAGCGTCGCGCGCACGGTGGACATCAGCATAGGGGTCTCCTTGTTCTTGTCGGTGTTGTGCCGTCGGCCAGCACGGCAGACACGCTGTACCTGCATCAGCATCAGCGATCACGCGGCAGCTTACCGCAGAAGTCCTGTAAGCTGGGCATGCAAACTGCTAATGGAACGGCGGACCGCGCTATCGACGCCCTGCGCCCCGCCAGACCCGGCCGCGCCTCACGGCGGTGCAGCGTGCCCGTGCAGCGGGCGCCGCGCACTGCACGGGTGCGCGAGATCAGGAACACCTTGCTCTCTTCGGACACCGTGCCTTTACAGATCGCCTTACATCATGTGACGCAGTACCGCTATGACCGCGCGGTGGCCCTCGGGCCGCAGCTGGTGCGCCTGCGGCCGGCAGCGCACTACCGGGGAAGCGTGATGCACTATGCGCTGTCCGTCGAGCCGGCCGCTCACTTCCTCAGCTGGCAACGGGATGCGTTTGCGAACTACGAGGCGCGGCTGCTGTTCCCCGACAAAACCACGACCTTCCGCGTGAGCGTCGATCTCACGGTCGATCTGGCAGAAATCAATCCCTTCGATTTTCTGCTCGAACCGGACGCCGTGCAGATGCCGCTGACCTATCAGGCTGCGCTGCGCGAATCACTCGCACCCTATCTGCAGCCCGAGCCCGCCGGTCCGCAACTGCAACACTACCTGCAGCACTACCTGCAGGCGACCGAGCGTCGCGGGATGCCGACAACGGAGTTTCTCGTGAATCTGAACCGACGGCTGCAGCAGGACATCCGCTATCTGGTGCGACTGGAGCCCGGTGTGCAGACGACCGAAGACACCCTGCGCCGTCGCAGCGGCTCTTGCCGCGACAGCGGCTGGCTGCTCGTGCAGTTGCTGCGGCACTGCGGGCTGGCCGCGCGCTTTGTATCCGGCTATCTGATCCAGCAGACATCCGAGGAGATCGCCCATGACGATCTCCTCGAGCGCCGTCACGGTCACGCCGGACTGCACGCCGAACTGCACGCCTGGTGCGAGGTGTATCTGCCCGGCGCCGGATGGATCGGCCTGGATCCGACGTCCGGACTGCTCACGGCCGAAGGCCATATTACTCTGGCATGCGCGCCGGATCCCTCGCAGGCGGCACCGGTCGAGGGCCGTGTGGAAGCCTGCGAGGTGGCGTTCAGTCATCAGATCTCCGTCCGCTGCGATGATGAAGCGCTGACACCGCCGCACACCGACTGACGCCCGCGCACTCAGCCACGTATTCATCCACGCACTCAGCCACGCAGCAACACTCGCGCGCCTTCGCTGGCCACCCAGCGTCCGGATTTGTCCTGCATCACGATATCAACGCCCCAGTGACGCGCCGCGCGCATCACCTGCGAGGGCGCAAGCATGAAGAACACTTTGGTCAGCGCATCGGCCAGCACGCAGCGATCCGCGATCACCGTCACCGATGACCAGTGCACTGGCGAATAGCCATTGCGCGGATCCAGAATATGGTGATGCCGGCGATCGGCACTGAACGGCGTGTGCGCGTCCGATGAGGTCGCCATGGCCCGGCCATCGCTGTGTATCGACGGCCCGCCTGCCTGCACGCGCTCCGGTGGCGCTCCGGCGGCCGACGCCGCATCTTCAATACGGAACGCCCACGGCGACTGTGCAGGCGACTCGCCCAGCGTCGCGGTCTCGCCGGTATCGATCATCGCGTGGCGGATGCCATGCGACTGCAGCACGGCGCGAACACGGTCGGCGGCATAGCCCTGCGCAATCCCGTTCAGCGACACGCCCATGCCGCGCAGCCCGAGCCGCACTGCGGCCGGGGAGATCGTCACCGCCTGCCAGTTCACTCGCTGTCGCGCGCGCTGCACCTCGCGCGCTGACGGCAGGCGCTGCTCGGCGGCCGCACGCGACCATACGTCCCACAAGGGCTGCATGCTGATATCGAAGCGGCCGCCGCTGTCGCGCGCGATCTGCGATGACAGCGACAGCACATCGCGCAGCCGGGCATCGGCGTGCAGCAGCTCGCCGCGTGCATTGAGCCGGCTGAGCGCACTGTCCGGATCGAACAGGCTCATCTGTCGTTCGATAGCACGGATCTCGCGCACGGCCGCATCCAGCGCGGCCTCCAGCCGGTCGGCGCTGGTATCGCCCGCTTTCAGCCAGAGGGTCGTGCCAAAGCCGAGCAGTGCGCGCTCGCGCCAGACCAGCGCGGACGCACTGGCCGCCAGCAACGGGTGGCCGACAGCGGCACCCAGCAGGCCCATCGTCCAGCGCAGATACTGGCGGCGTGCCGGCAGGGGCGGATGCATCAGCGGCGTTGGTGAGTTATTCCAGCGTGGTTTCACGCGAGGTCTCCTGAATGAATAGCGCTTGCATGGATCGGTATCACCGAACGTTTGCGCTCCTGAATCAGCGGCAGGCAGCGCTGATCGTCCTGATAGATCGCCACGCAATCGAGGCACTGAAAACATTCGCTGTACGCGATCCTGCCATCGGGGGCGATCGCCTGATACTCGCAGCGGTGACGACAGGACTGGCAAGGCGTGCCGCAGGCCTCGCGGCGCGGTATCCATTGCCAGCGCCTGAGCAGGTTCACTGACGCGAGCGCCGCACCCAGCGGACAGATATAGCGGCAATAGCCGCGATACAGGAACAGGCCGAAGGCCAGGCAGACGACAGCCCACGCGATATACGGCCAGTCGCGCAGGAAGTAGAAACTGATGGCCGTCTCGAACGGCTCGACCTTCACCGCCAGCTCGGAAAATGACGGCGCGACAAACAGCGACCCGATGATCACTGCCAGCACCAGATACTTGATCAGCTTGAGCCGCGCATCCAGCACGGCGCGCAGACGGCGCTGATGGATGCCGAGACGGTTGGCCATCATGCTCACCAGTTCCTGCAGCGCGCCGAACGGACATAGCCAGCCGCAGAAGGTGCTGCGCCCCCAGACCAGCAGCGTGACACCCGTGAACAGCCACAGGATCACGGTCATCGGATCGTTCATCAGGAAGCCAAGATCACCGCCACCGCTCAGGGACTCGATTGCGGCGGTAATGTTGATGATGGTCAGCTGGCCCTGCGCATGCCAGCCGATGAAGCCCAGCGTGAAGATCAGGTAGGCAGTGCGAAAGATGGTCAGACGGCGCGTGCCGGCGCTGGTGCGCAGCTGCGAGAGCAGCGCGGCGGTCAGAACGCCCAGACCGAGCAACAGCACCGCGATCTCCACCCAGCGTGACAGCCAGACCTTGATCCAGTCGATCGATGTCCACTCGGTGTCCCACCAGTCGTAAAGGGTCGCGCGCCAGCCATGGAAATCATAGGTCAGCGGGAAGGTGCGCTTCTCGATGTGATTAAGGATCTGATTGGTGCCGAAGCGCCGCCCCAGCCGGAAGGCAAGCTCGAAGGGCTCGGCAGGATCGAGCGGCGTGGCCTTGTCGATCACCAGAAAGTAGGCTTTGGTGGTCTTGGGATAACCCGGCATCTTCAGCAGCTTGTCATAGCTGATGCTGGTGAAGCGGATCGGTTTGCCCTGCTGGGTGAGTTCGAACGGCAGCTCATCGGCCACGCGCAGGTTGCGCATCAGGTCATCCGACGGAGGCTCCGGCTCCAGCGCCGGCGCCGCCACGCCAGCCTCACGTTCGAGCAGCCTGGGATCGCCGGTGCTGCGCGACTGCAGCACGCTCTCGCGCACCATGCTGCCGGCGAGCTCGGTCAGCGGCCCGCTCTCCGTCACCAGCAGCGCCTGCGACTTGCGGCGGCTGGTGTTCAGGTAGCGCCAGCCCTCGCCATCAAGCAGATTGCGGCCAATCGACGGAATGCCCAGCAGCGCGACATGCAGCGTCAATGCGGGTGTGTCGGGGTTCAGCCCGGTCAGCTTGCCGCCACCGGGTTCCTTCACATCGGCATAGGCCCGGCTGATATCGGCCGGCATGATGACCGTCTTCTGCACCATGCCACGTGACAGCAGCTCGTCCCATGTCAGCGGACGAAAGCTCTCACGGCTGCTGCGACGACGCGCAGCGGCGCTGGCGGCGATCGACGGATCAAGCTTCGCCAGTGCGACCTTGGCAGCCGAGGCAAAGATCGAGCGATCGATGGCCTTGGTGGTCACGGTGCCATGATTGACGCCCTGCAGGTCGGCCGACTGGTCGTCGCGCTTTGTCGGCGAGCGCCAGTCATGAATGCGCACGGTGTGGTGCAGCGACAGATCGGTGTATTGCGCGGTGAATGTGCCGAGCCGCGCGGTGCCGGTGGGATTGTTGAAGAAGGGTTCCTTGTGATCGACCAGCCGCAAATCGATGAAGCTGCCGGTCAGGTCCATCGCGACCAGCACATCCAGCGGCTTGCCGCTATAGCCACGCACCGGTTCGAAATCCAGTGACTCGAATGCATAGCCTTTCAGTTCAGGCTTGCCACCCGCGGGATTTTTTGCGAACAACGGATAGACCGGCATGTCAGCCTGCACTTCGCCGACGATGAACTGGCCGTCAAGCAGCTTGTCGATCTCCTCGCGCTTGAGCAAGCCGGCATTCGCCTCGCTGACGAAACCACCCACGCCAAACAGGATCGCACATGACATCGCGACAGCGCGCGACACTCGCCCTACGCATCGTTTCATGGTGATGCTCTTTCAGGCTGAACGCCGGCAAGCTGCCGCCGGCGCGATCATCCTGCCCTGTGCCTCGCCTGCAGCGAAGGCCATGCCCCACCGGCAGAAAGATCTCTCCCCCCACTTGCCCCGGCGTCGCGGCAGACGATGCCGGACGACGGGCTCCCTTGGTTGTTCTCGGGCCGTGCCGACCCTCGGGTCGCGCGGCCTCATGTTTTTCACAGGCGCTTCAATCTACCATGAAGTCCGGGCGCCACGACACACTCGAGCGACGTTCGTGCATGAGGCATGATCAATTTGCGCAGCGTTCGCGCAGTCATAATGCAACCTGAAAGTCGGCT
>JACCEC010942404.1_pt1 | contig 12100 bp, 12 predicted proteins | sample 7450121 | NCBI WGS metagenome assembly JACCEC01 (sample SAMN15323455, study PRJNA562643) | freshwater metagenome | isolation source: river surface water | place: USA:Blue River Watershed | collected 2017-08-18 | reverse complement strand
GACAGGCACAGGTCGAGCGCGATGGCGAGCGCATCGTCATTCGACTGATCGTGCAGGGAAGTTTTTATTCGGGCAGTGCCGAGCTGTCGCCCGACTTCATGCCGACACTGAAAAAGATCGGGCAGACCATCACCAGTGCCGGTGGCCGCATCACCATCGAAGGACATACCGACGATATTCCCCTCACGGGACACAACCGCTATCGCTCGAACTGGGATCTGTCCGGTGCGAGGGCGGCATCGGTCGCGGACTTCCTCACGCAGAATGCCGGTGTGCCGCGCGAGCGTGTGATCGTGCGCGGCATGGCGGACACCAAGCCAGTCGCGCCGAATGATTCGCGCGAGGGCAGGGCAAAGAACCGGCGTATTGAAGTGCTGGTCGATGCGTTTGGGTCGTAGTAACAGCCGCTTGACGAGCGCAGATTCCGAGAGCGATGTCGGTTCGTGTGATCCAGGTAGTCATCGCCATGAAAACAGGCGATGAACAGGCGCTGAGCAGGTATCCTTACTCCGGTTTTGCCACTGCCGGCTTGCTGTACGCCGGCGTGTCACTCCCCACATTGCCCGTAGGCCGCGATTGCTCTCGGTTGTAGGCAACGGTGCGTTCCTTGGCCTTCGCCTCTTTTTCGCGTTCTTTCGCCAGCTCACGTTCTCTGGCGAGTTCCCGTTCACGGGCCAGTTCACGCTCGCGTGCGGCCTCGCGCTCTTTTGCGAGTTCACGCTCACGGGCGGCTTCGCGTTCTTTCGCACGGTCGCGTTCGCGGGCGAGTTCGCGTTCCTTTTCCTTCAGCTCCCTCTCGCGACGGGCGTTGGCGGCGGCCAGTTCCTGTGCGGCTTTTTCAGCCTCCAGCGCGCGCTGCTTTTCCTGTTGCTGCTGCTGTCGGGTCAGCGACTCGACTTCTTTTTTCAGTGCTTCGACATGCTGCACTGAACCGTTGAGGCTAGTGACCTGACCATTGAGATCTTTCACTGACTTCGACTGTTCCTTGAGCAGCGCATCGAGACCGGCCAGCTGCTGCAGCAGGGCCTTGTTCGCGGCCTCCGCGCGCGCGGCCTCGGCTTTGGCCGCTTCGGCGCGCGCCTTGGCAGCTTCGAGTTCAGCCTTGGCCTTGGCCTGTGCCTCGGCTTTTTTTGCGGCGGCCGCCTCGGCCTCCGCCTTCTTTGCTGCTTCGGCCTTTTCCGCTTTTTCAGCCTTCTCGGCTTTTTCCGCCTTTTCAGCTTTCTCGACCTTCTCGCTCTTTTCGGTCTTCTCGGTCTTTTCTTTCTTCGCCGGCTCAGGCTTGGCGGCGGGCGCAGGGGCAGGCTCGGGGGCTTTCTTTGGTGCGCCGCTCTTGGCCAGTTCCACGATCGTCGCGATCTTGTCCTCGATCGCCTGCTGTACGGACTGGGTATTTTCCTGTTTCAGGTTCAGCTCGGTCAGTTGCGTATGGATATCGTCCATCGATTCCATCCGGCGCTTCAGATCGACCGCGCGCTTGCCTACGGCCAGCATCATTTCATCGAGCTGTTCGACCTTGGACTGCAGCTGCACTGCGATGAAGCTGAACGTGCCGCCGCAGCCGACCAGCACTGCAGCGGCCAGCGCCAGCACGATCTTGGACTGGGTCGAGGTTTTTTGTGCGCCATCGATCAGCTTCTCGGCGGCCTTGTTCAGCTGGCCGCCGGTGGTGGTCACATGCGACGCAGAGCGATTGGCGACTTCGGCCGCATCCAGCACGATGCTCATCAGCGATTCGAGCTGCTGCGAGGCCGAGCGATTGTTCTCGACCAGAATCTGTACCGCTTCCAGCGCGCGCTTGGCGGTGTCCTGCGGCACAGGCACGGAACCGTCGGGCAGGGCCTCGCCTTCGGCCGTGGCCTGCTCGCCGTCTGCCGAAACGCCGGCCTCTTCCTCGGTCAGCTGAGGCGGAGGAGGGGCGGGAGTGAAGCCGTCTGCGCCCTCGGGCTTGTCTTTGTCTTCGTCGCTCATAATGATGACAGTCGTTTTTCCAGTTTTTTGGACGAGGCTTCCAGCCCCTCGAGCTGGGCTTTCGCCCGGTCCCTCATCTCATTCACTTTTTCAATTCGCTTCTCAAGGTGAACTGACAATGCCCAGGGCGTCAGTTCCGCTTGCTCGACCTTGTCGTCGAGGATGTCCTCGACGAGCTCTTCGTCAGTGCGCGTGTCGGGCAGCGTCGCTTCGTCGGCCTGCGGGTCACTGACGGTTACATCGTCTTCGCCGGTCAGCTCCAGACCATCCAGCCCGGTGGTGACCGTGGGTATCCCGGCATCGTCCAGTTCGCGCAGCGATGACGGCCCCTCGGCATCTTCCAGTGCGCGCGGATCCGATGGCCCCTCGGCATCTTCCAGTGCCCGGATGTCCGACGGTCCGTCGGCATCCTCCAGCGCGCGGGCATCGGCCAGTCCGTCGGCATCGCGCAATGCACGCGGGTCGGAAGGGCCGTCGGCGTCTTGCAGTGCGGTCGGCACCTTGGGTGTGGCCGCATCCTGCCAGTCGCTGACGTCGCCATGCGCCTCCGCATCATGCAGGCCACGGGCATCCGACAGTCCGTCAGCGTCGCGCAGTGCGCGCGGATCGGCTGGCCCATCGGCATCCTCGTGCAGATGCTTGTCCGTCAGCCCGATCGCATCGAGCGCGGCGCGCGTATCGATCAGGCCTTCGCCGTCATGCATCTCGCGCAGCTCGGCATCGCCCTCACCATCGTGCAGCGCACGCAGATCGGCAGCACCGTCGGCATCATGGGTCGCGCGCAGGTCGGCAGGACCGTCGCCGTGCCGCAGACCACCGCCCGTTCCGTGGGCGTTCGCGTCATGCATCGCGCTGCCGATGGAGTCGCCGTCACCATCGCGTATCTCGTTACGGATCGAGGGCCCGTGCTCGCTGTCATGCAGCGCACGGATACCGCCCGGCCCGTCTTTCAGGTCGTGCAGCGCGCGCGTGTCCGCGTCGGGCGCCTTGACCGGAGCTTTCTTTTTCCGTGGCGCGTGCTCGGTCACGGCGGACTCGATGGCCGAACCGCCCCGGAATACCTGTGCTTCTTCTTCAGATGACATCAGCCACCTCTGTGTTGCGTACCGTCGGCCATCAGCGGCCGGCCGTCACCAGCGCACGCTGCAGGGACTTCACGGGCCGCAGCCACGGATCGGCCGGCACGCCCGGCCTCGCCGCAAAAGCTTCGGCTTCTCTCAGGTTCGCGAACGGGCCCGACACCACCGCGTATTTCACGCCCTGATCCTGTGTCGAGACGGCCGCGATCCGGCTCTTGTTCAATGCGGCGTATTGCGCCCGCCATTCCTGTGCCTCGGCCATCGATCCCAGCGAGACATGCTGGACAAAGTAGCTGCCCGGCCGCGCCTGCTTCACTGCCTGATCCACACCGCGCTCGGAGCGGGGTGCGAGTGCCTCGGCTGCGCTCACAGGCGCTGCCGGCTCAGGCTTGGTTTCAGTCTTTGCCTCTGCCTTTGCTTCAGCCTTTGGTTCAGCTTTGGCATCAGGTTTTGCCTCAGTCTTTTGCTCAGGCTTCGCGTCGTTCTTTGCCTCGGCCTTGTCTGCTGGCGCAGCGTCTGCTGCCGGCGAAGCTGGCTTCACAGATACCGCCTCGTCCTTTGGTGAATCGGCGCCAGCGGCCGGAACTGAAGCCTCGGCAGCCGGCGGTGTCGCCGGCGACGCGCCCAGCTGTGCGCTGGGCGGCTTGCCCGTGACGCTGGCCACGGCTTCCATGGCCCACGGCGGCAGGTGGTCGCGCAACAGCGGCGACTGATAGAGCATCGGCCCCATGCGCTGCGGGAAGACCATCACGATCAGCGCGACGGCGACGGCAGCGAGCAGGGTCAGTGCGACGACCCAGCGCAGCACGGCCGAGACCCGCTTGCCGCTTGCGGACGGCAGACGGAGTTTCAGCCTGGGGCTGGCGACGGGTGCATCGGTCGGGGCGTCAAGCGAGGGTTCGGTGCGGCCCGAGCCGTCTTTCAGCGCCTTCTGCCGCATCGCGGCCAGCTCGGCGCCGGTCAGGGTGGTGTCGTCTTTGGCCGCAGGCTCAGGCTTGCGCGATGATGCCGGAGCCGCTGCCGCCGGTGCAGGCGCGGGAGCGGGTGCGCTCGGCGGGGCAGCCGGCTTCGGCGGTTTCGCATAGCCGGTTGCAGCCAGTACTTTCTTGGCCTCGACATCGAAGCCCATGCCGCCGGCGACGGCGATCAGGGCCTCGCCTTCTTCGCGGGTCGGCGCTTCCAGTGGCCAGCGCAGCAGCCGCTGGCCGAATTTGTCGAGGGTTTTTTCGTGCTGGATCAGGCCGGGCTTGTCGACCAGCAGCACCAGCGAGACATGCGCGCCGGGGAAATCCTGTACCAGCCGCGACAGCAGCTGCAGATCGCGCTCGCTGATCGCCTTCGCATCATGCGCGAGCAGCACGCGGCGCGGCGCCTGCGAGGTCTCGGCGTTGCGCGCCTCGTCGATCGACAGGTCGGCCAGTATCTGGTTGAAGCGCTCGAGCAGGGCCTCGGTATTCTGCGGCAGGAAGACTTCCATCTGCAGGCCGTCGCTCTTGCGCAGCTTGTTGATCAGCAGCCGGCCGTAGTGGTCGAGCAGGCCGTCGTTGTCGCTGGAGAGCGCGAGCGACAGGCTGTCCTCGCGCACGCCGCGCATCACGTAATCAAATCGCCGCCGGTCGGCGGTGCGCAGGAAGATGCCATCGGCACCGACCAGCTCTGTCATGTCGAGATCCCTGTCCATCAGTTAACCGTCTCCTCTGTTTCCAGCCTGCCGTTCGAGTCGAACTGCATGTTGGGCGGCACGGTCGGCGTCGGGCGCTGCAGGGGCGCCGCACCGGGCCGCACGCTGGCCAGGTTGAACACATAGGCGATCACCTGGGCGACCGCATGGTACAGGTCTTCGGGCACCGGGTGGTCGATTTCGGTGGTGAAGTAGAGCGCACGCGCCAGCGGCGCGGCCTGGAAGATCTCGACGCCGTGCTTGGTGGCCTCTTCACGGATGCGCGCGGCGATCGCGTCGGCACCCTTGGCGATCAGGATGGGCGCGCTGTCGCCGTTCGGGTCGTAGGCGAGGGCAACGGCGAAGTGTTCCGGGTTGGTGATCACGACGTCGGCATTCTTCACCTGATCGATCATGCGGCCGGTCGCCATCTCGCGCTGGCGACGGCGGATCTGCGCCTTCACCTCGGGACGACCTTCGATATCTTTCATCTCATCCTTGACTTCCTGCTTGGTCATGCGCATCTGCTTCATGAACTGCCAGCGCTGGAAGGGCACATCGATCAGCGCAATGATAGCCAGCGCGCAGGCCATCACCAGCGCAGACTTTGCCAGCAGCGTGCCGGCCACGGCCATGCCGGGCTCGAAGGACATTTTGCCCAGCGTGTTGAGCGTGCTGACGTTATCGATCAGCACCCAGGTGACCACACCGCCCACGAGGAAGAATTTCAGGATGGCCTTGGCCAGCTCGACGGCAGCCTTCATGCCGAACATGCGCTTGAAGCCATTGAGCGGATTGAGCTTGGCGGCCTTGGGACGCACCGCGCCCAGCTCGAACAGGAAGCCGCCGGTCGCGCTGGACGAGGCAATCGCCACCGCCACCGTCAGCAGCAGCAGCGGCGCGATCAGGATGAAGCTCTCGAGTAGTTCATGGCCGAAGATCGCGGGCAGCAGGTTGGACGAGTGCACCAGCTTGCGGTCGAAGTTGAAGCCCGACGCAAAGGCCTCGGCTATCTTGGAGATGAGGAAGTCGCCGGTGATGTAGAGCATCGCCAGCGCGGCAATCGTCACCGCGGCCGCCGGCAGTTCGGTGGAGCGGGCGACCTGACCTTCCTCGCGGGCCTTTTGCAGGCGCCGCGAGGTAGGTTCTTCGGTTTTGTCTTCGGAGGTCTCAGCCATCTCAGCTCACCAGTCCGACGAGGTCCCGCGCGTGGTTGAACGCCTGCATCCACAGCCACTGGATGCGGCCGACGATGCTGTCCATCGCGAAGATCAGTACCAGGAAACCGGCGGCGATCGATGCAGGAAAGCCGACGGAGAAAATATTCAGGCTGGGCGCCGACCGGGTGATCACGCCGAGACCGATGTTAATGAAGAGCAGGGCGACCATCACGGGCAGCGCGATCAGCACGCCGCCGAGGAAGATCATGCTGCTCCATGCGACCACTTTGCCGAACGCGACCTGACCGAGGATATGCTCGCCGATCGGCACGGCGCGGAAGCTGTCGAGCACCATCGAGAGCATGATCATGTGGCCGCCAAAGCCGAGGAAGACCAGGGTCGAGCAGATCACGATGAATTGCGCGATCACGGGGACGTTACCAACGGCCGGGTCGATCAGCGTAGCCATCGACAGGCCCATCGACGAAGAAATGGTCTGGCCGGCGAGCGTCAGCGCGCCAATCGCCACTTGCAGCATCAGGCCCATCATCGCGCCGATGAATAGCTGGTTGACGATCTGCAGCAGGCCGTTCGCGGTGACCGGGTCTATCACGGGCCACTGGAACATCGGATAGACAAACACCGTCACGACGACGGCCAGCATGATGCGGATCGGCAGGGTCAGCGCATCGAGCGAGAACAGCGGGGCGGTCACCAGCAGGGCGGAGATGCGCAGCATCGGCCACAGGAAGGTGTAGAAGCGCTCGACGATTTCTGCGGCGAGTAGTGTCATCGCGTTGCCTCGAACGCCCCGGTCAGTTTATGAAAACAGCGCAGGTATGCGCTTGTAGATGTCTTTGGTGTAATCGACCAGCATCACCAACTGCCAGCTGCCGAACAGCGCGAGGGTGACGCCCATCGCAGCGAGCTTGGGGATGAAGGAGAGTGTCGCTTCATTGATCGAGGTCGCGGCCTGGATCACGCCGATGAACAGGCCGACGCCCAGCGCGACGACCAGCAGGGGCGAGGAGATCATGACGATGGCCCAGAGGGCGCTGCGGCCGAGGTCGACGACGGTGGCGATTTCCATGGTCTTGTCCTTGTTCTTTTTGTTGTGTCAGAGTGTTCTTGTCTAGGGCATCGCGAAGCTGGACGCGAGCGAGCCCATCAGCATGCTCCAGCCATCGACCAGCACGAACAGCATCAGCTTGAACGGCATCGAGATCATCATCGGCGAGAGCATCATCATACCCATCGACATCAGCACCGACGAGACGATCAGGTCGATCACGACGAAGGGGATATAGATCAGGAAGCCGATGGTGAATGCGCTCTTCAACTCGGAGGTCATGAACGCGGGCACCAGCGTGGTGAAGGGCACCGCCTCCGGGCCGGTCAGCTCGGCCTTGGAGCGCGAGATCTCCATGAACATCGCGATGTCTTCCTCGCGGGTCTGGGCGAGCATGAAGCCGCGGATCGGCGCTTCGGCGGCGGCGAGCGCCTCTTCGAAGGGCATGCCGGAATTCATGTAGGGCAGGATCGCGTTGTTGTACACGTCCATCATCACGGGCTGCATGATGAACAGCGTCAGGAACAGTGCCAGGCCGGCCAGCACCTGATTGGGCGGCGTCTGGCCTGTGCCGAGTGCCTGGCGCAGGATGGAAAATACGATGATGATGCGCACGAACGAGGTCATCATCAGCAGCATCGAGGGCAGCAGCGTGAGCACCGTCATCAGTGCCAGCAGCTGCAGCGTCAGGCTGTAGCCGGTCACGCCGCCCTTGCCGGCGACGACGTTCACGATAGGCAGGCCCTGGGCGAGCGCGATCTCGGGCAGCAGTGCGGCGGCCAGAACCAGCAGCGTCACAAGCGTGGAAAGTAGTCGGCGCAGCATGATCAGCTCCGGTCCTTGTTCTGCTTGGCGGCGTTGAGCAGGTCGGCGAAGCGCTGCGCGATCGGTGCAGCAGGCGCATTCGCGGGCGACTGCGCGGCCTGATCGGCGGCGATCTCTTCTTCGCTGAGCGGGAAACCGGCGAGGGTATTGATCTGCTGGACGGTCACACCGACGAGGATGTCTTCGTCTTTCACGCGCAGCAGCACGATCTTCTGGCGCGGCCCGATGGACACGCTGTCGAGGATGCGGATCTTGCGCGGGCCCATGCCGAGCATGCTGCCGCTCTGCATTTTTTTCAGTACGAACAGGACGACGCCCAGCAGCGCCAGTACCACGGCGAAGCTGGCAATGAAGGAGAACCAGTCGGTAGCTTGCATGATGTCGTCCGTCGCTAAGGCAGGTTGGTCGGGTTGATCAGATGTTGCGCATGCGCTCGGAGGCGGGCACGACGCGCGTCAGGCGGATGCCGTAGCGATCGTTCACCAGCACCACCTCGCCCTGGGCGACGACAGTATCGTTCACCAGGAGGTCCAGCGGCTCGCCGGCGATGCGCTCGAGCTCGACCACGCTGCCTTGTGTCAGCCGCAGCAGGTCGCGGATCTTCATTTTCGTGCGGCCCACCTCGACCTTGATCGCTACCGAGATATTTTGCAGCACCTCGGGGTTGATGTGGTGGTGGGGGATGGCGGACGCTTCGGTCAGTGCGGAATCGTCGGCCTGATCCTGGTCCTGGTCTGTCGTGGTATCGCTCATGATGGATCCTGACTTGGTCGGTTGGGTTAGATGCTCTCAGGGCTTAAGGAATTCTCGATGCGGATGGCCACATTCGGTCCGGCCATGCCCACCTGGCACTCGAAGGCGGGCAGTCCGCCGATGTACACGGTGGCCAGTTCCGGCTTCTTGAAGAACAGCAGGTCGCCTTCTTTCAGTGTCTCGACGCGCGCATAGTGATCGACCACCTGGCCTAGCAGCACCTGAATCTCGAGCTGCGAGTCGCCAACGGCGGTGGTGAGGTCGTTGCGCCATTTCAGGTCGGACTCTTCGCTGCCATCGGCCTGCACGCGGTTGCGCAGCAGGTCGCGCAGCGGCTTGAGCGACGCATACGGATAGACGAGATCAACAAAGCCTTTCACGCCGCCGACGCTCTCGGTATCGAAGCGCGACATGATCACCAGGTCGTTCTCGTCAGCGATCTGCGCGAACTGCGGATTGATCTCCGAGCCGACATGCTCGAAGTCCACGCCCAGCAGCGGTGCCCAGGCTTCTTTCAGCGAGCGGAAAAACACTTCCAGAATGATCTTGATCACGCGCGACTCGGTCGGCGTGAACATGCGGGTCGGGGGCAGCCAGTTCGGCGGCAGGTCGGCGTCCTTGTCGGACGCGCGACGGCGCTGCGTGCCAGGCATGCCGCTGCCGGTGCCGCCAAAGAAATTGTCCAGCGCAGAGAACACGACGGTGGGCTCGATGGTCACCAGCGAGAAACCACGCAGCGGATTGATTCGGATCGTATTGACGGCGAGGGGCGGGCGCAGCTCTTTCAGGTAATCGCCGAAGCGCACGATCTGTGCGCGCGAGGGATTAATGCGAGGGCTGGTGCGCAGCACTTCCATCAGGCCCAGACGGAACAGACGAACGAAACGCTCGTTGATCATCTCCAGCGAGGAGGTGTTGACGCCGAGCGTGCTGTCCTCACTGGCCAGGTCGTGCTTCTTCACGCGCGTGGTCAGGTTAAAGCCGGTGTCGATCGCAATGGTGCCGTCATCGATGCCCGACGCAAGGGCGGCGAGCTCTTCGGGCGACAGCAGGTTGCTTGAGGTGGCCATGGCTTTGTGTTCCTGTCGTAGTCAGTGCGCGCCGGTTTATTGCACGATGAATTCGGTGAACATCACTTCCTCGATGCCGCCGAAACCTTCATATTTCTCGAGCAGGGAGTTGATGACCAGTTTGACGTCCTCGGCCAGCGCACGACGGAAGTCGGGCTTGAGCAGGTCGGACTCGTTCTTCTGGCGCATCACGTCCAGGATGCCTGCGCGCAGTGCCAGCTCATGCGTCTTGACGTTCTTGATCACGCGGTCGTCGTAGTGGGTCATGACGGTCAGGGTGACCTGCATGACTTTGCGCGAGCCGGCGACGTTGGAGAGCAGGGGCTTTTCCAGCGCGTAGTAATTGAACTTCCAGCGCTCGGCCTCGCCTTCGGGGCTGGCGAGCTCTTTCTGGGGCACGTCAGCACCTGCCTTGGCGTCTTTCTTGTCGCCGCCATGGCCGTCGTCCTTCTTGTCGCCATGGCCATCGCCGCCGCCGTGGCCGTCACCGGCCGCTGCGTGGCCATCGCCACCCTCGAGCTTGTCGAGCTGGGCATCGACGGCGTCTTTCGGTTTCTTCGAGAAGAAACCGGTCGCCACCAGCGTGCCGCCGACCGACAGGCCGATCAGCAGCAATACGCCCACCACGATCAGGATGATCTTGACCAGCGGACCTTTTTTCTTCGGTTCGCCTTCGACTTGTTCTTCAGGTGCTGCTGCAGCTTCTTCAGCCATTACATCCCCCTACACGATTTCGGTTCGATCAGACCAGAATGTCGAGGCCCTGATCATCAGCGGCCTTGGGTATTCTGGTTGCCACACTGTCGGCTGGCAGGCTGGTGTTGGCCAGCGAGCCTTTCGACACCCCGTTGATCCCGGCGGGCGTTTTATTGCGCCCAGGTGTCGGATTTCCGCCATTTTGGCTGTCTTGTCTTGCGTTAACATTCACTTGAGCAACTTCCATGCCTGACTGTGCCAGGGTATCTCTCAGGCGCGGCAGGCTGTCGGCGATCAGGTCGCGGGTCATCGCTTCGGACGCCGTGAAGCTGGCCTCCAGCGCGCCATCCTTCATGCCGAGCTTGATCTCGATGTTGCCAAGATCCTGGGGCTTCAGCGCCAGCTCGACCTTCCAGTCGCCGCGGGCGATCTGTGCAGCCAACCGCTGGCCGAGCGCCTCGCCGAGGCGCTGCGTCAGTTTTTCGTATTGTTCGGCGCGCAGGTCGCTGTCAGAGCGCTCGGCGGCCTGCGTGGCCTGCTGTGCGGACTGGGTGTCGCGCTCGGCGGCGGCCTGACGGTGCGCCCAGATCATCTGCAGGTCTTCGCCGGTCAGCTCGCTGCCGATGTTCAGCGCGAGGCTGTCCACAGGCTCGGGTGGGCGGGCGGCGTCGGTGTCGCGCGAGGCCTCGGCGCCGAGGAAGGCGGTGCGGAAGCTGTCGCTGGTAATCGAGCCAAGGCGCTCGGCGCGCAGGCTGGTCTGCCGGCTCTCCAGACGCTTGGCGAATTGTCGGCTTTCCGTGTCGCCCATCACCAGCGTGGCGGCCAGCTCAGTGCCGGGTGCGTCCTGTGAGTCTTGTCGGGCGGCGGCCGTAGCGCTGGCTTCCGCCGCCTGTGCGGTGGCCTGTGCCGCTGCCTGCGCCGCTTTGGCGACTTTCGTCGCGTCGGCGGGCAGCTGGGCGCTCGCGGACTCGGCAACGGACCAGCGCATCCGGCCGGCGGCGCCGAGGTCAAGCACGCTCATGCCATCGGCGTCGGTGTACGGAGTGGCGGGGGTGGCTACCTCGGTCTTCAAGGCGGGCTCGGCACCGGTGCCGGCCGCCTGCTGCAGCGCCAGCCGCTGCTGCGCGAGCAGCAATGCCTCGGCGCTGGCGTCGGCCAGCGACAGCTCGCCGCTCTGCAACAGCAGCGCCGGATCGGTGGCCGGCTCGGCAGTCACAGGCGGGGCGGCCGGCAGCTCGGGCGCGGCGCGCTGGAAGATCAGCGCGAGCGCCGACTCATCCATGCCCTGAGAACGGGCAAACGCATACAGGCTGTCGTCGCTCATTGACGGCGTTTCACTGGTAATGATGTGAACGCTGGGGCCAAGGATCTGCGACGCCAGTCCCTGAACAGGCGGTGAGGCTTTGCCAGTCCGGGCGGCAAGATCTTGCCCCTCCATGCCCGCCTGCATCGAGGCGAACAGGCCGCCGAATTCACCACCATCGCCGGCGGGCTTGGCAGAAAAGCTCGATTTCGCGTGCTTTTTCGCGTGATGCGCGGCGCTGACTGCGGGTTGGGATACGGAAGTCATCGTGCTTGGTTTCCTGGGTTGCCAACAAGTGGGTGACTCTAAGCAAGAACCGTGTCAGGTGGCTTCACCCCGGAAATTTCTGATAATTCATGGGCTTGCCGCAGGCCGCTGAGGAAGCACTGCAGGTGGCGCGACGAGGCTGCGCGGGGCGGTTCAGAGCGGGAAGCTTGACGGAATTATATTAACCAAGAGTAATTTTTGCAGCGACTCCGATGGGAGCAGGGGTGGGGCGGACGGGCAGCGGCAGGGG
>JACCEC011486986.1_pt1 | contig 12102 bp, 1 predicted proteins | sample 7450121 | NCBI WGS metagenome assembly JACCEC01 (sample SAMN15323455, study PRJNA562643) | freshwater metagenome | isolation source: river surface water | place: USA:Blue River Watershed | collected 2017-08-18 | reverse complement strand
TGTTGTTCTTACTTTTCTGGAGCAAGGAAAGTCGCAACATCAAAACCTCTTACTAAAATTAATTCATGTACGTACAATGCACGGTGGAATCACTACAGTTTCCCCAGACCAAATTCATCATCACCATGTTGGCCGCCACAACACAGACTTGGCAGGCCAAGCACTCCATGACTGGCACTTCCCCCAAGCCCAATACCTCCCAGGCACCTTTGTAACTCCAACATTTCCATCGCACCTGAAAAAAGCAATTAAAGACATCGTTCCCTGGCTGAAAGAGACGGATGTCGAGTTTGAGCGCTGGCTTCATGGACTCTCTCTACCTCCGCCATCAAAAGAACCCGTGAATCTTCTCCCCTGGACTCCTTCCACGCCTACGTCGCCGCCGTCACCACTACAGCAGGACCGTCCTCGAGCTCCCTCTGGTCCGCTGGTTCCCCATCTCGCACTCAAATCCACCGTACAGTGGCTTCAATCAGCCGACGCTGCAGTTGGGCGCTGGTTTCACGCTAACCCCACGACATTCCCCTGGGCAAACACAGCCCCTCCCAATCACGCGAGCGCGTCCTCCTTTTCCCCTCTACTGTCCACTAACAGCGATACGCTCTGCTTGTCGATCGCTCCACAGCAGTCTCCAACACTACCATCTCCCAGTCAAGCAACCACACCTCGTCAATTCTTCTCCGAAACACCCTCCTCTGCCCGAACAACTTCCTGTCACGGCCTCAAAACCACTGCACCACTGTCCTCATCCAAGGCACCTCCCTCTATTCCAACACCTCCTTTCAGTATTCCAGCCGGCCGGCCTGTGCCAACTCCAATCAATCCCCTCCACCTGAGCGCTACCCAATTGACCTCCCCAACATTAGTTCGGACACCACACAGTGCAATCTCTCCGCCCTCGCAGACAATCGTATCAGACCGCTGCTGCCCTACGCCGACCACCATCACAACCAAAGAACCCAACACACCCTACTGTCTCCAAGCAACGGGTCTTCATCCTAATCTCCCGAATCAAGAAACCTCACCGAAGCCACTATCATCCGATCCTACGAATCTCTCCCTCTCCTTGCCATCTGCAACCCTGACGCACTCATCTTCGCTGCAAGATAACCCACATTCGAACTCCCTGATAGACTTGCAATTCGCACTGCAATCTGTAGCTACCTGGTTGCAGACAGTGGAGCTTGAAGTAGCTGCTCTGCGCAAGGACGCTAGAAACAACACTGACACATATCTCTCTTTCCCTCTTCCCCTTTCTCCTTCCCCAAAAGCATCGCAACCACCAACACCAAGCCTGCACGCATACCAGCCGCCTACCTCAGCTAGTTCCCTCACTTCTTTAGGGCAAAACAAGCCAAATATCACACCTGTCACCACACCTACACCAAATCCAGCAAATCAACCTTTGCCTTCCCCACAAATCCTGGCTCCCTCACTGCTGACGGCCATACCCCTCCACCTAACCTCCTTTCACATATCACCACCGCTGAATCCCCCATCCCATCTTAACAGCATTCCACAACCACTACCCACACATCACCATCCGACCATTTTTGTGAAACAGCCACCACGATTCCCCAGCAGTATTACTGAAGAATCGACATCATCTCCTCCAGCCCCAAGACATTCCCCCTCCTCTCCATCCATACCGCCCGTACGACCTACATCTTCCGATCCGTCACCAGACATCTCAGCTTGCTCTGGCGTAGTCCACGTTCGACTCTCATCCTTGGCATCTGCAACGAGTACAGGAAGCCTGAGTGGAACAGAGACGCGGAAGGCAGTTGACGCAACACTATCACAGAGTAGTCACACTCCCGCACAACAACATAAGAATAGTATAACCACTAAGTTTGCCCCCTGCACTCAAACTTTCTCTAAATTGACAGACAAACTTGACTGCAGGAGCCACCCCACCAGCACTCTGATGTTACCTACCACACCAACGCCTACCTCCATATCCCACCCACCTTCCCAGGATAACTTCAATACAAGTGTCACCATGCCAACACCACTACCAGAGACAATCATCGGTTCAACAAAAGATTCCACTCCCACTGAGGACACATCTCACCCTATCCAGCCTCACATCGTACGGTTCAACATTCCAGAAACTCCGGCAGCAGTCTCACATCATCAACCCCACCTCACTTCAGTAAATCCACTGGAGACTCTGACCGATAAGACCAACCCTCCTTCACCGAACCAAGCGTATCAAACTCGTATGGTCTCTCATCGAACACACTTCTCCTTGTCCAAAACCCCCAACAAAAGACTGGCCGAACACTCCCCTACCATCTCCCCTCTGAAAGACCAAGATTCCATCAATGCAGCTATGGACGTAGATGAGAGTGAACCCACATCTGAGGTTATTACACCTATTAACCTAGGCAAAAGATACGATACCTCCAAGACAGCCACCCTAACCGCACAGCAAGCCAAGGCAATTGTTAATGACCCCAACTGGGATTTAACTGGATGGCATCAACCGGAAATTTTTGATGAATTTATAAAGCCACCCCAGAAACCTACCCCTGCTGAAGTTTTGCCTTATGAATTTGACCAGGAGGATACCGACACTAATTCAATTCTACTCCTAATAAACTGCACCACTCTGAGCGAAAATATGAGATCAAGGGTCCTCAAACTCCTCCATCCAGATCGCTCACGTCTCCATCCAAAATACAGTCCATTCACCATAAAATATGCATCAAAGGAGCATAGCAAGATTGAGATCTACAACTGTCAAGGCAAAAGGGCACTTCTCTGCCCAGTAGACACCTTCCTTCTTGACTCATGCGTTGAAAACTTCGATCTCATGGACAGTAAGACGTACTCTATCCTCTGCACTCAAGATGCAACAACAGTGTGGAATCAAACGATTCGGGCAATAGCTCACAAGAAAGCAGGCTTTGGGGAAAACTCTGGTCCCTACACCTTATCAAACAGGAAAAAGAATCCTTCTATAATCACAATACACTCTAACACAGGTGGACGCCATACCTTCAAAGTTTCTGACAGGGATCCCCCCCACGACAAAGAGGATCTAGCCAATGCGACAACTCCCATGTCCACTAATAGATTTTCTATTCTAGCAGACGACAACGAAGAGCTCGATGACAACATAGACAACAGCAACGACACATCGGGCAAACACTCACTACCACCACCTACTCAAACCAATACAACCCATCACAAAAGATTACGACAGTTCCCTAACAAAAACCAACACACAAAAACCCCTCAGAAATCACCACAACAACAACCAGCTTTATCTAAACCCCCCAATAACTCGGACCAAACTAATAACAACTCAGACGAAAACTCCATTGATTCCAAATCAAAGAACAATGAGGTTAACACCCACTCCAGCATGAGCAGCACAGCCTCCCCGACCGACGACATGTCGATATCCACCCCTCCTACACAATTCACTATCTCGGCTCACAATCCCGAGGGAAATATCAGTGACTCTTCACAAGATGAAACAAACTCAGATAATGAACAGGCAATTATGACAACACAACCCATCAGGAAGATGTCTTTACGGAATCAATTAAAAGAAACTCCCTTAGTCTCCAAGCAACACCAATCCACTGACGAGGAGCAACCTGCCACATCCACACCTGAGGGCTGTCAACTCCTCCTGACAGTTGAAATACAACTTCAACCAAACAAAGACCACTTGGACGTCATGCTACAAGAGACAAGAGAGCTTCTTCGATACATTCAACTAGTAGACCCTACCGCAAAATTCCTTTCGAAACCACCGAACCACCTCTCAAAGCAGCAACCCCCCCTGGTACGCCCAGACGACATGAACTGGCCACACAACTACATGACTTCTAAAAATTGGTTTCACACTTCTTCTACATATCTATTCCAATCACCTCCCATCTCTGAGAAACAACTCATGGCCAGACTTGAAACTAGGAAGAACAAGCGATATGGGTCATCTAATACCAATACGTCAAATACCAAGTCAACTCTTCAAGAAGACAAAGGACCAACATCCTTATACACAACAGTCCTTCTATGGTCTTCCCTCAATCATGTTGAGAGCCTAATAGACTCCATCAACATTGACCTCAGGAAATCCAACATAAGAGTTACCGTTAAAGACCTCCAATCCTGGGACTCCGAATCGCGAAAGATCCTCTGTGGCGTAAACAATGGTCTATGCGTGGTCGGGGTACAACAGCTTCTGGCGCATCTCCTCAAAGAAATGGAAAAGAAACTTTGCCGGCACGGAAAACTCGACACAATGGAATGGTACGACTCCCCCCTACCTGATTTCCACCTGTCCATACGTAGTATTCGCTCGTTGAAGTTGCCCGATGACCCCAAAGAAAAGAAGCGTCTTACCTTTGATTCCTTCCCCTGGGGCAGTAAACTTGCATTCTTCCTAGAGGCTGGCAACGATGCTTGGAATCGACTCCAACCCCTATTACAGCTCATAGTTGACTCTAATATACTCTCAAAGGCATTCGGTCCCTCTGCATTTATCATGGATGTACCGGATAATAACCCAAAAATTGGAAAGGTCCGAGCACACCATGAATATGGACGCATCAGCATGGGATACAATGTTGCTACAACTATCATAGAATGCAATGAAGCTCAAATTTACGACTATGAAGTTAAAGTTATTATGGAAGAAGTGGATGAGACAGATGGAGAAGGCAACCCAACAGGACACAAAACTCGCCCGAAGCCACCATACTCCAAAACTACCCTACGAAAAGAACTACAACGAATTCGTTTCAATGACGACCAAATCTTTCACACGGCAATTATGGTTTGCAAAGGTCCTGAGGCTGGCATTTCAAATGTTGTGGTCTCCTATGATACACAAGACCCCCTGTACAAACAAAAATTCAGATTCGCTCAACACACAATTAATAATCTTGCGTGTTTTATGTTCCACTGGTTCCAGAAATGTGGATATTCTACTGGCACAAGGAAGCGACTGATGAGATCCTTCCATGAAGACAAAAACCTCATGGCTGAACACTCCTCGTGGGATGACGCTACACTTTCAGTGACTCCACACTTCCCAGTCAGAAAGGACACATACTTGTTGGAAAATGCCAAGTATGATCCCCTCTTGCGGAAAGAACTGCGCTCGCATTTAGCCTCCACCTCCACCTCCAGCGTTCTGGTGATGGCAGACAGCCTACGAAAGAACCTCCTAAATACACTGGGTTATGACAAAAACATCAGAGGACAAGATGTCAACAGCACAATCAGCGGTGTCTCCAAGCACACTGGTGATGGAGCATCCTCATGTGGATCGACAGTCAATTCGGAAAACACAGCCAACAGATTCATTAAGACTCGGGAATATGCAAAGCAATTAGCAGAAGCCAAGGCATATCAAGCTGATCAGACACTACTCATACAGCAACTACAAACTCAAATGGAAAATATGATACAACAACATGCTGAGAACCAGCAGGGTTCCCCCCACCTTAGTGGAAGCAGGGCCTCTCGTCCCACAGATCCTGGGAGCGGTGAGGCTCTGCAGGGAACATAATCTCCTACAGTGACCGACCCCCATCGGGCACTGGGAGGTCGAGGAATGCACTAAGTGCCCAAGAACCTCTGGATACCTCCGGCAATGCGGGTTTCCCAGAGCAATCAATTAGCATACCCTACCCCGGTCGGCCAATGCAATGGAGGATAGGAGGTCGACCCACGCTGGCATCACAGGGGGATAATGGACGAGCGGAGGGCAGGAAAGTTAAAACTATGGCAGGCAACAAACCATCCACATTGTCCCAAACCATTCTACAACATCGGTACCAACAATCCCAAGCAACACCTCACCTCACTCAAGAATCGTCAACAGGCTACGCCTCTAATACTCCCTCACGTAGACAAAACAAGAATCGATCACGAGCACACAGGCATCAATCCTGTTCGCAAACTACCGAAGTAACTCAAAAACGACTACAGTTCAAACAGGGTTCCAAAACATTTCTCAAACGCATCTCACCTAATCACCAACAACTCAGCACACTCCACGACACAATCAATCTTGTGCAAGATTCCCATCTCTACCGCGGAGAAAGTCAAGACAATGCAAATCCTAACCAGCGGCTGGCAGCGTCCACACGAGAAACCATAGAAATGAACAGGACACTTGCATTACTTACTGAAGGAGGGACAGGACACTTACCCACACACAAGAGAAATGGGTACGTCAGAATTATGTTTGAAAATTGGAATAGTCTCGGTATCTTCACCCACAGCTGGAAAATAGAACGCATAAACTACCTGATAAAACGACATCAGATTGACATTGTTGCAGGATGTGAAAGTCAATGTAACTGGGCACTGGTTCCCAGACACAGACATCTAGCTGACATAATCAGTCCCGGCTACATGAAACAAGGCATTGCGGCCCATAACCAACACGAAAATTTTCACAGAGATCAAGTTGGGGGAACCGCCGTCATGGGAGTAGGTAGAATCTGTGACCTCATCAGCGAAAAAGGATATGATCCAACAGGACTTGGTCGATGGTCCTGGGTAAAGCTTGGTAAAGGCAATGTCACCACTCGGGTTGTCTCTGCATACTTCCCTAGGAAACCCAACAAACATTCTAAGGGTCGTACAGTATGGGATCAACACGCAAGATACTTCCAAAAACAAGGTGACCTTCGATACCCAACTACAATCTTCATGGAAGATTTCATGAGTCAGATCAAACAATGGTCCGCACAGGGCAATCATATCCTAATAGCCATTGATGCAAACCAAGACATCTACAATGGTCGACTAGCGATAGCTCTAAGACAAGACCCTCTCAATATTCAATGTCTGATGGAACGTGCAACTGGTGAGAAAGTACCGAACTCTCATTTTCGAGGGACTGGTAACATTTCCACAATTTTTGGCAGCCCAGGCTTAGCACATGGCCATGGCTGCTGCTTTCCTCATTGGTATGGGGTCGGTGATCACCGGGTAATGATACTCGAGCTTACAGCAAAATCTCTGTACAATGGAGATTATCCCACCATTGCATCTCCTGGTGCTCGACTACTCAACTGCAGGATCCGACGTACAACAAAAACATACTGCAAACGACTCAATGACCTCATACGTAGGCACAACCTACACGACCGACTAACTGCACTACAACACCCATCAAACTACTCCAAGACCAAGTCAGTTCAGTACCACCACAACAAATGGGACACAGAATTTGGGGAATACATGAGATCAGCTGAAAGGGTATGCACAAAATATAAAGACAACTACATCGAATTTAGCCCTACAGTTGGTCAATGGTTGAAGAGACGGGCAATTCTCAGATGGTTATTACGATGGCATGACGGCAAAGTGACAAACATCAGGAACCTACTTCGAGCAGCACGTAGGAACAACATCAATGACCCACTGAATCTTACCAGAACAGAAGTTGAACAAAGACTTGAGGCTTGTTTAAACCTACTGTACAATCTACGAAACCAGGCACCCTCACTCCGTCAAAAACACCTTCAATGGCGATTCACCGTAGCAAAGAGGAGAGACGACATATCAGCTCAGACAGAGATTAACAGAATCATGAAACAAGAGGCTAAGCGGAAGCGTCAAAGACATATAAATCATCAGATTAAGGTACCAAGAGGACGTGCGATACTCCAAGTAAAAATTGATACACCTCAAGGAACCATTACTCATGCCAATCGTGAAGATGTTGAGACAGCATGCAAAGAAGGCCTTAGCGAGCGCTTCAACCTTGGACAGCGTGCTCCTATCAACTTTGGTGCACTAGCACAAGACTTTGGTCAACTGGGGAATTCACATGCATCACATCTACTATTTAAAGGGGAATATAATTTCCCAGCAGACTGTGATTCTGCCACAAAGGACCTTCTGCAAGGCATCGCGCACATAAAAAGACAATTCCAGTCCATGGATCCCATCGCAGACACAGTTACCCCAGATGACTATATCTCCTTCTGGAAGTCAGCCAAAGAAGATACAGCCTCATCCAAGAGCGGACGGCACTTCGGACATTATAAAGCCATCTGCGGTGATCCCACCTTAGTAGAACTGCACACAAATAACATCAATCTTGCAGCACAATATGGCAACCCCCTTAAACGATGGCAGAGTGGTGTGACGGTCCTCTTAGAAAAGATCCCGGGGAATACCAACCTCGCAAAACTACGAGCAATATGCCTACTTGAAGCGGACTACAACTGGTGGCTAAAAGTCATCTTCGCAAAGCGCATGATATCAAGAATGCACAGTCATGGCATTATGCCACTTGAACAAGGGGCCACCAGAGGCAAGACAACAATGGATATGGCTCTTCTCAAACAACTATTTTTTGATCAAGCAAACATCTTACATGAGAATTGCTCAATCGCAAGTACCGACGCCGAAACTTGTTATGATGCAGTCAATCATACAATAAGTAGCCTATGTCTACAAGCAATGTGTGTCTCCATGTTCCTGATTCAATGCTATCTTGTCTGCATTCAAACCATGCAATATTATCTTCAAACTGGTTTTGGTCAGGCCAACACAGGGTACGGTGGTACAACATCTCATAGAAGTATGGGTCTTGTCCAAGGAAGCGGCGCAGCCCCAGCTACATGGACAGCGGTTAGTACTGCAATCGTGGACACATACAAAAGGAAAGGATATGGGGCATCTCTCTACGCAGGACACAATGACTCAAGCCTGAATGTTGCAGCCCTCCTCTACGTTGATGATACAGACCTCATACACAAACCTCAGAAACCACAGGCCACTGAGGAAGAGATAGTCGACTATACACAACGAGCTACTTACTATTGGGCAAAACTCCTGCAAGCCACAGGGGGTAACCTAAAAGCCACGAAATGCTACTGGTACCTACTCAGCTACAAATTCAACAAAGGCATAGCTACCCTCAAGTCTTTAAACGAACTCCCTCGCTACACCCTACACATCCCACAACCGGAAGGCGAAGACATTGCAATCGAACTCAAAGATAATCACACAGCAACTCAAGTTCTCGGTGTATGGTCCAGTCCAGGAAGCACAGATTCTCAACACCTGCAATACATGGTAGACAAAGGACAAGAATGGATCCGGCGTATTCAGAAAAGTACTCTAGATACACAGGAAGTATGGCAAAGTTTCTTAACACAAGCAATCCCATCAGTCAGGTATGGATTACTGACACTGATGTCCCACAGACAGGAGATTGACGACCTTTTTCATTCCTGGTACTACCAATGTCTACCATCCCTGGGTATCACTAGGAGTATCACCAAAGCATGGCGAACCCTCCCCACAGAGTTTCAAGGCCTTGGACTACCCAACATGTCTCTGGAAAAATTAGCTACCTCCCTCACTTTCCTTCAACACCACTGGAACAACCACACAGCAATTGGAAGAGCCCTCATAGGAACGTATGAACTCTGCCAACTCGAAATAGGCCTAAGCAACTTCCTGGAAAAAAATTACAAAAGATTCAGGGTCCTAGCCTCAAACTCGTGGTTCAAGGTGCTATGGGAACTCCTTGACTATTACAAGGTCACGCTCACTCTAATGGACACTAGTATACCACCTACACGTCAACGGGATCAGGTTCTTATGGAACGGATTACTGATACATTACCGCAACACTACTGGGCAGCTTTTAATAGGGTAAGACATTTTTACAAAGTCTACTTTATGTCACAGATAACGAGATGTGATGGTAAGACAATCAACCCAGCCTTCATGACCTCAAGAACCATCAAAGCATCCTCCATGCGATTCCCCATAGAGCAACCAACAGAAGGGGATTTTGAGATCTGGACTCTGGGCCTAAAGTCCTTGACAAGTCACACATTTCAACTTCCAATTCCACTAGGACATTTCATAAAAGACCCCTACCACGATACACTATGGCGAACTACAGCAAACAACGACTATGTCATCCAATCGCTTGGAAGAAATCATCACAATATCTACCGGCCATGCCCCTCTGTCTACCACACACGGAACCATAACACGTATAGGTATCACAAGACATGCCATCAAACCCCTCCCTGGACACATTATGCAAGCGTCTCCCAACTCACCCCAACGATGATATCCCTACACTCCCAAGCTAGAATACACACTCCAAGTGACACCAAACCAACCTCCCTCCTGCAATTTCTACAAAAACACGACTCCGCACATTTCTTTGATCACAACCCATTTAACAAAGACATTGAATGGATAACCACCGCAATTGTACAAAAATCGCTCACAATAGCTCATGATGGATCATACATGCCCAACCTATCCAGGAAAACTTGCTCGGCCGCTGTGGTAATCCTCTGTAACAAGACAGGCAACTTAGGAGCCTTCACGGTGTGCGAGAAATCAGATGAGTATACTGCATCCAACTATAGGGGAGAACTACTAGGTGGCCTAATAGCCACACACCTCCTGGTCATGGCAGCCAAATACACCAACATCAATCCCAAAGACACCCAAATATATTGTGATAATATGGGCGTTGTCCATCATGGCAACAACCCCCACAAATCACTTCCAGAGAAACAACCACAAGCTGATATTCTATTGCCATTTCGACACAACCTGCGATCACTTACCAACGGGATTCAATATCGACATGTTTTTGGTCACTCAGACTCTGAGACCGAGTTTTCCTTCCTGACTATACCGGAGCAACTAAACATCATCGCCGACAAACTTGCACAAGAATGCCTGCTGGCAAGAACACACACAGGTCCATACAGTCAAACCACATACCCAAATGAACCGTTGCGAATCTATATTGATAAGCGTAAAGTCACATCATCCATTAAAGCAACCCTATACACCAGTTGGGGACGCCAACAAGCCAAAGTACACTTCCACAATAGGAAGATAATAAAAGAGGAGCATTTCAATTCGGTTTTCTGGGATGGACTGAAAGGGACATTACAAACATACTCAAAACCCCTACAACTCTGGATTACTAAGCATGTCTCTCATTTCTGCGGCACCAACAGACAGCTATCAAAGATGGACACCACAATTAAAAACATCTGCATGTGCTGCAAGAAATCAAATGAAGACACTGCTCACATAACCAGGTGTCGCAACACAGGCAGAGCACTAATGTTTCACCAAACCACTGAAGAACTACTAAACTGGATGAGAAACACACAGGGCAATGTACTATTAATGGATGCCCTTGACATCTACCTGAAATATCGGGGAAGACACTCTATGAGTACCATTGTTCGACCACACCCGGAGTTACACAAATTCGGCCAACATCATGACAAACTTGGATGGGACAATTTTATGGAAGGGCGCATATGCACACAATTCTTCCAGCTGCAAGCTCAAACTCTCACACAGAATTCATCCAAATGGACAATTAGAGCATGGTCAAGCCAATTTATCAAACGAGTCCTTAATATAACTCACCGTCAATGGCTTTACAGGAATGCACGGATACACATCAAACTGGTAGACGGGCTCACAGAACCGGAACACCAACAAATTATACATCTTGTCCACAATCTCCTGAATACTGATCCAAATGACCTCTTACCACAACACAGACACCTGCTACAACAAGATTTTCAACAACTGGGGGAAGGCTCTGCCTTGGATAGACAATACTGGATTGCAGACATGCAATCAGCATTACAAACAGCTAACATAGTTTTAAGAAGAAAGGGGAGGAAGAGACGAGCTTCAAGTACAGGAGAAGCTCTTACACAATATGTACAGATTAGACAGCAAGCCAAACGGTTACGCATGTAACCCAATTGGCAGTTAGACCGCCACAGGTCTGATATGCACCCTAACGGGTATGAAGAAGATACGCTGCTTCTACATGGCTCAAGCACAGCCATTGCTCTGCTATACAAGCGGAAAAGAAAGACTATTGTCCGTGCCTTTATATATGTTTTATGTTTATACGAATTAGGTAGAAATAAGCACGATTTACTAAGAAAACACTATGTTGTTGTTGTTGTTGTTGTTGTTGTTGTTGTTGTTGTTGTTGTTGTTGTTGTTGTTGTTGTTGTTGTTGTTGTTGTTGTTGTTGTTCTTGTTCTTGTTGTTGTTGTTGTTGTGGTTGTGGTTGTGGTTGTGGTTGTG
>JACCEC012222611.1_pt1 | contig 12103 bp, 7 predicted proteins | sample 7450121 | NCBI WGS metagenome assembly JACCEC01 (sample SAMN15323455, study PRJNA562643) | freshwater metagenome | isolation source: river surface water | place: USA:Blue River Watershed | collected 2017-08-18 | reverse complement strand
GGCGTTTGAACGACCAACAAGTATCGAAAGTCGTAACGACGAAGAAAAAAGTGGTGCAGTGGACGTTGGATCCGTTCCGTGAGATTGCCGACATCGACGAAGAGAGCAACAGTTTCCCACGTCAGCCAGCGCAACCAACGCGTTTCCAGATGTTTAAAGGTGGCGGTTTCCAACGTGGTGGCTCTAATCCGATGCGTGAAGCCCAACAAGCTCAGCCACCGAAAGCTGGTCAGCAAGGCGGCGCCAAAAATGACTAATATTGCTCAGACCATTCAAGTTTCAAAAACTTGGATGGTCTAGCCAAGTTCTAAACAAACTCAAGCGAGGAATAACAGGCTATTAAGTAGTCAAGTAAGTAATTGTGTATTTAATTTTTATTTGGGGGTGAATATCATCCACAGCTTTTTGGAGGTTATCAGCGCTGGTATAATCTCCAGTTTTAAGCCATAAGTGCTTGATATGATGCCAACCAAAGAACTTCAAGCTGATATGAAAAGAAGCTCAATAACTGCTATTGTCTTCTTCGTTGGTGAGTAATACTTAAGAAAATCTTCCATATGTGCGATAAATAGCTCACTGCTCATACTTCTTCTAACGTAAGTATGTTTCCCCGCTTTGCTGGTAAGTCTGTAGCATTTTCTTTGGGTAACCACCCATGCAGCGTAGTAGAATTTAAGCTAAATTCAGTTTCGTCATAAAACCATAATTGAATCAAGCTCTGTAACTTAGCTTGACGTAAACGCTTGATTTCCTGGCTAAAAAAACTTGAACATTTCTTGATCATGCTGCGATTTTAAGGACTTTCTCACTCGTCTACCACTAAAATTCCCCGCTTTAAGTATATCGCTCGGTAAGGTTAGCGGCTTATGGGATGATTCAGAGCCCCCTCTGTCTCTATTTGGCGGGCTCGTATAGAAGAAATGTGTGATACAAGGCCTGTGGCCCCCCCCTAGGCGTATTGAGCATAAAATAAGTAGATTTTCGGCAACTCTAAACTACAATAAATTATGGACACTCGCTATTCGAAAGGCCGATGCGGTGTTTCCACGCTGAAAATAGTCGAAACGTTCTTTTATTATCCAATTTTGGGTAGTTTTTGTAAGGACGGCTAGCAGGATGGGGTTTTACGCAGTTAGCTCGAAACAGGCTCCCCCCGCCTTCCCAATGGCTCACTGCTAGCCCCCTAACTGCATCGCAATAGTGAGCATATAAGTGACGATTTGAGACACAAAGATAGATTTTACACAAAAAACGTCGGTCAGTTATTTACCGACCGACGCTGTAAAAACAAACTTGGAAACCTAAAAGGGAATTAAAAATGCCAACGAACAAACGCTTCCATTGCCTCGTATTCGGCCAAGCCAAGTTGGTCGTAGAGTTTTGCAGTTCCGCTGTTGCGTTCTTCAGCACGTTGCCAGAACTCACGCGAATCTTCGCCTTGAAATACAACCCCGTCTTTTTGTGATTGGTGTTTGAAAATTCCCAAACGCTTTTTGACCACCTGATCGGGGCTCATTGGCACCGCCATCTCGATTTCGTGTATATCCCACTCCGCCCACGCGCCGCGATACAACCACACCCAACAGTCCTTCATGAAGTTTTTGTGCTTCAATTGTCCCAAAGCAGCTTCGATGGCATCCCAGCATACCTTGTGCGTCCCGTGAGGGTCGGCAAAGTCGCCCGCAGCGTATATTTGGTGTGGTTTGATTTCTTCAATCAAATCAGCGATGATTTTCACATCCTCAGACCCAATTGGTTTTTTCTGCACCGTTCCTGTTTCGTAGAACGGCATATCAAGAAAATGGAAGTACTCAGTTCCTACAAAGCGGCAGGTGGCTTTTGCTTCTCCACGACGGATGATTCCTTTTACATAGCGCACCTCTGGCGTATCAATTTCGCTGTCTTTTTTCTTTTTCAAGAACGCTTTTGCGTCTTCAAAAATCTTCATTGCCTCAGGGCTCTCAATGCCAAATCGCTGGTTGTAGTCTACTACGAAATCAATAAAGCGGAAGGCTTCGTCATCGGCCACTGCAATGTTTCCTGAAGTTTGGTAAGCAACATGAACTTCGTGACCTTGGTCTACCAAACGTTGGAACGTTCCTCCCATCGAGATGATGTCATCATCGGGGTGTGGGCTAAAGAGAATCACCCGTTTTTTCGCAGGATGTGCGCGTTCAGGACGGTGGGTATCGTCGGCGTTTGGTTTACCTCCTGGCCACCCTGTAATAGTATGTTGTAACTGATTGAAAACGTTGATGTTAATATCGTAGGCCGAACCGTGCGCCGCTAACATATCACTCATCCCATTGTCGTTGTAATCTTTGGTAGTGAGTTTTAAAATTGGTTTTTGAAGGGTCAAAGAAAGGTGCGTTACTGCCTTCTTAATCATTGAATTGTCCCATTCAACGGTATCTACCAACCACGGTGATTTTACGCGAGTCAGCTCCGAAGCGGCGCGTGTATCTACAAAAAACGCTACGTTAGGATGTGCTTGCAAGTAAGATGCAGGAACTAGCTCACTCACTGGGCCTTCTACCGACGACTTAATCATTGGTGCTTTGCGCTCACCCCAGGCCAACAAAACTACTCGCTTGGCGTTCATAATGGACGAAACCCCCATCGTAATCGCTTTTTTGGGTACATTATGAAGCCCGCCAAACTCCATGGCTGCGGCAGCGCGGGTAGAGTGGTCGAGTGTCATCAAGCGAGTACGTGAATTAATCAATGACCCTGGTTCGTTGAAACCAATGTGGCCGTTTCCTCCAATTCCAAGAAGTTGGAAATCGATACCACCCATTGCGTTCATTTTATTGTCGTAACGCTGGGCAAAATCAGCAATGAGAGCGGCAGGAACCGTCCCGTCAGGGATAAAATAATTTTCTTTTGGAATATCTACATGGTCAAACAACTGCTCGCGCATGAAACGCACGTAGCTATGAATCGAATCGGGCTGCATGGGGTAGTATTCGTCCAAATTGAATGACACTACGTTTTTGAAACTCAATCCTTCTTCACGATGCATCTTGATAAGTTCGGCATACACCGTTTTAGGTGACGACCCTGTCGCCAATCCTAACACGCAATTTTTGCCTTCCTTCTGTTTGGCTCGAATCAAGTCAGCGATTTCTTGCGCTACAGCGCGAGAAGCATCCTTGGCATCGGCATAAATCTGAGTCGGAATTTTTTCGTAGGTGATAGCCTGACCTACCATACCGTTTGACAATTTACTGTCAGCGGCTTGTGCTTGAATCATTAAAGGTTCGGTAATCATGTTTGTCAAAAAGAAGGAGTAGTTTACGGCAACAAAGGTATCTATTTGTAAGATAATAAGCGATTTAAATTAATAAAAAAATTTAATAATTAACCTTGTCACCACTTACAACCTCTATTACTGACCTGATTTTGAGGGTGTCACTGTAAATAACTTCGTATTCGTCGGTAGGTAACACAGAGGCCATGCTCACTCTTTCTTTCTGATACACCATTTGGCCTTTACGCGCGGCCTTGCCCGTCAGGTGGAGTGCTTGTATGCCCGTTTGTACCAGTTGCACCGCATTTGTATTATTGACTCCACTTCCTGCCATTAGGTCTATTCGGCCTGCGGCTTTTTGGACCAATTGCGCCAACAGTTCCGCCCCATCTACGGCTGAATTTTCTTGCCCCGAGGTCAAAATACGTACTGCACCCGTCCGAATAACCGCTTCTAACGCCTCAAAAGGGTCATTAGCAACGTCAAACGCCCGATGGAAAGTCACATTCAAAGGCTTCGCTAGTTCTACCAATTCAGCTGTACGCGTTTCGTCTACTTCGCCCGTTGGCAAAAGTAATCCAAATACTACACCATCAGCACCTAATTCTTTAACCGCTTCAATATCGTTTTTCATAACTAAAAACTCTTCATCATCGTAGCAAAAATCTCCTCCTCTCGGACGAATCATGACGTATAATTGAAGCGTAGTGGCTTCTCTTGCTCTTTTAATCAGGCCGTAACTAGGCGTGGTTCCACCCTCATAAAGCCCTCCACACAATTCAATTCGGGTCGCACCCGCCTTCTGAGCATTCAAACATGACTCTACTGAAAACGCACAAACTTCTACTTGCATTTCTGACTAGTTGGTTTATTTATTATTGATTCACTGAAACGATATGGCTACTTTTGGACCATTAGCTACAAACGCATATTTTGCACTGATTATAAAATGATTACCCATTTTATTAAACCTTTTTATATACCTTTGTCAAACCTAAAATGCTAACAGCAAAGTACCCTTTAATCACTATCTACTATGCCAGTGTGGGATGTTTCCAACGCCAAGCACCTGCTATCTCGCTGCTTGTTTGGCTACTCTCGCAAAGACCTTGAGAAAGCGTTGTCATACAAAACGCTTAATGACTTTGTCGAGAAAGAGTTATTAGCTGACCAACCTCTTCCGACCGCACCTGGGGAATGGGTCAACGAAGTGCCTACCAACAACTCACTCGAAGGTGACCGCTACCGAGCTATGACATATTGGTGGTACGACCTTATGCTGTCAGAAGGCACAAATATGCGAGAAAAAATGACACTTTTCTGGCACAATCACTTTGTATCAGCCCGCGATAAAGTAAATTACCCGCAGCATTTATACATCCAAAACAACCTTTTTCGGCGTTCGGCTTGGGGTAATTTTAGGCAACTCACCAAAGATGTTTCCATCGACCCCGCCATGCTAATTTATTTGGACGGGCGTTTGAGTAGTGGCACCAGTCCCAACGAAAACTACGCCCGCGAAATCATGGAGTTGTTTACCCTGGGCGTAGGAAATTACACCGAAAACGACATCAAACAAGCTGCCCTTGCTTTTACAGGCTGGCAGGTGACTGGGCTAAATGCAGTATTTACCCAAAGCCGTTTTGCTAATACGAATAAAACGATTTTTGGCAAAACAGGCAATTATAAATACGGCGATGTGGTAGATATCATCCTCGAAAAGCCCGAAGCCGCCGAGTTCGTTTGTCGCAAACTGTTCAAAGAGTTTGTTTTCTATAAACCTAACGAGGCCTTTGTAAAGCAAATGGCCGATGTACTTCGTAAAAATAACTACGAAATACGGCCTGTACTAAAGTTTATGCTAACTTCCGACGAGTTTTTTAACCTGCAGTACCGAGGCGCTAAAATCAAAAATCCAATGGAAGTCACCGTGGGCATTCTCAAAGCTTTTGACTTGACCCGCGAACAAGTAAATACGACCAACGACTGGTCCTATATATATACGCAAACTCAAGCACTTCAACAGCAGCTTTTTTATCCTCCAGACGTGCAGGGATGGGTGGGGCAACGTGACTGGATTAGTTCGACCACTTTTGTCACTCGTGGTAGTCTTTCCGACTATATCGTCAACACCATGGGAAACACGAAAGCGACGCAGTTTAAGCTTATTAATAATCCCGTTTCGTACGCTCGTACGTTCAAAAGTTCGGAAGACGCTACCAAACTCGTTGACGAAATCGTTAGTCTTTTTTTGCAGTTTCCTATCAGTGCCACCAAAAAGCAATCGTTGCTTTCTACCCTCTTGGGAAGTACTATTTTGGCCAACTGGTCGACCAGTACTCCTGGAGCCGAAAACCAAATTAAAGCACTGCTAAGAGCCGTAATGCGTTTGCCCGAATTTCAATTTGCGTAACCCCTCAACTCTGCTAACAACTCATGAATCGGAAAGAATTCTTACAGCAATTAAGCTTATTGTCGGGAGGAGTCGCTTTTGGAATGGGCGGAACTTCTGTCAAAGCATTCGCTCATAATCCGTTTGCCGTAGACATGGAAGCGACCAACGGAAAAATACTCGTGCTCGTCCAACTAGCAGGTGGAAACGATGGTCTCAATACCGTTATCCCTTACGAAAACCCGCTTTACTATAATAGACGCGCCAATATCGCCATCAAAAAAGAGCAGGCATTGGTCATCAATAGCCAAATGGGATTAAACCCTGGAATGTCGGCTTTCAAAGAGCTGTACGACAAAGGCAAATTGACCATTGTTCAAAATGTGGGTTATGCCAATCCCAACCGTTCTCATTTCCGTTCAACCGACATTTGGTTGACGGGTTCGGACGCCGCAGAGGTCTGGGATGAAGGTTGGGTAGGGCGTTACTTGACCAAGCTTTACCCTGGTTTTCCTTTACAAATTCCCCAAGAACCTATGGCCATTCAGCTAGGCTCAGTGGAATCATTGCTGATTCAAACCGATTTGGGCTCAACGGGAGTGGTGTTTAGCAACCCCACCAATTTTTATAACCTAGTTTCAGGCACTACCATCGACAATGAAGCTGTCCCTGATACCTTCGCTGGCGAAGAGCTACGATTTATGCGTCAGATTGCCACTCAATCGGTGGCTTATTCGGGGATTATCAAGCAAAAATGGGATAAATCACTCAAAAATCTTTACACTTACCCTACGACCAACTTAGCAAGTCAGCTCAAAATTGTGAGCGAACTTATTGGCGGTGGGCTTCAAACTCCTATCTATCTCACCACGATTGGAGGATTTGATACCCACGCCAACCAAGTAGTAGCGAATGCTACTAACACAGGTACGCACGCCAACCTCCTCCGAACCGTAGCCGACGCCGTCGCTGCTTTTCAAAAAGATTTAGAGAAGCGTGGCTTGGCAGATAAAGTAGTAGTAATGACGTTTTCAGAATTTGGACGACGGGTATCTCAAAACGGCACCATGGGTACCGACCACGGTTCGGCTGCACCACTATTTGTAGTAGGGTCAGGGGTGAGGGGCGGAATTTTGGGTAAAAATCCTGTATTGAGCGACCTCGATAGTAACGGGGATATTAAGTTTGAATACGATTTTCGACAAATCTACGCCAGCATTTTGCAAGACCATTTGGGGGTAGAATCTACCGCCGTTCAGAACATTATGGGGGGAAAAACGTTCTCAACGCTTCCCATTTTTCGTCAATCGACGAGTGGATATGTAGCTAGCAATCAAGAATTTACTTTTGAACAGAGCGGCGCGAATCCATTCTCGACCTATACGACGCTGTTGTACTCACTCAAAAAAGACATGTACGTCAAAATCAGTCTGTACGACATGATGGGGCGTGAAGTAGGGACTCTCAAAGAAGGAAACATGGCAGCAGGCGTATATTCAGAAATTGTGGAAGGAAGTTATTGGATACCAGGCTCTTATTTGTGTGCAATGAGGTGCGATGCAGGTCAAAAAGTGATTCGTATTTTAAAAGCATAATGTCACGAACTCAGCGGATGGGAAGGGAAACGATTGAACGCACAACAAAATCAACGGGGCAACGTTCTAAAATTTGGTATAATTTTGGCAAATGATTCGTTAGTTTCGCATCAAATACGTAAAACTTCCATGTTTTTGCATTCGAGTATGTCCTCTTTTCGCTTTGTCCCCGCATTTGTTACTCTTTGTTTGGTGTTTACAGCTGCCGCGCAAGAACAAAATTCTTCGTCGAGTAAAACTAAATCTCAACAACTTAAAGAACGAAAATCACAAGCCGACAGCTTGCTCCAAAAAGCAGGTATAGCTACCCCAAGCCTAGGGGTAGGTGCCACTGTCGGTGGAAAATCCGTAAAGCCGTCAGATGCTAAAGAGTTTTTCAGTGAGACCCTCCCCGACCTTGGCCTCAAAATCAATGATATCAAGAAAAAGGAAAAAGCGCGTAGGCAGAAGAAGAAAAAATACCATACCGATTATGAAGGGCTTGCTATCAATCGTATGACCTCGAGTACAGGTAGTGGCGACCGCATTACTCAAATCGAATTTCACGTTTTAAAAGAGTACCGTCAACCTCGTACATACGATGGGCTAGACGTGTACTGGTACGATACTCGCAGTCGTATCATCAGCAAATCGGTCATCAAAGACAAAGAAGCAGCCCTGATTTTACATGGCCCTTACAAACGCTATGTTTCAGGAAATTTGGTCGAAGAAGGGAATTACTATGTCGGCACCAAAGACGGACGTTGGGAAAGCTACGATGGTGATTATAAACTGTTAGATAAAAGCAAATGGAAGCATGGTTTTCCTGCTGAGTCAAGAGTGACGTATTATGATTCGGCACATACCAAAGTCAGAGAAGTTATTCCTGTTCAATACGGAAAACGCAAAGGAGATTATTTGATGTTCTACGACGGTGGGCAGCTTATGGTCAAAGGCCAATATGACAACGATTTTCCCGTAGGAACTTGGAACGAATACTACCAATACCGTCGTCAACGTAAAAAAGTAACCCGCTATCCCCGCTATTGGTACGAAGAAGGCGAGGGAGTTATTCTCAGTGAATGGGACGACAAAGGTAAACTCATTTATGAACGCCCCAAAGGCGCCGACACCACCGAAGAATCTGAAAAATAAGCTAAAAACCTGTTGGAGCTTTTTTTTAGAAAAAATTTCGCCAACAGGTTTTTTAATGAACTTTTTGTATTTGCAACTTTGTTGCAAATAAAGTACTTTTGTCTAAAATGAATAAAAAAAAACTTCTGCCTTACCTAATATTCCCACTATACTCAGTACGCCCAAGACGCCGTTGGCAGTATCAATTCTTTGCTGGATGGGTTCTTTTTTTATTGTTTCATTTCGCTTACGCGCAAACTCCGAAAGATTGTCACTGCCTCATCAAAGGAGTGGTTAAAGACCGTGAAACTCGTCTACCCATCGTTGGGGCTATTTTACGCATCGAAGGTACTCCTCTTTTTACTACAACCGACACCGCTGGTCGATATAAAATCAGCAATATTTGCCAAGGGAAATACACTCTTGAATGCCGAATCGTTGGCTATAAAGTCATTAAAACCTCCATTGTTCTTGAGCACAGCGCGGAAGAAAATCTCAACCTGAGCGAAGACGAAGTTCATCTTCAGGATGTCGAGATTGTGGCTCGACGCCTTCAAACGCTTCTTTCCCAGAAAAGTAGCCTTTTGGAAGGGCAAGCTCTTGAACTCACCCGTGGTGAAACGTTGGGCGACGCCCTAAAAAGAATCACGGGCATCACCACCCTCCAAACGGGAGCCTCCATCAGCAAGCCCGTTATTCACGGCTTACACAGCAATCGCGTCGTTATTATGAACAATGGCATTCGCCAAGAAGGCCAGCAATGGGGCTCGGAACACGCTCCTGAAATCGACCCGTTTATTGCTAAACGCCTAACTGTCGTGAAAGGTGCAGCGGGCGTTCGCTACGGTTCTGACGCCATTGCGGGCGTTATTTTGGTTGAGCCCGACGAGCTTCCAAAAAGCCCACAACTGAGTGGCGAAGTGAATGCGGCTGCGTTTTCCAACGGCCGTATTGGGGTGGTGTCAGGTACATTGCAAGGAGGATTACCTCAGTGGAAAGGTTGGGCGTGGCGTATTCAAGGCACTCTTAAGAACGGTGGTAATATCCGCACTCCTGACTATTTTATGGCTAATACAGGCGTGCGAGAGAACAATTTTTCGATTACCACAGGTTATCGAAATAATCGCGTGGGCGTTGAGGCGTTTTTTAGTCAATTTGACAGCAACATTGGTATTTTTTCGGGATCGCACATTGGAAGTACGTCCGATTTATTGAAGGTCATCCAAAACGGAGAGCCTTTCATCAAAACAGGCTTTACCCGTAACATCGAACGCCCCAACCAATTCATTCGCCACAACCTTCTCAAAGGAAAAGCATATTATAATTTTAACGGCAACCGACTGAGCTGGACCATCGGGCGGCAATTTAACCGCCGAGCTGAATACGACTTGCATGGCCCACAAGCAGCCACTAACCCTGCGTTGTTATTTCGCATCACTACACTTACCAGCGACCTTGTTCTTGACCACAAGCCACTTGGAAACGGCAAAATGAATGGACAACTGGGACTTACTGGGTTATACCAGTATAATTTTACGGATGGTCGGCCACTTATCCCTGATTTTGAGCAAACCAATATCGGAATTTTTGGGTTAGAACGTTGGGTATTTCAACGCTGGGAATTGGAAGCTGGCGCTCGTTTTGATTGGCGTCAATTGGATGTTTTTCGCTTCGTTGGTACCGTGCCTGACCCACGCCACCATTCATTTAATAATGGCTCTGGTACTGTTGGTGTAGTTCATACCCCCAACGAAAAGTTGTCATTTCGAGCCAATTTTGGAACAGCTTGGCGCCCCCCCACGCCCAATGAATTATACAGCAAAGGCGTTCATCACGGAGCAGCTTCGTACGAAGAAGGCGACGAAACCCTGCGCCCCGAAGTAGCTTACAACCTCATCGGAAGTGTGGAATATACTAGCCAACGTTTTAAGGGGGAATTGGGAATGTATCACAACCAAATCTCCGATTTTATTTACCTAAAACCCCAAGCCGAACCCATTCTGACCATTCGTGGCGCGTTCCCCTATTTTAAATACACCCAAACCGACGCTACTTTTACGGGATTTGACCTTGATACTCAGTGGGATGTCATCCCACAACGTTTTTCTCATAACTTAAAACTTTCTTATTTGCGCGCTTACGATTGCCGCGAGCAGGGGTATTTAGTCCTTATTCCAGCCAATCGCATCGAAAACGAACTGCGTTGGAGCTTTGGGAAAGTGTTTTCGTCCAAAGATACCTATGTGATGCTCAGTCACCTTTGGGTGGATAAACAGCGACGCGTACCGCCTAAAAGTGATTTTATGGATTCTCCATCAGCTTATCATTTGTGGAATTTCAACGTGGGTGGGGCGCTTTCTCTCAAAGGGCCTTCCCAATTACATTGGGCTTTTTCGGTTCAAAACGCCCTTAATACTTCGTACCGTGATTACCTCAATCGGTTTCGCTACTTTGCAACCGAACAAGGCCGCAACATCTCCCTGAAACTTCGCTATACGTTTTAATTCCTCCGCAAAAAATTCTGCTCAAAAGTTAATTGCAACACTGATGCAAATAAAATTTTGATTACATTTGCATCAATGTTGCAAAAAATCGCATTAATGACACAGAAAAAGTTGCCCGTAACCGTGCTATCAGGTTTTTTAGGGGCAGGCAAAACGACCCTACTCAACCATGTACTTCACAACAAAGAAGGACTTAAAGTCGCAGTCATTGTGAACGATATGAGTGAGGTCAATATCGACGCCCAACTGGTAGCGAAAGAAAATACCCTTTCTCGCACTGAAGAAAAACTCGTTGAAATGTCAAATGGTTGTATTTGTTGTACACTCAGGGAAGATTTGATGATAGAAGTAGAGCGATTGGCCAAAGAAAACCGTTTTGACTACCTGCTCATTGAAAGCACAGGGATTTCTGAACCTGTTCCAGTGGCGCAAACTTTCACGTTTTTGGACGAAGAAAACGGCATTGATTTGTCTAAATGGGCACAAATCGACAGCATGGTCACGGTGGTGGATGCCTTCAATTTTGCCAAAGATTTTGGTTCGGTGGATACACTTCAAACACGTCAACTCACTGAAGACCCACAAGATTATCGGACGATTGTCAACTTGTTGACTGATCAAATTGAGTTTGCCGACATCATTTTATTGAACAAAACAGACTTGGTTACCAAAGAACAACTGCAAGAGTTGACCGCCATCATCAAGTCCTTAAACCCCGTTGCGAAAATTATTCCAACGACTTTTGGCAAAGTACCTCCTTCCACTATTCTAAATACGGGCCTTTTTGACTACGACAAAGCTGAGCAATCAGCGGGCTGGATTCAAGAGTTACAAAACACAATCTCGGGTAAAGGCCACACTCCCGAAACCGAAGAATATGGAATTAGTTCGTTCGTATTTCGCGATAAGCGCCCTTTCCATCCAGAGCGTTTTTGGAACTACCTTTCCAACGAGTGGCACGCGGGTATCATCCGCAGCAAAGGGCTTTTTTGGCTAGCCTCTCGCCCCGACGAAGCCATCAACTGGAGCCAAGCAGGCGGCTCCCTCCGCGCCGAAAGTGCGGGAGTGTGGTGGTGTAGTATGCCTTTTAACCAGCGACTTCGGTATTCTGCTTACGTTTCGAATCAAAAGCTCATCGAAAGTAAATGGGACAAGCGCTTTGGCGACCGTCAAAACGAACTTGTGATTATTGGACAAGATTTAAACCCCAAAGCCATTGAACAAGAACTTATGGCATGCCTTTGCACTG
>JACCEC011801476.1_pt1 | contig 12108 bp, 7 predicted proteins | sample 7450121 | NCBI WGS metagenome assembly JACCEC01 (sample SAMN15323455, study PRJNA562643) | freshwater metagenome | isolation source: river surface water | place: USA:Blue River Watershed | collected 2017-08-18 | reverse complement strand
TCCTCGCCGACGCCGGCGTGATCATCGACGCCAACAACGTCGCCCGCGCCGACCTCACCATCCCGGCCAACGTCGCTTCCCCCAACGCCAACGGCGCCGCCAATGCGTGGAACGACATCCAGTCCACCTTCCTCGCCAACCTCGTCACGCGGCCCCAGCTCATCCGCGGCTCCGCCCGCATCACCGCGAATCTCTTCACCGACTACACCTTCCGCACCGGCTGGCTCAACGGCGTCCGCTTGGGCATCGGCGTCAATTACCGCGCCAAACAGGTCATCGGCTACCGCGGCGGCGACACCATCGTCAGCCCTACCAATCCCGCCGCCGCCATCGACGATCCATCCGTCGACGCCTACACGCCTGTCTACAACGACTCGTATTACGTCGGCACCGCCACCGCCGCCTACACATGGCGTCTGCAACGTGATCGCCGCATCTCCTTCAATCTCCGCATCGACAATCTCTTCGACGCGGACGAGGTCCGCTATTTCCAGAACGGCGGCAGCGCTACCGGCGGCACCCTCCAGCGCCCGCCCAACGGCGACGTCTCCTCCCCCGCCCGCGTCGCCACCCCGTCCCTCTTCTCCTACCCCGTCCCGGTCAACTACACCCTCTCCGCCCGTTTCGAGTGGTAGTTGATCGGGCCCCGGCACCCGCTGCACCGGGATTCGCATCCGCACCGTCCGCGTCATCCGCGGTCACAACTCCGCTCCTGTGGGCGGGGAGCCATCACCCCGCTCCCCGTATCCGCGTGTCCCCTACCCACCGCAACTTAACCGCCCCACGCCCCTGCCTTCTATCCGCGTCCCACCGCGCCCCTCCGTTGTCGATCGCCCCGCCCGCCGTTTCGCTCGCCCTATCGTGAACGCGCCGCCCCGCCTTCGCCTCGCCCTTCTGTTTCTCGCCGCCGCGTTCGTCCCTGCGCCGCTACTCACCGGCGCCCACGCCGCTCCGGCCGCCGCTGCCCCCTCCGCCCTCTGGTGGGACGTCCCGCAGCCGTCCACCGCAGACATCGCCCGCACGCTCGCCCCCGCGCCTACCGCCTTCGGCGCCGCCCTCGGGGATCGCGCTGCCTGGGCCGCCTTCGCCGCCACCGCCACCGGCAAATCCGCCCTCACCCGCGCCCCGCGCCTTCTCCCCGAGCCCATCCCCGCGGTCACCGACGCCGTCTACCTCGCCCTGCAGCAGAGCTACACCCCCGAGACCCGCGCTGCTTGGGACAACCTCTACCGCGCACGCCTTGACCGCCTTGGCACCCTCACGCTCGCCGAAGCCATCGAGCACCGGGGCCGCTTCACCGCCGCCATCGCCGACTCGATCCGCTCCCTCTGCGCCGAACGCGCCTGGGTCTTCCCCGGCTACGACCGCCAACTCGCCGACTTCGAGGGGAAACTCATCACGATCGACCTCTTCTCCTCCGCCGTCGGTTGGCAACTCGCCACGACCGACCACCTCCTCGGCGCCGCACTCCCCGCCGAAATCCGCGCGCTCATCCGCGCCGAACTCCAACGCCGCATCTTCACGCCGTTCCGCCGCATGCTCTCCGGCCAGCAACCCCCGCATTGGCTCCGCTACGGCAACAATTGGGTCTCCGTCTGCCTCGCCGGCGTCACCGGCTCCGCGCTTGCCGTCCTCGAGTCGCCCGACGAACGCGCCTTCTTCGTCGGCGCCGCCATCGAGCACTCGCGCAAACTCCTCGAGGGCTACGGCGCCGACGGCTACTGCTCCGAGGGCGTCGGCTACTGGAATTACGGCTTCGGCCGCTACGTCCTCCTCGCCGGTCTCATCCATCAAGCCTCCGCCGGCCGCATCGATCTCCTCGCCCGTCCCGCCGCGTATCCGGCTTCCGCTTACGGCTTCCGCATCGAGATCGTCCCCGGCGTCAGCCCGACTTTCTCCGACGTCGATGCCACCACGCGGCCCGATCCCGCCCTGATCGCATTTCTCGATCGCCGCTTCGGCTTCGGCGCCCCGCCGCCGCCCGATGCCCCCGCCACCACCTCCCGCCCGGCGTTCGTGGATGACCTCTTTTACCGCTTTCAAGCGCCGTCCCATCCGTCGAATCCCGACACCCTTCCTCCGCTTCCGCCCGCCACCCACGCGTGGTTCCCCTCCGGCGGCGTTTACGTCGGCCGCCCCTCCGACAACGGCGGCAACCACCTCGCCGTCGCTTGGAAAGGCGGCCACAACGCCGAACAGCACAACCACAACGACCTCGGCTCCTTCGTCGTTCTCGTCGGCCGGCAACCCGTGATCGTCGACCCCGGCCAGGAGATCCGCTCCGGCCGCACCTTCAGCGCCCGACGCTACGAGAGCCCGCTGCTCAATTCCCTCGACCATCCCGTCCCGCGCCTCGCCGGCACTCTCCAAGCCACCGGCGCCGACGCCCGCGCCGAGATCCGGCACCACGCCTTCTCCGCCGAGCGCGATACCGTCACCTACGATCTCCGCTCCGCCTACCCCGTGCCCTCCCTGCGCGCGCTAACCCGCACGTTCGCCTTCATCCGCGCCGGCACCGGCACGCTCGAGATCACCGACGTCGTCGAGTTTTCCCGCCCCGAGTCCTTCGAGTCGGCGCTCATCACGTTGGGCTCGTGGACGCAGACCGGCCCCCGCTCCCTTCGCGTCCGCGACGGCGGTGCCGCGGTCGATGTCACCATCGAGGCCGGTCCTCACACCCTGGTTTTTTCCGGCGAGGAAATTTATCCCGCCCGCCGCACCGCCGCGCCCACCACACGCATCGCGATCCGCCTCGCGGAGCCCGTTGCCCGCGCCGAAGTCCGTCTCACGATCCGTCCCGCCTCCTCGCCCTGATATGCCGCTCCGCCGTCGCACGTTTCTCCGCCACACCGCCATCGCCGCCGCCGCGTTCGGCTCCGCCCTTGTCTCGCCCCGCCTCCGCGCCGCCGCTCCCGTCCGCCGCCCGCGGATTCTCGTCCGCTCCGGCTGGCAGACCGTAAACATCGGCGACATCGCCCACACGCCCGGCCTCCTCCGCCTGCTCGAAGAGCAGTTTCCGACCGCCGAGATCCGCTTCTGGCCCGCCAACATCAAGGGCCCCGCCGAAGCCATGCTCCGCCGCCGTTTTCCGAAGATCGCGTTTGTCCAGTCCGAGGCCGAGGTCCGCACCGCCTTCGCCGAATGCGATTTCCTCCTCCACGGCTCCGGCCCCGGCCTCGTTGCCGAAGCCCAGCTCGAGCGCTGGTCCCGCGAGACCCGCAAACCCTACGGCGTCTTCGGTATCACCCTCTCGCGCCCGATTCCCTCGGGTGGCTTCGTCTACGGCGTCCCCACCGACCGCACCATCGCCGTCCTCAGCGGCGCCGCCTTCGCCTTTTTCCGCGACACCCCGTCACTCGAGCTCGCCCGCGAACGCCGCTGCACCTGCCCGCACCTCGCCTTCGGCCCCGACGCCGCCTTCGCCTGCGATGTCCGCGACGATCCCGCCGCCACCGCCTTCCTCGCGCAGCACGATCTCACCGCCGGCCGTTTTCTCTGCTGCTTCTCCAAACTCCGCTACACGCCCGACTGGCTCATGCACCCCGGCCGCACGCGCAACGAGGACAAACACCGCCGCAACGAGGAACTCAAGGAGCGCGACCACGAGCCGCTCCGCGCCGCCATCACCGCCGTCGCCCGCGAGACCGATCACAAAATTCTCCTCTGCCCCGAGGACACCAGCGAGATGGAGATCGGCCGCACCCTGCTCCTCGAACGCCTGCCCGCCGACGTCCGCCGCCGTGTCGTCTGGCGCCCCGATTTCTGGCTCACCGACGAAGCCCTCAGCACGTTCGTGCGCAGCGCCGGCCTCTTCGGTCACGAACAACACTCGCCCATCATGGCCATCGGCCATGGCATCCCCGCCCTCGTCGGCCGCTGGATGGAGCAGACGCCCAAGGGCATCATGTGGCGCGACCTCGGCCTCGACGAGTGGCTCTTCGATTTCGACCAGCCCGAGACGCTCCCGCGCCTCACGCCGACCGTCCTCTCCCTGATCCGCGAGCCCGCCGCCACCCGCGCCAAAGCCACCGCCGCCCGCGACCGCGTCGCCGCCCTCCACCGCGGCATGATCGACACCCTCCGCGCCCAGTTCGCCTGACCGTCACGTCACTCGTCCTTCCGTCATCCGCGCCCTCCGCGAAATCCGCGGTCCAAAAACTCCGTCCCTAGCCCCGCCCCATGCTCCCGCCCCTCCGCCTCGTCCCGCGCCCGCTCCTCTTTGCCCTTCTCTCCGCCGCCATCGCCTTCCCCGCGCTCGCCGCCACCGAGCCCACCAACGCCGCCGAAGCCGCCGCGAAAAAAGCCGCTGAAGACGCCCGCATCGACGCCCTCTACCAGCAGAAAAAATCCACCCTCTCCCCCGAGCGGCAGGCGTGGGAAAAACTCCTCGAGGAAAACCTCGGCAACGCGTTCTACCTCCCGATCCACAAGCGCGACTTCGTCAAAGGCACCTCCACCGCCTGGGATTTCGTCGCCGACGATCCCACGCTCCCGCGCGTCCTCCTCATCGGCGACTCCGTCTCCCGCGGCTACACGCTCCCCACGCGCACCGCCCTCGCCGGCCGCGCCAATGTCCACCGTGCGCCGGAAAACTGCGGCCCCACCGCCAACGGTCTCAAGAAACTCGACGTCTGGCTCGGCTCCGGCCGTTGGGACGTCATCCACTTCAACTTCGGCATCCACGACCGCAACACGCCGCTCGCCGATTACCTCGCACGCCTCGAGCAGATCGTCGTGCGCCTCAAGGCCACCGGCGCCCGCCTCGTCTGGGCCAGCACCACGCCGATCCCCGACGATGCCGCGAAGAAACAGGCCGCCGCCTCCATCGTGGAGCGCAATCGCGCCGCCGCCGAACTCATGGCCCGCCATGGCATCCCGACCAACGATCTCTTCGCCGCGATCACGCCGCAGCTCGGCACGCTCCAAAATCCCAACGACGTCCACTTCAACTCCGCCGGCTACGAATTTCTCGGCCGTCAGGTCGCCGCCGCGATCGCCGCGCGGCTGAAGTAGCGCGAAAATTTTCGCGCGCGACCATCTTAGCGCTCGCTTCGTCTGCGCGGTCGTCCGAGTTTTTCCGCAGCCCCCCAACGAAGCACCCCATGCTCCCGCGCGCCGTCCCTTCGGCTCGCGGCCTTTCCCTCCTCCTCCTCGCCTTCGTCCTCGTCCTCGACCTCCGCGCCGCGGCGGCCTTGCCCGCCGGCGCCGAGGCCTTCCTCGACGACGTCCAGAAACGCACCTTCCGCTGGTTTTGGGAAAACACCGATGCCGCCACCGGCCTCGTGCCCGACCGCGCCCCGCAGCCGCCGTTCTCCAGCATCGCCGCCATCGGTTTCGGCCTCACCGCCTACGGCGTCGGCGCCGAACGCGGCTACGTCTCCCGCCCCGCAGCCGCCGAACGCACCCTCGCCACCCTCCGTTTCCTCAGCCGCGCCCCGATGGGTCCGGCCCCTCAAGGCACGAGCGGCCACCGCGGGTTCTACTATCACTTCCTCCAGCTCGGCACCGGCCACCGCTACAAGACCAACGAACTCTCCTCCATCGATACCGCGCTCCTGATGCTCGGCGTCCTGTTCAGCCGCGAGTATTTCGACCGCGACGAACCGCGCGAAACCGAGATCCGCGCCCTGGCCGAGAAACTCTACCGCCGCGTCGAATGGTCCTGGATGGCCGACACCGCCAAGCGCCCCGAGGGCCCGCTCCTCCGCATGGCGTGGCGCCCCGAGTCCGGCTTCGGCGACTCCGCTTACCAGGGCTTCGACGAGGCACTCTTCCTCTACGCCCTCGCCCTCGGTTCGCCCACGCACCCCGTTCCCGCCGAAGCCTGGGACGCCTACACCGCGAGCTACATCTGGGGCAAATTCCACGGCCAGGAGTTCGTCCAGTTCGGCCCGCTCTTCGGCTACCAATACGCCCACGTCTGGATCGATCCGCGCGGCCTGCAGGACGCCTTCTTCCGCGAGAAGGGCATCGACGCCTTCACGCACTCCCGCCGCGCCACCTACGCCAACCGCGCCCACTGCATCGCCAATCCCGGCGGCTTCGCCGACTACGGCCCCGACATCTGGGGCCTCTCCGCCTCCGACGGTCCCGCGATGGTCAATGTCACGCACGGCAACCGCACGCTCCACTTCAGCACCTACGAGGCCCGCGGCGCCAGTATCCGCCATATCCACGACGACGGCACTCTCACGCCCACCGCCGCCGGCGGCTCCGTGCCCTTCGCCCCCGAGATCGCGATTCCGGCGCTCATGGCGATGCGCGCGCGCTATGGCGACCTCGTCTATAACCGCCACGGTTTCGTCGATGCCTTCAACCCCACCTACCGCGCCGATTTCGGCCCCGTCGAGCGCGGCACCGTCGATCCGCAGCACGGGTGGTTCGACCGCGACCAACTCGGTATCGATCAGGGCCCCATTCTGCTCATGATCGAAAACCACCGCACGCGCTTCATCTGGGAAACGATGCGCCGCAGCCCGCACCTCGTGCGCGGGCTCGCCCGGGCCGGCTTCACGGCACCGTGGCTCGCCGATGCGGTTGCCCGCGCCGACGAATAGGCTCCCGCCGCGTCCCGGAGGCGAGGCCGGGGTCAGAACGACACCGTCGCCGTAAAGGTAAACTTCCGCGGGTCCGGATAATTGAAGAAACCCGGCGTCTGCGTCAGCGGATTCGCCGCCAGGCCGCCCACGCGGTGCACGTTGATCGAGTAGAAACGCGGATCGTCGTCATCGAGGACGTTGTCGATGTTCAGCTGCAACTTTGCCCGGTAGCGGCCGAACTTCGTCTCATACGCGACGTGCATCGTCGTGTTGTAGTAGTCCGGCGCATACGTGTAGGCGAACGCCGAGTCTGCCCGCTGCTGCGGCGTGGGCGACGTCGTGTTGAACAGGATCTGCGGGTCGCGATTGCCGATCTTCTGCCGGCCGCGGAAATACGCGCCTGCCCCCACCGCGAGGTCCTTCAGGCGCCCGTCGGTGAAACGATACGTCGCGTAGAGGTTCCCCGTGTGGTCGAGCGTGCCGTTGAGCCGCGCCCCGGCCACGGTCGTCAGCAGCGTCTGGTCGAGACCGTCGAGATTGCTGCGGATCGAATTGATCTCCGCCTGCGTCAGCGCGACGCCGTTCACGCCGCGCCCCGTCCGCATCGCTTCTTCCCACGTCGCACGATGCAGCGCGTTGTAGCGCTTGGTGTCCGCGAGCCGGTCGACGATCGCCGTATCGGGCAGGCTGAATCCCGCCGTCAGCCGCAGGTTCGGCGTGGGATTCGCCGTGAGCTCGAATTCGTAACCGTCGGCCGTCAGCGACTCGGTATCGCGGAAGTCGATATTGTAGCGCCGCTCGTCGAGCGTGACCGTGTAGCCCATCGCGCGCCACAGCCCGCGCAGCGCCCCCGCATTCGTGCCGGTGATGCGGTCCGTCTGCTTCGAGTCGTAACGGCTGAACGTCGCGTAGAGCCGCCCGTCCGCGAGATTCAGGCGGATGCCGTAGTCTTTGCCCGAGCCGCTCGTCGGTCCGAACGGCGACAGGTCGAAGCGCGGCAGACCCGGCGTCGCCGGCGTGAAGTTTTCCGAGTAGTTGTAGAAGAAACCCAGCCACTTCGTCCGCGGAAACGGATACACCACCGCGCCGGCAGAAAACGTCGTCGCGCTGCCCGTCTGCTGCGTTGGCGGCAGCAGGATCGCGCCCGTCGGTGTCTGCTCGCCGTTCCGTTGGCTGCGGTCGAAAGTATCGTAGCGCACGCCGCCCAGCAGCGAGATCCGGTCGCCCCACAGGGTCGTGTTCGAAACGAGCTGCCCGTAATCGAGCACGTCGTCGGTGTGCGTGGTGAAGAAAACCTTCCGGTATTGGATATCGACGCCGGGAATCTGCGGCAGGCCCATCACCGGATAGCGCCGCGGTTCGTCCCAGTAGAGCCGGTAACGCACGATGTTCTCCTCCAGCCGCAGGTCGGGGTTGGGTCCGTTCACGCGGCGCTGGAAGTGCGACTCCAGGTCGAAGTTGAACCAGCGCCGGCCACCCGCGACCGTGAAGCGCTGCTTCACGTCCAGCCCGCGGAGCGTCGTCGCCATCCGGTAGGTCGCGAGCCCGCGGATCTCGTTCACCGTCCGCTGGTGGAACTGCGCGCCCACCGCCGCATCGGAATACGGGACGCCGAATTTCGGATTCGGCCGCCCGTCCGGCAGCTGCCGGTTGATGTCCACGCGCCGCGTGCCGAAGAGCTCCGTCGTCTTCGCGATGCGGTCGTCGTCGAAATAGTAATACGACACCTGCGCCTCCAGCTCGCGCGTGAACCGGTGATCGAACCACAGCGTCACCGTGTTGAACTGGTGCGTCGCCGTGCCGTCCGGCGGCTGCATCGTGAATTCGCGGCTCGGCAGCGCGGGCGCGTTCGGGATGTCGCGGCGCGGAACGTCGAGCAGCGAGGCTCCCGTCCCCAGGGTGATGAATTGATTCTGCCAATTCTGGAAACCGGCCGAGGGGGCCGCCGGCAACACGAGGAAATACGGCTGCGTCGCCTGCAGCGATACGCCGGCCGCAGCGCGCTCCGCCGTCGGGATCGCCCCCGCGCCCGCGCTGTCCGCCGTGCGCCCCGTCCAGTAGGAGGAGCCGTCCGCATGGTTGATCGAGTAGGTCAGCCGCTCTTCGTGGCTCCACTCCGTCTCCGCCCGGACTTCCGTCCGCTCCGTCAGCCGGAGCCGCGCCGCGAGGTGCACCGCCTCCTTGTCGTGATCGATGCCGTCGCGCCAGTCCCTGCCGCGCTGATACAGGCCGTTCACGCGCGTCGCGAGCCGCGGCGTGATCCGCTGGTTCACATCGAAGGTCCCGCGCCAGCCGCCGTAGCTGTCGGCCTGCATCCGCAGCGCGCGGATGTCCCGGTCCACGCGCGGCACCTTGGTCCACGTCGTGGGCTGCCCGCCCAGCTGCGCATCGCCGTAGACGATCGAGTTGGGCCCGCGCGCAAACTCGAAACGCTCGGTATTGTAGGTGTCCGCCGCGCCGTAGAAGTGGAAATAGTTGCGCGTTGGCACCGTCGTGCCCGAGCCCACGCCGCGGATGTTGTATTCGTAATCGCCGAAAATGGTTTCCTGCTGCCGGAGGTTTCCCGGTGCGACGTTCACCGTCCAGAAATACGACTGGCGGATATTCGTCAGCACGAGGTCCTCGATGAACTCCGCCGTGATCGCCGAGATCGCCGCGGGGATGAGTTCGAGCGGCAGATTCGTCCGCCCGCCCGCAAGCGAGTTCGCCGCACGATAGCCGCGGTCCTCGGTGGTCGAGACTTCAAACGCCGGCAGTTGGAGCGCACCTTCGCCCGTGGACGCCACGGGCGAGTTGGCGGTCGGCGACGTCTGGGCGATCAGATGACACGGCGCGGACGCCGCGCCGGCGAGCGCAGCCAGGAGACGGATGGAGACTGGATTCATGGTCGGGGTTGCGGCCCGGCCCAACTGGACCGGTGCCGGAGTTGTTTCTTCATCGACGGCGCACTCGGGTTCAAGCCCTCCCCGGCACGGACACTCCGGCTACGCGGTTTCGCCGCTAAAAACCTTCACCCCACGCGCCCGCCGTCTCACCGTAATCCCGCATGCCCTCTCACCCCGCTCCCCTCGCCAATGCGCTCACGCTGCCCGACGGCTCCCGCTTTCCCTCCGTCGGCCTCGGCTTCTGGAAGATGCCGAAACCCGAGGTCCCCGGGCTGATCCGCGCCGCGATCGATGCCGGCTACCGCCACCTCGACTGTGCCTGCGACTACGGCAACGAGGCCGAGGTCGGCGCCGGTCTCGCCGCCGTGCTCGCCGAGCAGCGCGTGCGCCGCGAGGACCTCTGGGTCACCTCCAAGCTCTGGAACACGTATCACGAACCCAAGCACGTCCGCGCCGCCTGCGAGCGCACGCTCCGCGATCTGCGCCTCGATTATCTCGATCTCTACCTCGTCCACTTTCCGATCGCTCTCGCCTACGTCCCGTTCGACGTCCGCTACCCGCCCGAGTGGTTCCATGACCCGAAGGCCGCCCAACCCGCGATGCAGCCGATCGACGTGCCCTACGCCGACACCTGGCGCGCCATGGAAGATCTCGTGCGCGCCGGCCTCGTGAAACGCATCGGCGCCTGCAACCTCAACATCTCCCTCCTCCGCGACGTCCTCAGCTACGCCACAATCAAGCCGGCCGTGCACCAGATCGAGTTGCACCCGTATCTCGTCCAGCCGCGCCAGCTCCGCTTCTGTCGGGAAAACGGCATCGCCGTCACCGCGTTTTCCCCGCTCGGCTCCCCGTCCTACGAGACGATCGGCATGGCCCGCGCCGACGAGAACGTCCTCCTCGATCCCGTCGTCACCCGCATCGCCGCCACGCACGGCCGCACGCCCGCGCAGGTCGTCCTCCGCTGGGGCGTGCAACGCGGCTGCGCCGTCATCCCCAAGACCCGCCAGCCCGCCCGGCTCCGCGAGAACCTCGCCCTCTTCGACTTCGCCCTCTCCCCCGAAGAAATGGCCGCCATCTCCGCCCTCGACCGCCACCGCCGCTTCAACGACCCCGGCCACTTCGGCGAAAAGGCCTTCAACACCTTCTACCCCATCTTCGACTAACCCTTTCCGCGGCCCCTTTCGCCTTCCGCCTTCCCCCTTTCGCCTTTCCCCCGTGCTTCCCCCCGATCCGTTCCGCGACGCCCGCAAAGAGTCCCCCGTGCTCCGCTGCCCGGTGCACGGCGAGGACATCGCGATGATTCTCCGTCACGCCGACGTCCGCCGCGCCGCGAAAGACTGGCAGACGTTCAGCTCCGACGCTCCCTTCCGCGTGCCCATCCCCTCGGAGGAGTCCGACCGCTCGATGCGCCAGCTGCCGATCGAGACCGATCCGCCCCTGCACACCGAGTATCGCGACCTCGTCGAACCCATCTTCCGCCGCCCCAAAGATCCCGCCGTCATCGCGCGCATCGGGGACTTGATCGCGCGCCTCTTCACCCACGCGCTCGCGCAGCCGTCGATCGAGGCCGTGCATGAGTTCGCGCTCCCGCTCCAATCGCGCGCGCTTGCCCACCTGCTCAACGTCCCCGAATCCGAGGCCGACATCTGGATCGGCTGGGGCACCCACGTTTTCCGCGACGGCGGCGGACCTTCGCAGGGCAACGCCCTCGAGGCCTACCTCCACGGCGCCTTCGACCGCGCGCTCGCCCGGCCCGGCGACGATTTCTTCAGCGTGCTCACCCGCGCCACCTTCCGCGGCCGGCCGCTCACCCGCGAGGAGATGATGGGCTTCGGCAACCTCGCCTTCGCCGGCGGTCGCGACACCATCATCTACACCGTCGCCTCCATCCGCGCCTACCTCGGCGAGAACCCGGCGGCTCTCGAATACCTGCGTGCCGACCCCGCGCGCATCACGCACGCCAGCGAGGAATTCTTCCGCGTCTACATGCCGCTCACGCATATCGGCCGCGTCTGTCCGGTGGAGACCGAGGTCCACGGCCACACGGTCGCCGCCGGCCAGCGCATCTCTCTCGCGTGGGCCTCCGCCAATCGCGACGAGACCGTCTTTGCTTCGCCCGACGAGGTGCAGCTCGACCGGAAACCGAATCCCCATCTGTCCTTCGGCTTCGGCGCCCACCTCTGCCTCGGCGCCGCCCACGCCCGGCTGCTCGTGCGCACGCTCCTCGAACAGGCAATCTCCCGCCTCAGCCGCCTCGAAGTCCTCGAGGCCCGCCCGCGCTTCGAACGCACCGAGTCCTACAGCCGCCAGGTCGGCTTCGAAGCCCTCCGGCTCCGTTTCGTCGCGCGCTGAGTTAGCCTCCGCGTTCCATCGTCCTGCGTGGATCGGGCACACTGCGCCGTCCCGCCCACCTCCTCGTCCTTTTTCCTGCGTCATGGTCCCGTTTCGTCCTCCCGCCCCCGCGACGCTCCAAGGTGTCGCCTCCGGCTTCACGCTCGTCGCGCGGCTTCTCGCAGCCCTCTGTCTCGTCGCGCCCGTCGCGACTCCGCTCACCCAAGCGGCGACCGCCGCCGACACGCCGGGCGCTGCGACCACCACCGTGACCGGTCGCGTCCGCAGGGCCGCCGAGGGAGCGTTTCTGCGCCACGCGGTCGTCTCCGTGCCCGGCACCACCCTCGAAACGC
>JACCEC011320222.1_pt1 | contig 12111 bp, 1 predicted proteins | sample 7450121 | NCBI WGS metagenome assembly JACCEC01 (sample SAMN15323455, study PRJNA562643) | freshwater metagenome | isolation source: river surface water | place: USA:Blue River Watershed | collected 2017-08-18 | reverse complement strand
CTGGTGCTGTATGGAGCAACCCGCAGCGGACCGGCGGAGTTGAAGTTGAAGTAGGACGCTAGGTTATTACTCCAAATGGTGTCCATCTGGAACAGGACACCGCCACCAGCAGAGTTGTTTACAGAGAGTCCAAACGAGGTGTAGTCGTTGTTGGATCCCCAAGCGCGAATAGTCACTGCATCGCTAGCGCTATTGCTGCTGTTCACCACCACAGCGTTAGGGTTTGCTGAGCTAATCCAAGGGGCGATCCAAAGAGCCGAGTGATAGTTGGCGGTCGTGGCACGGAACTGCGCAGAAATCTCCAAACGCCCGGAATCAAGATTGATAGTGGTTCCGTTGCAAATCGCCACACCGGCTTGAATGGCTGAGGTTCCTGAGTTTTCTGTCGTTGAAGCGCCCCGCAGAATAAGGTTTCCGCCCCGAGTATTGATTTCATTGCTGACGCTTGCCGTGCTGTTGGCCGTGCAGGGGCCTAGCGCCACGCCGTTAGCATTATCCGAGCCTGAGCCCCAACCAAGAGATGCTCCAGCCGGCAGCCCAGCATCAACTGGATCGGCCGACCCACCACCCATGACAACATCTCCGCCACCGGAGAGTGAGCAAGTGGTGTTGGCACTGTTCCAGCCGGTGCACATGGTGTTAGTGGCACCTAATCTGATTTGTCCGGCACCGCTCACATCCGCATCTGACCAAAAGACAATGTCTCCTCCGGAGGTTCTCAGATCTGCTCCGGTAGCTGAAACGATAAAGCCGATTGCCTTCAAGGTTATGCGACCGGAACCCGTCATAACAGTCTGGTCCGTGTTGACGTTGATGTTGTGTCCATAGACAGAGATTGGTCCACTGATTGAGTAAGACCTGTCCAGAGTAATGTTGGACAAGTTTTGGTTGGAACCCACTCCCGGGTGGCCAATTTCAAAACCAGTGACGGCATTGCTCAGCGCCATGTTTGTCAGAACAGGTGAGGCGCTAAATCGGTACCCTACCCTAGATTTCAGAGCTACCTGCCCAGAGGTCGACACAGGGATCTGGTTGGCGTTGAAGCTGTTAACCAACATGTCGATGTTAGAAGAGGAGGTTGAAATCCGAACAGTCTTACCAGTGCTCAAGGTGTAGCTGCGGTCAGCCGATCCAAGGTAAACACCGTTATCTCCAGAGCCGTTTCTACGGTTTAGATGAAGGCCCCAGGCCTCCTGAAAGGCGGTATTTCTGGTGGTTCCTTCAATGCGAATCGTTCCTGACCTTGCCAGCACGGAGGCGTCCGAGAGGGCAACGCCGTCTGTGAAAGTATTTAGGTCGTCATCGTTTGAGGCACAGCCATCACCAATGATTTGAATGCCGCCGGAACCCTCATTTGCAATCAGCAGGTTTTGATAGTCGAAGGACTGCACACCAGCACAAATACCGCTCGTGGCTCCTGAAGCATCGCCATGGATGACGATGGCATCGGATGCGCTGTTGGAACTTAAAACCGCAAGGTCACTTCCAGCAGCTCCAAACAATACTGCACGCTGGTAGCTAGTTCCTGCGCTGGCATCAATAGCACCGTGCATCCTTACCTTGCCGCTACCGGCATCAATGACACCTGAGATCATGGCAACGCCACCGCGCGAATTGCCAACGACAGTGGATGACTGTCCCGCGATGTTGATGTCTCCGCCACCCGAAAGAATCTGGATGGTGCGGGCCGAACCCCAGACACCGATGAGAACACCGTTGTCGTTTGCCACGCTGCCTCGACCAACTGCAAAGCCGTCGGGACGACTATCTCCGGCAACTCGTAGGCCAAAGACTGCAGAAGATCCGTTGTCCAAGCCACCCGCCATTGTGATGTCGCCACCATTGGTTTGCAATCTGGAAGATCCGGCAATGTAGATGCTTCCGCCACTGGCTGCATTCGAGTCGGCCCAGAAGGTAAGGTCTCCGCCCTGGGTCGTGAAGTTTCTCGAGGCGTCATCGGTTGCGATATCGGAAAGTGCCTTGAGCAAGATCTCACCTTGACCTGTGACTGCGAAGCTTCCCCGTGGATAAACATGACCACCGTAAACATCGATGTCACCGCTCACGGTGTGGTTGCCGGTCAAAGTAATTGCACGCAGGGTATCTGCGGACAGTGGGTCTTTACCAATAATGAGGTTTCGAATGCCATTGGTGCTAAAGGCCGGCGTGAAGTCCATGCCGAAGACATTGCCGGTCTTTGGCAAAATCGTTACGTCTCCAGTAGTTCGGAAGAAGTGCGATGCGTCATCAAAGTCAAACTCATTCATTAGGAAAGTGACATTTGCACTGGAGGTTAAGACGTAAGGGCTGCCGGAGACGCTGCCGTAATAGTTGTTACCAGCCGCGCCAGAGTCCATCTGAAGATAGTTCACATTGGCAGAAATAGTGATGGCACCGTTACGAGACAGCAAATAGTTGCGCATAATCGCAACGTCGTAGGAGCTTGCGGCAGGTGAACTTCCATAGATATCAATGCCGCCGCCAGTCGCTGCGGTCGAAGCGATGGTGATCCAGTTGAGGCTTCCGCCGCCAAACAGCCTCGTTCCCTGCTGGGTTCCTGCTGTCGTACCTGAAATCTTGATTGCTGGGCTGGCGGTACCGTGACTGACCAATGTCAAAGGTCCGTTGTTGCCTGCCCAACTCTCATCAATAAATGCGAATCCATAGGTGCCGCCAGTGCCCGTCGAAACTGCATCAATGTCGATTCTTCCGGTACCCGTGAAAATTTCAGAGGTGTGATACAGCGCGATACCAAAGGTGGAACCCCTACCCTTCCAGATTAGATCGCCACCACCGGTAAAGAACCCGAGCGAGAACTGAAGCTGTAATCCTCTGTCGGTGTTGTAGGTTGAACCGTTTTGTGCGTAACCTGCCGGGAAGCCGTTCGAATCTGCCGTTGCTCCACCACCGAGAATGATGTCGCCGCCACCGGAGGTCGCGGTCTTGCTCTTAGCCCCGTTGTCGGTGGTCAGCTGCACATAGTTTCCAAGCGTCATTCCACCAGCGCCTGAACCATCACCATCAGACCAGAGAACTAGGTCTCCCAAGTTAGTCTGCAAAACGGTGTGGCCAGCATCAGTTGTTCCCGAGCCATCCGGAATGTAGATATCGCCCTGGGCCTTGAGCAGGATTCTGCTACCTACACCGGTGGTCTTCAGATCCTTGTCGTTGGTCCAAATCAAATTCTTGCCGTAAATCTCGACTGGACCTGATGCAGTCACACTGCCGAATGGGTAGACATCGTAGGTGGCGGTGTTGATTAGGGAGTTTGAACCAACAAGGTAGTTGGAAGCACCGCTTAGGTTGTGCCAGAGCTCTACATTCGATCCAAATGTGGTCGCAAATGGTTGAATCGAAACCGTACCGGAAGTGCTGATGGTCGCTGTGTTGGCATTTCCATCCAGACCATTGACCAAGAAGCTGATGTTCGCGGCAGTGTTAGAAACCGATGTTGCCGATCTAGCACCCCAAGCTTGGGTGTAAGCCTGGTTGGTGTAACTCAGTACCGCATTAGAACTAAAGGTAATTGCACCATTTGCAGACAGCAGGTTGGTGGCCGCCAGGAAGGTTCCAGTTGTGGTGGACAGAGATCCCAACCTGGAGTTGATGGAGATTCCACCGCCGGTGCTTGCCAGTGACTGAATGGTGGTTGGGTTGGATGAGTTCTGGGTGTACAGACGCATCGCTTGAGCTGAGGTTCCAGAGATCGATGCAGAGATTGAGATCGCGGGAACAGCTGTTGCGTGCGATGAGAACAGTGCACCCGCCTCTGATTCCGCTGAGATGAAATACTCAAAAGCCTCCACCGCAGCGGATGCTCTGGTGTCAATAAAGATTTGACCGTTACCGGTCACAAACTCATCTAAAGATTGGAAGTTGAAGGCGGACATACCGGCATTCTTCGCAAATGCTCGAATAACCAAATCACCACCACCGGTGAAGACATCGACGAACTTTCCAAATCCGACACCAATGTCATTTAGCGATACTTCGTTTCGGTAACCAAAGTCATAGGCGTAACCAGCCGGACGGTTGTTGCCGTCCGCTGCGCCACCTGCCATGTAGATGTTTCCACCGCCGGAAACCGCACCATACGAATAGACACCATTCGCGGAGTTCACTCTGGTGTTGTGAGCGATCCATACCAAGCCCTCTTGGTTCGCATCAGCGTCTGACCAGAACACAATGTCGGCGTTATTGGACTGAATGATCGAGAAGTCAGCGTCATTTGTTTGAGTGAGAGTTGTGGTGGCATTGTCAATGTCAATCCACTGCTTAGCCTTGAGCATCAGCGTGCTGCCGGTCCTGGTGCTGATGAGGTCGTAACCCTTGTCCACAGTGATTGCGTTACCGGCCACAGTGATGGTGCCGTCAGCGGTCACATCACCCGAAATCTTGATGGTGGTGCTCGCGGAATTAATGGTTGCGAGATTTCCAAACACGAAGTCGCCTGAGGCAACGTTGAACTGAGTCTGCACATCACCCGTGAAGTTATTTCCAGCCGGCAAGATCGAGACGGTTCCCGAGGTGGACATGGTAGACAACGAATTCGCTGTGGTGTCTAAGAGTTGAGCGCTGCGAATCGTGATGTTGGCGGATGATGAGACAACGTCGGTGCTGGACTTACCACCTAGGCCACGAGCTTCACTGGTATTCCAGTTGATTACCGCGCTAGTGGAGATGTCGATGGAACCCTCCCGTGAGAGCAAGTTCCAGCCATACATAAACAAGCTGGTGTTGGTTGCCGTCGGGGTGGTGGCAGAAATACTGATTCCGCCGCCGGTAGTCGCTAGCGATGCAATCGTGAGTGGGAAAGTCGCATCGTTGTAGATGTTGTAGTTGTTGCTGACATTCCTGGTTGCAATTGAGATTGCAGGGGACGTCGTTGCGGCTGAGATCCAGCTGCTGCTGTTCATTCTCATTCCGTTGGAGGCGGTGCCTTGATTCACAGTGACATCGATACGCCCGGTGCCCGACCAGATTAGTGAATTCGGCTCAATGAGCGCGGCGGCTGCTACCTGGCTTTGGGAGACCGTGATGTCTACCAGTCCTCCGCCGGAGTAAATCTTTGAGTTATCTTCGAGCCAAAGTGCAAACAAGCGGCCGGAGACGTTAGCACCTGGAACCGGACCGGTTGGGTGACCGTCGGCATCAACGGCAGAACCACCACCAATGGTGACTCGGCCGCCGCCGCTGGCAGTCTTGCTCTCTGCTCCGTTTGCGGTATTTAGTTCGCCGTAAATGCCGAGAAGGAAGTAACCAGAACCGCCATCATAGGCATTTGTCCACATCACAATGTCGCCATTGTTGGTTTGAATGTCCGTGAACGTGGTGCTGTTACCGTCGGCCATGTCGATCAAGGTCTTGGACTTGAATACGAAGTCTGCTCCGGCAGCGGTATTGGTTAGCTTGACACCATTGGAGATATAGAAACCATTACCAATAAACTCCGTCGGCAGGTTAAGTGTGGAGCTCGCAACAATGTCAATTGTGTTGCTATTCGATGCCGAACCCACTCGCAGGCCGGTTGGATTGCCTGCGAATTTCAGATCGTCATCGCCGCCGAATTTTGGCACGAAGTTGGTCGATGCAGCCGAAGTTCTAAACGCGGTGCCCTGCGACTCAAGCACAATCTGACCACTGGTGCTGATTGTCGCATCTAGCCCATGGCTGATGTGGTCTGCTCGAATAATCACACCACCCGGTGCGGTGAAGGAGGTTCCATCGTTACCTCCCCAGATACCGTAATCGGCTGCGCCAGAGCCAACCTGTTTGCCCTCGATCAAGATGGCATCAGAGGCGGTGGAAAGCGAAGTCAGATTTACAGTTCCGCCCCAGGCGTTGAATTCCATAGTTCCGTCGGCATCAGTACCGCCGGCGGTTGTTGTCTCGCCAATCAGGTTGATCTTGCCGGTGCCGGAAAGAATCTCAGTTCCACCAACGATGGCGATTCCTGCGGCCCATGCGGCACCAGGGCTGGAATGCATGCGTCCGTAAATTTGAACGTTGCCGCCGGCGGAGTAGATCTTGGCCCCGCCGCCGGTAACTCCCATGGTTCCAAGCTGAACACCGGTTGTAGTGGTAGTACCAGTTGTGTTGTAGGTCGCTCCGCTTCCCGCAGCGGCACCCGCCGGTCGAGATGGGCTTGCTGTGCTTGGAATTCCGCCACCAACGACGATGTCGCCACCGCCCGTGGTCGTGCTCCCGCAAGTACCGCCTGTGGAACACAACGTTGCTCCACTGAGGAGTCGAACGAATCCAGCAGAGTTGTTATCGCTATCTGCCCATAAGACAATTGAGCCGCCATTCGTTCGAATGCGCTTGCTTGCTGCAACGCTAATCTCAGCCGTGGTTCGAAGAAGAACACCAGCACCCGCGGTGGTGGATTCAATGTTTTCATTTGGAAACACCGATGTGCCATAAATACTGATTTGACCACTGGCCGTAATCGCTCGATCGATTCGAATAGTTCCAGCACTTTCAGAAACAATCGAACTGCCGGAAATGGTTCCAGCTTTACCGATGCGGAAGCTGGAAACCCCCGAGGAAACTTTGAAACCTGAGCCAAAAGTGAACGTGCCCTCGAAAGAAGAGTTGAAGGGTTCGAAAGAAACCTGACCGGAGGTGCTGAAATTTGAATCAACAACGCTTGAGAAACTATCAGCGCGGAAAATGATGTTTGCCGAAGAAGTGAGAGCGCCACTTGCTCCGATGTTGTGTGTCAAGCCCATCAAGTCCAGGTTAGAAATGTCATTGTTCGAACCCTGACCTCTAGCCTCAATGACAATAGAGCTGGTCACCGCGTGGATTGTCATGGGGTTAAATCTGATACCCGAAACCGTGGTCTGGCTGTTTCGACCAGCGATGTAGACACCGCCTTGGCCCTTATTAGAAATAACTGTGTCGCTGGGCGAACCACTACCTAGGAAAGAAACACCAAATGAGTCAAAGTTGGTTGACGAAGAAAGACCGACTATCGAGATTGCCTGACTGTGTGAGCTATAACTCTCAAACAAACTCGGGTTAGACGCCCAGCCAACAAACTCAAACGCGTGAGAGTTGTTACCGTCAAGGTTCGTCACAGAGGAGCTATTGGCATCAAAGATCAAACGGCCATTGCCCGCCTTGAAGAACTGTTGGCCATTTAGGTTGATACCAATTCGGCGGGTTGATTGTCCTCTCACCACTATGTCGCCACCACCTGAGTAAGCGGCAAAGGCGCCAGCGGTGTTATTGAGCCCCAGCTGGATGGCGTCGCCGTTGTTTAGTCCGGCGGCAGATGCGGCGGCGCCATCGGGCAAGCCGTCGCTATCGGAATCCAATCCTCCGGCAATGTATATACGCCCACCACCGGTCAAGGCATTTGTAGCCCCATTAATCGAATTTAGGGTCGTTCGTTCATCTGCGTTTATATATCCCGAACCGTTGGCATCGCCATCTGACCAGAGAATGATGTCTCCACCGTTGGTTTGAATATCGACATTTGCGGAAAGGGAAATGTTTCCCGCGGCTCTCAAGGTGAGGCTTGCGGTAGCGCTCGTGGTCACATCATTCACCACGCTTATGTTTCCCGATGCAGAGATCACGGTTGAGAAACTGGCCATGTGACGAACCAGGTCGGCGACCGCAATATTTGTGGTCCCGGTTCCGGAGGTAGCAAAGAACTCGCCTTCAAAGAAGGTTCCTTGGGTCGTCACGCCGGTTGCAATGTTGACATTTGCCGGGAAGGCATTCGGAGACACAGCCATCGAGGTAGCGATATAGGCATCGGACGTGAACACTAGGGTCTGAGCGGAATTGACAGAGCTGGAGAATCCAAGACCGGTAAAGGTTGCTATGCCGTCAACTGCGTTCACGGTCAAGGATTGAGTCAAAGTGGTGCCATTGAATTGCAGTACTCCATTAGAGGCTGTAACGGAGACCAGTCCAGTGGTGAGGATTCGGTTTCCCGAAAGGTCGGTGAGCTGTATCTGGATTGGTCTTGTGAAAGGTCCACCTGGGCGAGACCCTATTGGCGTTTGAAAAACCTCCAAGCCCGAACCCCAAGAGAGAAGAACGACTCCGGAACCGCCATTGCCTCCATAGGAATCGTTTGTCCAGTTGCCACCTGCACCGCCGCCGCCGCCGCCGGTGTTCAAGGCTCCATCGGCGGCAAGAATATTTGCTCCTTCACCGCCGCCGCCGACTCCTCCGACACCATGGGCGGTAGTCGTGTTGTGACGGGATCCGCCACCACCACCGGCATAAAAAGTTGCAGTTCCGCTTATAGAAGAAATACGTCCCGCGCCGCCATTACCGGCTTGCGCAGCCGCACCAGCGTTACCCGGTGCAGACGCACCACCACCACCAGATGCCTGCCAATCGCCACCCACTGTGGTGCCACCGGCATTTCCTTGACCAGGAGTTCCTGCTCCACCAAATTGAGCGTTGTTGCCGTCATACATTCCGCCACCACCGCCACCGGAACCACCTGCTCCTGCGAGCCCCTGAGCAATCGTTATGCCTTTATTGACTTCCTCAAGTGTCGCTCCGCGTCCGCCGCCAGTAACGGTAATTGAACCGACTACCGACGCCTGACCATTGTTCGCGAGACGCGAAGCCCCAAAACTTCGCCCTGCGTTGTCAGTACTGGTTCCGATGTATGTGTCATTGACCGCGCCAAACAACACGGCTCCCGGACCACCTTGACCAACTACAACTCGAATAGTTTGCTGGCCAAAGGAGATCTTTTGGGACTCAGTGAATCCTCCAGCACCACCACCACCACCAACCATTGCGCCACCACCGCCGCCACCAGCTGCCGCGGCGACTTTGAAGTTAGTGATGCCTGATGGGAGCGTGTAACCACCGGTCGCGGTCAGATAACTTCGCTTGAAGCGGATGAAGTTTTGCTGCGTAAAGGCTGTGCCGCGATCAACAATGAAGCCATCGGAGAAGTTCTCAGCTAGGTATCCACCCACGACATCGGTGTTAAAAACGAGGTGCCTGTTGTTTCCAGATCGATCTCTAACAGTTCCAGATTCAAACTCGTTGAAGTCGTAGTGGGCTCGCAGTGTGCCGGTCACACCTGAAGTTGAGTACGTGTGCATCGAAGCCTGCAGATTAGCCTCGTCAAGAGCTGTACCCCAGACCTTAACCTGGTCGATGGCTCCGGAAAGTTCGGCATATGCCGAGTCCCATTGACGAGCTCCACCGACGGCAAATTCGGGCCCGATAGTTCCCCAGGTAACGGCCTGGTCTACCATCTTCACGCCGTCGATGTAGATCTCTACGTCGTTTACATTTCGAACCATGGCAATGTGATACCAGCGGCCCTGCAAGAACTTGAAATTGTTGAGCGTGTCGAAGACGTTACCGCCAAATGTGTAGTGGAGATTACCTGCGTTGAGCCACATCGAGGCTCGCTGCGAATACGGATTCCCAGTATCCATTTGGGAGAAGATGCCTTTAAAGCCAGCAGTGACATCACTCGCATCGAGGTAATACCACGCTTCGTAAGTCCAGCTGCCAGTCGCTGGAACTACATTGGAATTCGTGAAGGCAAAACTCTGTGGAGTGTTGTTCTTATCCCAAGCCAAGTCTTGCTCTGCTGAGTACCTGATTACGACAACGCCTGCCGCACCGCTTTTTCCTGAGAATGCGATATTCCAAGAACCCTGTGCGAAGTTGCCACCACCTCCACCGCCTCCACCACCGGAGTTAGGGAGAACCTCGGCAGTCTCGGATCCGCTTCCGTTGCCTCCAGAGCCACCTCCAGTGCCGCCAGCGCCGGGTGACCCATCAACGGAGTTTCCCTTTCCGCCGCCGCCACCACCGGCAAAGAAAACAGAGTTTCCGCTGACTTGTCCAATGGAAAACGCTTGAGCGCTCGATGTCGGCACGAACTCAATCGCAAGTCCCACACCACCATTTAGGCCAGAGGCCGCGGCACCTGCTCCACCACCACCATTGCCCAAAGTATTAGAGGACGCAGCACCGTTATTTCCCTGACCAGGCGTTCCTAGACCCGCTGTTCCAGTCGAGAACTCGCCAGCCTTACCACCACCGGAGCCACCGTTGCCACCGCTGCGCACAGTGGAGCTTGTATTAACGGAGTCACCACCCGAACCGCCACCAAGAACGGATATCGAACCCATCCGGCTGTCTTGCCCGTTTCTCGCCGGAGTGGTCTCGTTGTTCGCACCAAAGCCACCCTGTCCAACAACAATCGAATAAGTGGCGGCTGGATCAAGACTCACAGTTGAGGATGTGGTGAGACCTCCGGCACCACCACCACCACCTTCGTCACCACCGCCGCCACCGCCGCCGGCGACCACAAGTGTCCTTGCGTTTTTGGCGCTAGTTGGTGGCTTCCAGCCGCCAAGGCCCGGGAGATACGTTCTCGGGAATGCAACCAAGGTGTCTCCACCCGCCACATAGCTGATTTGCTTTACGTCTCTAAAAATTACTGCCGATTTTCCGGATAGGTTCGCACTGCCGTACCTGTCGTGCACCGTGAGACCTGAACCCTGATTGAAATCCCAATAGCTAGCGGGTGTGTTAGGAGCCGTTGGACGGGTATGCATATCAGTCGCCATTGCAGAAGCGCGATCCGATTGCCAAAGCCGAACTTCGTCCACTTGCCCATCAAAGAACGATATGGCGGACGAGTCGGCCATATCACCACCCCAAGCTCCAATACCAAACCACTTATTGTTTATGACGCCTGAATTCTGACGTCCACCGCGGGAGTGGACCAACTGGCCGTCAACATAGAAGTGAGCATTGCTGGAGGTAAAAACCAGGCCGACATGCACCCACTGACCTTGTCGTACCGGAATGTTTGTGTTTGTTAGACCACCGGCCCAAGAGTTGCCGTCGCCGGTGTAGTACTTCCAAACTCCGCTTTGGGCAATAATCGCAAACTTGTGCTCCATGTTTATAAGAACGCGATCGCTCGTCTGCGTGCTGGACACCACCGGACCCGGGTTTACCCACAATTGAACTGTGTAAGCGCTGGTTCCCGTGGGTTGAGGCAAAGATGAGTAAGTCGTTCCAAGCAGCGTTGCACTGGAAGTAGCGGACAAGGTTGCCGCATAGTCAATCTCAGAGGTTGATCCATCGGCGGAAGACTGAGCACTTAGGAAACTTGAGATAGCCATGGCCCCTGCGAGAAGCAATCCGATTGCAGCAAGCCCAAAGGAACGCAACCAATTAGTTGCCCCTCTGGTTAACTGCAGCTCGGTCATAATCTCTCTCGTTTTCAGGCAGGGCAAAGCACACCCTTTAGGCCCTTCGAGTTTATTTGTCCGGACTAATCGGTAGTCCGGTTATATACGGACATCCGAAGCCCTTGAGACACGGAATTTAGAGCTGCGTTAGGAAAATTTCTAACGAACCAAAACCATGGCTGATTCGACCAGTTGCCCGGTCACAAAAACCTTCACTTCGATAAGGCGATTACTGCCTACTTTGGTGAGGTTCACGGTGAAGTTATTGGTCAAAACCGATACCTCGCGGTACCTATTGCCGACCTGAATCGAGAGCTTTTGTCCGGAGAGATTCTTGGTGTAGACGGCTACATAGCCTAGGAAGGAGCCGATGGTTACCTTGGTGTCTTTTTCGGTCTCCAAAGACACGATTTCGATCTGGAATGAGGATTTAGTGTTGCCACCATTTGAGATCAAGGTGATTGTGACGTCCCCTGGGTTCGTGCCCAGCGGGATGCGGATTGAGATCAGGGTATTTGAGGATGCCAAGAAGGTGGTTGGCAAATCGTCAATCAAGACCTGCTCGACCTTTTTGAAGTCCCAACCGGCGACTCTGATCACGCTGTCGGCATTCGCTTGAGAACCCTCTATCGCAGGCGATGCCTTCGGGGCTAGGTGGATGTTCACTGCCTGAGCGGGAAGGGCAAGGCTCACCAGCAGCAAGGCTGCGATAGCTGTGATTACCCGCTTTAGTCCCATTTGCCATCAGCCTATAAAGCGAGTGTCTTTATAGCTTTTGGAACCACAGGGAAAAGAAAATCCCCCAGGTAAACCTGGGGGATCAATCTTTGCTTTGGGGGGATTACTTTAGGGTAACCTTGCCGCCGGCAGCCTCTAGCTTTGCCTTAGCGTCCTCAGCGGT
>JACCEC011637291.1_pt1 | contig 12114 bp, 8 predicted proteins | sample 7450121 | NCBI WGS metagenome assembly JACCEC01 (sample SAMN15323455, study PRJNA562643) | freshwater metagenome | isolation source: river surface water | place: USA:Blue River Watershed | collected 2017-08-18 | reverse complement strand
CTCACCAAATACTTGATCTTGGTGATTTTACCCCCGTTACCACTTTTGGTACTGTCGGTAAAACAGAATAAGTTCTTCTCAAAACACTGTTCGTACAAGTTTTGCAAAGTCAACTTGATCTTGGGAGACTCACGCACCACCAAATTCAACGTAGATGTACACTTGGTACCGTTGATGGTTGTGATGTAAGTCACGACCTTGTTTCCCGCCGTTTTAAAGGCGTAGTTCAAGTTCTTAAGTCCAGTTTGACTGTTTTCTCCGTTGAAATCCCAGTCGTGCGTCGTACCCGTGCTCGAGCCGTTAAAACTCACCGGCACACCTACGCAAGGCGACCCACTGTACTGGATTGTACACTGAGCCGTAGCGTCGCCGATCGACGTTAAAGCAGCTACGATGGCAACCACCGCACCTTTCATTATGTTCATTAAACCTTTCATTTTAGGCATTGTTTCTTTGTGTAATCGGTCAAAAATAGAAGTTTTGAGGCGTTTTCCCAAACGGTCACCCCAATATATTGACGTTTTCATGGCATTTCTATTTTGAATTTCCATATAAATTGATTATATTATTACGTTAATTTCTAATGAGTTTAATTTGCTTTCGAATATATTTCCACTCTTTATCTCCACTGTATTTATAAGTAACTATCACCCGATAAACATCTTCTTTACATTCGCTATTTGCATACATTCCCGACCATTTGGCTTGGTAATCATTACTTCTGAAAACTGTGCGATTATTTGCATCCAAAATGGTGATATCAAACTGCAAAGGTTTGGGCATTTCAACAAAAAACAAATCGTTGGTGCCATCCCCGTTGGGTGTGAACACATCCGGCACAAAAACTTCCGTTACTTCATCGGCTGGCAGCACCAAGATGGATAAGCGCTGGCTATCGGCACAGGTCAATCCAGTTTTTGCATCCACCGCAACATTGACCATTTTCACGGTAAAAGTCTTCTTCTGAGCAACAAAATAGGTATGTGATACGCTATTGGCCGTATAGTCTTTTAAACCATGCAAATTCGATTTTTCACCATCGCCCCAATGAATGCGCATATCGCCAAACCGACCATTCAACGCCAAACTCACTACACCGCCCACATTTTCAGCAATCACCGGCTGCCATCCGCCCAAAACATCTTTACATGGCTTTGTCTGCTCAACAGATGCCATCACTTTGCTCGATTTTTGTCCGCCCGAAACCTCGTCAACCTTCACTGGTGTAACAGCGTCTGAATTAACCACTGAGGGACGTAAAACAGGCAATTCTCCTTCCGCCACGCCGCTTGCTTGCTCATGTGACAGCGATTGATTGGATCTTTGATTATCCTTCTGATCAATGCCCCCATCCGTGGTCTCAACTTGAATATCCGAAGAGCCCACTTTGTCTGCTTCAGCCGTTTTCTTTTCTGTAATATCAGCCACAGCGGGACTGTTTTTTGACATTGGTTTATCGCCACTCACAACAAAATAAGCAGTAACGCTCACCAAAGCCGCAACACCCACCCAAACCAAGGGCAACTTCACCAAAGTGCTCCATCCAGACGCAACGGAAGCATTTGTACCGCCCGCTGTAACGCCTTGATTCAGCTGCTCAACACATTGTTCGAACAAGCCATCGGGAGGCGATAATTTGGCATCCCCCAATCCTTGCTTAAACAGCGCGTCAATATGCTTTAATTCCTCACCCATTAATTTCTTTCTAATTTGGCCTGCAACCATTTGCGGGCTTTGAACAACTGCGACTTACTGGTATTTTCGGAGATACCCAGTACTTCACCAATTTCGGCGTGGGTAAATCCTTCTATCGCATACATATTGAAAACCGTGCGATACCCATCGGGCAAAGCAGCAACCAATTTGAGCAGATCTTTTGTTTCCAAGGGCTGCGCTGCATTCACATCGGCTGTTAGGTTGTAGGCCTCATCCAAGCTTCCCGCGTATTTTGCCTTGTTCTTTTTGATTTGATCCAAACATGTATTCACGGCGATGCGCTTCACCCACCCTTCCAAGGAACCTTGAAAGCGGAATTCTGCGGATTTTTGGAAAAATTTCACCATGGTTTCTTGTAACATGTCTTTGGCTTCATCTGTTGCTCCCATGTATCGGACACAAATGGCGTAAATCACCGGAGAAAAATGCTGATACAACGCTTGTTGCGACTGACGGTTTCCCGCAGAACATTCGCGCAACAGTTGATGTAGTTTTGGCTCCGATAAATTTGTCATTCTGTATCCACATGACCCAGATTTGTACCCAAGATGGCATTCTTGCCACAATGGTTGTCTACGGTCTTAATTTTTTTTCGAAATCGCCTGAATCAACCCATAGGTTGCATCCATCAACAACACTTTTGCATTGCCATTGCGCTCTATGCCGTACATAGTCTTCTCCAACACCGACACCATATTTCCAATAACCCCTTCGCCCAGTTGCAAGGTGTTGAATTTATTTACGAAGTCCAACTCGGGGCCTTCCCACAGTCCTTCAGAACCCGTGTAAGGCAAAACTGCGCAAGACCTCAAAACCTGAATGCCATACAACAAGAAAGATTTCACACCTTCCCTACCCAGCGAGGCGGTATCGTCGCTCCACTGAAATGCTTCGCCCATTTTTCTGCGAAAGCAAATGGTCATCCAAGTGCGCCAAGCATCCAAATGCGGATTTCCAGCTTCCTTGCCCAAATCTCTCGCCAGGCGATAATTCCCCTGGGCTACTTTGGCCAATCGCTGAGCATCTTCCAAAGATATCCCGTCTCGATCTACCAGCGCTTGTGTGAGCGATGCATCATCAATTGGCGCAACACGCACCAGTTGGGTTCTCGACAGAATGGTACCAAGGATTGCATCCAAATCACTACCCACCAGCAAAAACAAGGTTTTCTCTGGCGGCTCCTCCAAACTCTTCAATATGATATTCCCTTCCTGTCCCAAAAACTCGGGCAACCAAATGATACAGACCTTCATTTTCCCCTCAAACGACTTCAGGGAGATGTTCTTGAGGATGTTCCGCAGTTCTTTGGTGGGAATATTCCCTTGTTTATTTTCTGCATTCAGTTGCTGCATCCAATCCTCATAATTCAAATAAGGGTCTTCTTGTAGCGCAGTGCGCCATTGCGGATAAACGTCTGAGCACATCTCCATTTCTCCCTTTTTATTGGGAAAAGGAAAAGTAAAATGGACATCGGGATGTATCAGGGACGATACTTTTTTACAACTACTGCATTCGCCACAACTATCCACCTCCGTGCGATTATCACATAGCAAATACTGGACATAAGCCATGGCTAACGCCAAATTACCACTTCCCTCTGCACCCAAGATCAATTGCGCATGCGGAACCCTGCCAATTTGAGCACCGTGCAGCATCCTCTGCTTGATGATATCCTGTCCGATAACCTCTGCAAACCTCATAGCGCGTCTTTTAATCCCCTTTTTTTCAGATAGACATACAACAACAGAGAGCCTACAACCACCAAAATGGCGATGAATTGGCTGTGCGATAACAATCCATCAAACAAAAATCCACGTTCCCCATCGCCCCGATAGGCTTCGGTTACATACCTACCCACTCCGTAGACCAAGGCATATACCAAGAACACCTGTCCCGAGAATTGTTTCCCACGATGGAGTACCCAATACATGATGGCAATGCTCAATAGGATAATCCCAGAATCCCAAAGCTGAACTGGATATAGCGCCTCGCCTAACGGCTCGGCATGCGACTTTGGATCACGAAAAACAATCCCCCATTCACCCGGTTTACAAACCAATCCGTGACAACACCCGGCCATCAAACACCCAATCTTCCCTATGGCATGGACCCAAGCACCCGCTACACCAACATCATCCATCCGATCCCAAAAGTCCCATCCCTTCTTCTTAAACCACCAATACAACAACGGCAACGTAAGCAAGAATGAACCATAAAAGACGAATCCATCGCCCAAGTGCGTGAGAAAATGCGATAAGTTATTCCAATAACCCACCGGATCTTCCAAAAAGAAAAACAACTTGCCACCCACAAAAACACCTACCCCACACCATAAAATCAATTCACTGATCGAATCCACATCCATACCAAGTCGCACCCGGTTAAAATACAGGTGCAAAAACGCCGCAATCATCCCCAACAGAATAAAGAATCCGTAGCTATAAAGGGTAATCCCGCCGATATGAAACAACTCGGGCCTCATGGATTACAAACCTAATCACAAATGCGACTGAATCAATGCCAACATCGACATCAATTCTTCCGAACTCGGGTGTAATTTTTCTTTGGTGAAATTGATATCGCCCACCGTTTGCATCGGCACCAAATGAATGTGCGCGTGAGGCACCTCCAAGCCAATGACCGCAGTACCAATGCGCTTACATGGCACCGCCTTTCTCACGGCATGTGAAACACGTTGCGCAAACTGCCAAAGAGCTCCCAACGCCTCAGGCTCCAAATCAAAAATGTAATCAACCTCCTGCTTAGGTATCACCAATACGTGGCCATGCACCAGTGGCATAATATCCAAAAATGCCAAATGATGCTCATCTTCACAAACCTTATAACAGGGAATTTCTCCCGCAACGATTTTTGAAAAGATAGAGGCCATCGTCGGTTAAATGGTAATCTCCAGAATTTCCAACTTCACAATACCCGCAGGCACAGTAATGCTCACTACATCACCTACGGCCTTGCCCATCAATCCCTGTGCGATAGCGCTCTTGATCGATATTTTATTCTCTTTCAAATTGGCTTCACTCTCGGCGACCAAACGATACACTGCCTCCTTGCCTACATTGTGGTTAATCACCCGCACGTTGCACATAATGCTCACCTTGCTGGTATCCAGCATAGAACTATCCAATACGCGTGCATTGGCAATCATGTGTTCCAATTGATTGATTTTCGACTCCAAAATACCCTGAGCCTCCTTGGCCGCGTCATATTCCGCATTTTCACTCAAATCACCCTTATCACGGGCCTCCGCGATTGCTTGGGTGATGCGAGGACGTTCCTCATGCTTCATGACGTACAGCTCCTGCTTCATTCTTTCCAGTCCTTCTTTCGATAAATATTGAATATCGCTCATGGTTGTTGATGTGTTTTAAGAAAAAATGTGCACCAGCGATTTACACTGATGCACATAGTACAAATATATTAAAAGTTTCTATTATTCGGCTGTACCCAATCCAATGCGCACGCCAAACGAATGTACGCCACTAAATGGATTCGTTGCCCTGTAAGAGTAATCCAAACTCACGGTATTTCCATCCTCTCCCATCTTCCAATCATAGCTCAATCCAGCCATAGGACCGGTAAATGCTGATGGACGGGTATCCTCGTTAAAGATGCCCTCTTGGTAGGCAAATCCACCGCGGATCGACAAAAAATCTTTGTAGCTATACTCAGCAGCCAAAGTCAACTGATTCGCACTGAAAGCGAAGTTGGTAAAGCCAAATCCCAATGTAAGTTTGTTGTCGTACTGATTCGGGTCAGCATCCAATTTCACATCATATGAAGCCGCGATGTTCAACAAAGCGGGCAACTTGATATTGTCAACCTTTACCTGCATTGTCTTACTGAAAGTACCGTTATCCAAAATGGCCTTATAGCTCAAACCATCACCTGAATGTTGCATATCAGGACCGATGTTCTTCATGCTAATACCAAAGCGGAAATCGTCTTTCTTAATGCTTCCGCGAACTGGGCGCAACGTTGTTACATACTGCACACCTGCATCCAAAGCAATACCCGAAGCTTGTGCGTCAGGAATACCTTCAGACACCATTTTAGCCATGATACCTGCAGAAATATTGCTACTAAAGCTCTTTGAGTAAGCCAAACCAATGTTGGTCATATTCACACGGAATGTACCAATACCACCATACGGATTTTGTTCCGTTGTGATGTCGATGGGTTTGATAGCATATTGCATCACATGGATACCAAATGTACCGCTCTCACCCACTTTTTGGGCAAAACCCGCATTGTTGATGGCGATTCCTGAACCCATTAACCACTCAGTTCTTGAGAAACTCATTTCGGTGTTGTTCTTGATGCGATCCAAGCCTGCCACGTTCATATACATAGCCTCCGTGCCGCTCACCTTACCACCATAAGCCCAACCCATTCCGCTTGAACGCGCCCATCCGTTGATGGTCAACTGGGCAGAACCTGCCTGTCCTTGTCGCTCTGGGTTACCCGCAACTGCAGCGCCAATAGCACCCACAGTCAGCAATCCGGCCAAAAATATATTCTTTTGTCTGCGATTCATCTTCTGTTTTATTAATATGTATCCAAATCAATGGCATGCATGATACCATACCAACGAACTACTTTTTCACCCAAATCCTTCGTCTTCACGTGAATCAAGTACAATCCTGAAGCAATAGGTACATTGCTACCGTTTTTCAAATCCCACTCGTAGAAGGTATTGTTGTCCGCCTTGTTTACACGACGAATCAAGTTACCTGCCATATCGAAAATGGTGATTGTACACTCAGGAGGCAAGTTGGTGATTTTAACACGAGAATCGATAGGACTGTTTTCGTACTCGCTGTAACCTCTGTATGGGTTTGGAACAACATTCACCAAATCCAAGTTTTTAATACCAATTTCATTTGACACTTTCGGAGCGATGCTTGCTGCGTCGAATGAGTACATCGGACGATTGTTATTGATGTTGTTACCCGCATCCAAAGTTGTATATGCCTTGCGGATATTGATGTTGAAAGTAACTTCCGTTGGAGGCTCATTTTTGTTAACCATCTTGTAACCAGGGGCCATGTATGAAGGCATTACCCACATGATCTGCGACAACAAACGCGTTTTGTCCAAAGTAGCCACTTTTCCACCAGCTGCAGCAGGCAACAAAGCCGTTTTGAAGCGTTGGAAGTTTGCTTCGTCTTCACCCAAGTAACGCTCGCCTTTGATGTTACGAGAAATACCACTCACACCCGTTCCAAAGATGTATACAAAATGCTTACCACCCATCGCAGGATAGTTACCATTGTCGTTGTACACTTTGTCGGTCGGATTCCAAATCATATCCCTACCATTCTCACCACCCAAGTAGCTATCTTCAGAGAAAGCCATAGCCAAACGCTCACCTGTTTCCAGGTTGATGGCGTAACCAGGGAACCATCCCAAGCCCATTGAACCTGAAATGGGGTTTCCGTTTTTATCTACGGAAGGAGCGAAACGCATGTTGAACTTCTCCATTTGTCCTTCATTCGAATTTTTCAATTCATCATCAGACATTTCCAACACAGGACAACGTGTCCACAAGTCTTTGTTCGGTGTGATAACAATTTGCACACTCGCCAATTCACTCAAAGGACTCTGTAATCCTGATGAGTTACCCCACCATGCAAAACCATAGGTATTTCTTCCGGTTGCGGTCAATTTCTCACGAGCAACCAAACCATAAGGCGCAATTCTACCGTTCCAAATACGTTCAAATGCTTGACCTGGATCCGCAGGTGTACCATCTTGGTTAAAGAAATCGTGAATCAAAGGATCAAATGTAGCACCTCTACCGTTGCTACCCGCACGGATCCAGTTCTGCCATAATGCACCTGAATTAGCAGTGTTTTGTGCGTCATTGTCGGCCACAGCGGTTAACCATTGTTTTCCATTGTTCTCCCACTTAACACTCCAACTCAACATACCATTGCTAGGATCTGCTGCTGCATTTTCACCTGGGTTAAATACTTGTTCAACTTCTACACTAAAGCCCCAATCAGCCAAAGTTTCCTGGGTCTTATTATTCTTTCCTCTTCTACCTTGTACCGATTCAAACCCAACACCAATGATGGTATCGTTGAAAATGGTATCATTCTCCAAATCAGTTGCACCCTTCTTCACCATGAACCAACCGGTGTTTTTGGTCATTGAGTCCTTCAAACCAGAGGTCAATGACGCCTTATTTTCACGCAAGACGAATTCAAACTTCGCATTGGGTACCTTAATTGGGTCAACAACTTTAATCTTTACTGGACCCGCACCAGCAACATAGGTTGCTTCTTTCGCAAATCCGTTTTTCAAGATTTCGTCTACGGTCTCTTTGGTGAACTCCAATACATTACCACCATTACCACGACCAGCCAAACGGGTCAAAACTGGACCACTGCCATAGTTCGACTGCAACTCAGTTCCAAATTGCTCTGGCTCTGTTTTGTGGGGAATGGCTTTGTATGTTTTGATGTTACGACGTCCAGCCAAGAATTGGTTTGGATCAACCTGCAATGAATCATCAGACAAAATAGCATAAGACAATACCATGTAATAGACCGGCTTGAAGTCTACCAAACGCGTGTTTGAACTAGTAGCAAACAAATCGTTCTTGATGCTCCAAGTATGTTGAACACCTTGGTCTGCACCCTCAACCTTAATCACAGGTAATAAAGCAGCCAATTTCGGATCATAAACCTTGTTGACAATCATACCACGGTTGTTTTTCATGTCGCATTGGAACAACAAACGCGCTCTGTCAATATTGTCCAAATCTCCCGTACTAACGGTGGCATCTTTCAACTGATACACCATGTAACCCTCGAACTTATAAGTACGCTCCTTATTATTCGCATCCTTATATTTTTCTGTGTAGTTCTCAACTTTAGGACTGTTTGTATTCAAGAATTTCAATACCAATTCTTGCTCCAATTCCTGAATTTCGATATCAGGTGCATTAGGACCATCCAAAATTTTGAAATTGTTGTTGAACAAGGTTTGTGCTTTATCACTCGCCAATTGCAACAAACGAATCGAACCTGTACCCAAACAAGGTGAACCTGCACCACCACTGGTAGTACGTGCCCACACTACACCTACAGTGATTCGCTGGATTTGACCAGGACGCAAAGTAAATGGACCTGTAGATTGCAAGAAACGACGGTCCCCAGGTTTGTTACCTGCAGATTTTTCATCCCAACATTCTGTAGGATAACTTGGATCTGTATTAGCTGGGAACATGAATTTGGCCGGCTTAGAACCGCCAAAACCAGTACCACCATAGGTTACATTCTGTCCACCCAACCACTTTCCTTGTAACAAATTGTAATATTCAATGGCCTCACCTGGGTTACCACGTACCGGATCACTATCATTGTTGTAGTACATGAAGTGACTCAAGCCCAATTGATTACCTGCTGAATCTGTAGGACCTTCAAAATAGTCCACACCCACAGTAGGGGGATTCAAACCATAACCCAATACACCTTCATCATCATCATCACCATTGTAACAGAAACCCAACGAACGTCCAACATCACAACCCACATAGTCATCCGCGTAGTTACCCAAATCGGCATCCACCCACTGACCCATGTAACAATCATTCAATGTGGTGAAACCACGGTTAATGATCTTAGAACTGTAGAACGTCATGTTGTTTACCTCATCGTTCGTAGCAAATGCAAAACCTGTCGTTTGAATTTCAATACCGATCGGCTGTCCTTGCGTTTCGCTGTGGATGTTACCCTTGTCATTGTAAACCCACCAAATAAACATATCTGGCTGTTTGTCTACACCGTTGTCAATTGAAGGACGGCGGTCATCCAATACGGGGTGCTCCCCTGCAAATGGATCATAAACACCATCAGGCGTCACTTCTTTGTAAGGTGCCAAATATTTCGCTTCGTTACCAAACATCACGGCACGCTGACGGCCTGCTGGCCAATCGCGAATACCCGCACTTTGATTCAAATATTTACTGCTTTCAAAATCCTCCAACTCATCGCGGGTCACCTTCCACATTTTATCGTAGGCCTTACAACGAACAGGATCTGTGCCAGCAGTGGTAGTATCCAAAGGTCCTGGCCAAAAATCCACACCCTTTTGACGGTAAGTCATCGCAGCCAACTTCAAGCTACCACCATTATCGCGACCACCAATCCAGATAGCACCGGCAAAAAGCGCATGTTTTCTTACTGCATTAGGGTCACTGATTTTGGGAATTTCGTATTTGGGATTATTAATGTCCCACCACATATCACCACCATTCAACAGCTTGGTTCGAACGTTGTTTACGTCCAAATCCGCACTCTGGGATGCTGGTTCACAGGTGTTGGCAAATTGTCCTGCCCTACGATCCACACGGGGAGCATTTCCCCTGCCATTCAAGTTCAAAATAGGACGGGCTACCGCCATATGAACTGCCATTGCAGAGAGTAAAAATATTCCTAATCGTTTCATAAATCTTTCTTTTCTTGTTTAGTTGAAGTTAATACGTAAACCTACACGAACCGTTCTGGGCGCACCCAACATACCCGTTTGTGAAGCCAACATAATTTTATACAAATCAATATAACTCTGAGCGTCAATTTGGTTTTGAGCCAACAACTGTCCTTGAGGAGAATTGATAAATCCATCATCCATTGCCTGACCTGTGTAAGGATAAACCGAATTCACGTTGCGTGCATTCAACACGTTTTGTACCCAGAAGAAAACACTCATGATCAAAGGTTTGCCGTTGTCCTCACGGTTGAAACGAACGCCTTTGGTAATGTTAATATCAAAAGTTTGTTGCCATGGCAATCGAGCCCCATAAGGTACACCTTTAATTTGTGCACGATCCACCGCACCAGACTGCACAGGTCTAACTGTAGGGGTATAAGGCGTTCCACTGTATGAGTTTGAAATGATGTTGAAGCTGGCGTATTTGAAGATTTCTTTGCCATTTACCTTCGGACCCAAATACAAATTCTTCTTGGTTCTTGGGTCGATTCCACCACCATAAGCCCAAGTTGCCATCAACTTAATGTTGTGACGAATATCCAACTCACCCAAAGGAATTACGTTACGCAAATTGGGCTGGTTCGAAGCAATCAATGCGGCCTGTGAACTGATGTTTGATCCTGTACCATCGGCAAATTGCAACATGTAACTTGCTACGAATGAGAATGGACCAGGAATCGTACCGATTCCACCAATGTCGTTCATAGAGAAAGTACCTCTGAAACCAGCGATGGTTGAGAAGTCGATGTTACGGTAAGTTGTGTATGTTACTGGATAGCCCTGGCTGATTTGATACAAACCAAAGTCTTTTCTGTTCTCACTATATGATGCCGCAATTTCCAAACCACGGTCTTTCTTCACACCAAAAATCTGCTTGTAACCCACTTCGTAGTCAGTTTTAATACGGGGTTGCAAACTTCCGTTTGAAATGGTGGCACCCTGACGGTTCTTCAAGTAATACAATTCATCAATTGACAAGAATGAAGCCGCTTGGTTCGGACGTTGTGCTAATACATCATAGCTCACATAGAACGACTTTCTTTCTGGCTCCAAAGGGAATGAGAACCAAATACGTGGCAACAAGTTTAAAGCCGGTGTAAAATCTTCCAAAGCGTCTTTGGTCAATTCTTGCTTATTTGGGTTAACCAAGTATGGTGCGATTCTACCATTGCTGGTTTGGTTTGCCAAAAATTCTGCACTCTTCAATTCAGAACCATCGGCATTGAACCAACGGTCACCATTGCGATATCCAATGATCTTGGTGGGTGATTGAATGTCATTCACGTACACCTTGAATTCTTCACCAATGTTATTGGGATGAGATACTGCCAAACCATTGATTTCGGTAACCTCAGCAGCCGTCTTGATAGGATACAAAGTATAGGGATCTTTCAACACCCACTGGTTGGCATCATAACGCTCCATACGAACACCCAAACGGAATACCAAGTCCTTGAAACGGAACTGATCCTGCAACCATGCTGAAATATAGACTGGCTGAAATGCACCAATGGTGCGCATGTCTTTGTTATTCAAAAACTGCTCAATACTTGGCTTGCCAATCACCTTGTTACCCAAATGGTCGTAACCGAAATAACTAACTAAACCATTACCATTGTTCAACAACTCATCCGCATTAAACATATCCAATGAGAACATGCTGGGGTCATAAGAATTGATATCAACGAAGGTGCGTTCGTCTATGGTATTTCCGTAAACGTCTTTCCCTCCACCAGCAATCAACTTATCACGGAAGGCACGGTCAAAGTGCGACTGTTCACCGTAGTTGATCAAACGATTATAGCGAACTGTGTCTGTGAACTGGCCATTGGCATCATAACTCAAAATGGGATTACCCAAATCCAATTCTGCGATGTGCTT
>JACCEC011931834.1_pt1 | contig 12118 bp, 8 predicted proteins | sample 7450121 | NCBI WGS metagenome assembly JACCEC01 (sample SAMN15323455, study PRJNA562643) | freshwater metagenome | isolation source: river surface water | place: USA:Blue River Watershed | collected 2017-08-18 | reverse complement strand
CGTCTTGATCCATATACACGTATATAAATGCTACGAGTATACACACAAAAATGATAACTCCTAAAATATCAAACACATTCATATATTATTTACATATTTAAGAATACACGCAAAAAATCATATTTATTATGTCGTAATAATATATAATGGAATTATCTGATTTTAATGATGATTCGTTAACACCTGACAGTGTTTATTCTTCAATAAGTAGTGACTCGTCACTCCCTAAATACAGAAAAAGCCGTAAAGCAATCCATCGAACTCGACGAAAACAACAAAAAGAAAGTACAGTGATTACGCCTAGTCCTAGTCCTAGTCCTAGTCCTAGTCCTAGTCCTACGTCGGACTCTTCTGTGTCTTCAGTCCGTCGTTCAAAACCGAAACGTGATGTATATGATTACAAACATTTTAGTTCAAGAGTAATACCTACTATTATTCATAAAAATGCAAATAGACGTATTAATAATAATAATAATGCATCCAAAGTGTTACGAACTGATTTATACAGTGAAATATTATCGTATTTACCAGAGAACGGTATGGAATACAGAAACAAATCTGTACCTATTGTAAAACGATTACACCCTGTAACCGGAAAATTTGTTTATTTACCAAAATATATTCCGTTTGACCCATCGATAGGGTACAATTGGAACACCTCATCCGGCAAAAAAATCACCTTCAACAAAAATGGAGAAATCAATGTTCCATGGGAACACGACGGATTCACTTATGTAAAAAATAAATCCTCCAATAACTATGAATTACATACAAATCATCCATCTGCAACTCAAGTATTACCAAAAGAGAAGACTACTAAAACACAAACTACTAAACAACGTTATAGCAAAATAAAATCTCGAAAACAAAAAAAATAAATGTCCAATTACTACACACAAGTGAATATATCATTTTATAAAAAATAATATATTTGTTAAAAAAGAATAATTACTTAATGGTTTACAAATCTCGTTTATTGCGTAAGAATAGTTTAATAGCATTGTTAAAATCATCAGTATAGCCTTCGTCCCACTCATAGTATAACTCGTGGGCCAAGACAATTCCTACGATTTGATTATAGTGATAATTCCAGTTAAGTGTTCTACAACAAGGGCATTTAATAGCTTTTTCTACATCTTTAAGAGTCTCCTTGTATATACTTCCTGATGGGTCGACTCTGCCTATACAAGTGCTACAAATAAATCCATCGGAGCAAGTATAGCACTTAATTGTGCGACAGCCATTCTTTTTAACATTTGTATTCGCATCTAAACAGATGGAACAGTTAATAGTTTCAATAGTTTCAAAGCAAGTGTTCATTTTAGGTCGTTGTTCGTTGTTTGTTGTTCGTTGTTCGTTGTTCGTTGTTTGTTGTTCGTTGTTCGTTGTTCGGTGTTTGTGTAGATAAGATACAGGAACGAATGGATTTCAATTTTCTTTTATCTCTTTTGTTGTTGTTGTTGTTGAAAAAAATAATATATTTTGTTATAATTACATTACATATCTGCATTTACATATCTACATTACATATCTACATTACATATCTGCAATTCGTGGTGCCAAAAAGAACACTAAACTCGCTTGTATATATTCTTCATCTGCATTTTCTAAGGATTGCATTTTATCCAATATATATTCGAATCGAATTGGTGAATCCTTTGACAAATAAATCAGCAATTCATTGCTCATCTTACTATACAAACATATTTGATGTAACAACCGTAAACTAAACATCATTTCTACATTATCGCCAATTGCATAACTGGTCAAGTCATCAATCTTAATTTCAACACACATTTTTCCGTGTTCCGTATTGGAAGAGTATAACAGTACTTGTTCTTCGGTGCATTTAATTTCCAAATTGTCGCCAAACATCTTCAATTGATTAATGATATTCGCGAAATTCTCAGATCCAATTGACATTTCCACATCATATTCCATTTCGGGAATAGCCAACAATTCATTGTCTACCGTCGACAAACTCATTTCAAAATGTTTATCAAACTCACTCTTATCTGTACCAGTGAGTGATATGTATAATACATCAGGCTCCGAATTAGGGCAGGATAATACAACACTCTGATTCTTGTCTCTTGATTTGAGTATTTTATATAAAAGTGTGGATGACAGTCCAATTGTAAGTGCTATATCATCTGTCAATTCATATTTGGAAAACCAATCAGATTGAATATTGAATTCGAAAATAGAAACGCGACTCGAATCCATCGATTGAATAAACATTCGGTCACTTTCAAACGTAATATTAATACATTCTGTGAACGATTTAATATGTTGAAATATGTTCGCAAACGTATCTGCTTTTTGGAAATCTGAAATGGTTATATTCATCCTATGTTAACCTAGTTTGGAGAATATTGTTTATATTATTTTTTATTTTATTATCCAATTGAAGGGCATAATATATGAAAAAATCGGGGATTTTCACTATCAATTTCTAATGAAATTCTAAGGGGTGAAAAATAGATTTATAAATTCTCTGAAATCTAATTTAGAACAGAGTTGGTTTCTACCCGGATTCTAGTTAGATTTTTAAAAATTCTAGTTTAGAATTCTAGTAGAATTCTAATATTTTCTAATTTGTACCTTAAATATTTTGGGTTCACAAAAATGTCCAAAAATGTCCAATGGCATCAACAGTTGGTCTTTTTGGACATTTTTGGACATTTTTACGACTTTTTGTTGATTTTTGTTGATTTTTGTTGATTTGTGTGACTGTCGGACATTTTTTAGGGTGGTAGACATTTTGTAAAAATGTCATTTTCACATACAACGTCGTGCCAAATTAGACATTATTTTTTCTGCGACAATTGTCTCAAACCCTGTCAACAAAAACTCTCAGGACAAAAATGTCCAATTCCTTCCGGATTAAGACCTTAAAAATTTTGGAGCCAAACATTTTGGAAAAAAACGATTTGTGATTGGACCAGTCTGAATGGTTTTTTCACGAAAGTTAGAAACTTTCTTCAGGAAAAATGGTTTTTGGACATTTTTAAATTGTCCAAAAAGTAAATTTCCCAAAAAAGTTTTCAACATTGCAAATATTTTATAAAAGTTAGAATTTTAAAATCTAAAAAAATCTAATAATTCTAATTTTTTATAATAAAATCCTTATAAATAGTCATAGTATTCGAATATTTTTTATAAAACTGGAAAAGAAGAAAAGAAAATCATAAAATCAAGACAAGAATAATAAAATTGAATTTAATAATATGATATTAAAGAAGGTATAAAGAAAAGAATCTATTTTATTTGAGTATAAAGGAAAAATGACGTCGATCGATGATGAATGGAATAAATTTAAATCAGATGCTTTTAATGGTGTTAAAAGAAAAAGAGAAGCGTGTATTCATATAGATAATGAATTGCCAATAGAAGCACCGATTTGTAGTGATTTACATATTTCTACAAAAACGGTTATTGCAGTATTAAATCAACAAATCGATTTGGAGGATTTGTTTTGGAAGATAGAAACCATTAAATATTGGATGCCCAAGGAAGGCATTTTAAAAAAAGAAAAATTGTTTCAATTTTCATCTCCGGATGAATTAAAGACGTATCAAAAACCATTAAGTGATTATAATTATTATGTGGAGAATATTATTAAACATGTGGATGATCCAACTAGTTCCAAAGTATGTTTCTTTGACAAACGCAAATTGACGGTAGGGCTTGGTTCAAAAGAAATTTTAAATACACGTATTAAAAATACAGGTATTATATTTAATTCGATTTCAATGTCGTTTCGTGTATTTTGTGAAGAAACGAATTCATTTCATGAAACACACGTGAAATTATTTAATACTGGAAAATTGGAACTGCCTGGAGTAGCCAATGTAGTTGTATTAAGTTTAATTAAACAAAAGATCATTGAATTCTTAAAACCGTATATATCTCCTACGATTGATTATATTAATAAACATAAGAGGGGAGTATTGATTAATTCTAATTTTATATGTGGATATTACATTGATCGTGATAATGCGAATAAAATATTCAAAGAGAAATATGGGTTGGTCTCTGATTTCGACCCGTCTCATTATCCAGGTGTAAAAATAAAATATTATTATAATAATGATTTGCCGATGGATCATTCTTTACAAACAGGTCGTGTTCAAGATGAGAATAGAATCAAAATAAGTAATCTTGAAAAATTATCAAAATACACTCGTATTTCGATTGCAGTGTTTCGAACAGGGAGTTGTTTAGTATCAGGGAACTGTTCCGATGAACAATTGATATTTGTGTATAATTTTGCAAAACAGGTGTTTAAAGATGATTATTTACAGTTGCGTGTTCCGACAAAGACTGTGTTTGAAATCAAACAAAAGAAGAAGACGAAATTACGGCATAAGTATATTAAATTGTATTCAAATAATTTAAATATGAAATTATATGATGTGAGTGAATAAGTATTGTATTTATATGTGTGAATATGTGTAATATAATTTATTTTTTATGGTACCATAAGGTTAGGCGATTTTAATAGAATATATATAACCGATTTCAGTACTTTGATATGAAAAAGTAGAATTGGTAGAAGTGGTGTATGATAATTTTGCATAAATATAATAAGTAGTATTTACACTAACATCTAAAAGTGCTATATTTTGGTCTGTAAACACTATTGTATTAACGGCAATTGGTTGGAATTTATGTTTTGTGAAATATATACCGGTTTCAGATATTCTAGTTGCATCATTGGTTGCGGTTATACATAACTGTATATCGTTATAAGTAATATTAGCACCATACCATAATGATAATTTATAAAATAATAAATGTTTCCCAGAGGCCAAACCGAAACCATTACTATAAATACTTACCCAATCTGTAGTTGTGTTGGAGGCTGATAAACTAAATGACGGAAACGTACTCCCTAAAGTATTACACGATATAGTTGGATATCCTACACCTCCTGCACCGGTTGGTTTTATCAATGATAAATTTCCATTATTATCACTCATTAATACTTTTCCCGCAGCATCATTCGTGGCGACATAGTATTTTATTTTTGCAGATGACGATGTAAAAATAATATTTCCATTTGTACTGATATCACCAGTAAATGTACCACCAGACAAATCCATTTTAGTATTCAATCGGGTTTGTTCTAAATTACTAATCGGTTTATTCATATCAGAAACATTATTTACATTTGATAGATTAACCATTGATTTTGTGATCCCATATACTGGCCCTGTAAATGTACATCCGCTTAAGTTTGCCTTTAATTTCAATGCATTACTTATATCAGTACTAATTGGTTTTGTTGAATCGCTCGTATTATCTGCATTCGATAGGTTAACCATTGATTTTGTAATGCCATATGATTCACCCGTAAAAACCGGATTCGAAATGGGTGCTTTTTTAGACAAGGCCGTATTCATTGCATTACTAATTGGTTTGTCAATATCGGCAGTATTATCTACATTTGATAAGTTAACCATTGATTTTGTAATTCCATATACTGGCCCTGTAAATGTACACCCATTTAAACTTACCTTTAATGCTAACGCATTACTTGTATCAATACTAACAGGTTTGTCAAGATCCGCAGTATTATCTACGTTTGATAAGTTTACTGTACTTTTGGTAAGTCCGGTAATTGTTCCTGTAAATGCGGGGTTTACTAACGGTGCTTTTTTAGAAAGTGCATTACTCATATCGGTACTAATTGGTTTATTTACATCGGAAGTATTATCAACGTTTGATAATCCAAAAGTGGTTTTGCTTATACCGGTTTTAGTTCCAGAGAAAGTCGGATTCATTAATACTCCTCCAGATGCATCTAATTTAGATGATAACATATTTTGTAATGCTCCTAAATTCGATTTTAAATAATTGATTTCGTTCGACACGGTTGAATTACCATATTGAATTGCGCTACCTGATATTGGATTTTGTAATCCTATGATTGGTTGTTTTTCATTAAGAGTAGTGCTTAATGTATTTACATACGATTTGATATTTGTTAAATCAATGGATTGATTGTATAAGGATTGGGATATGTCTAAAATAGACTGTAAATTGTTGGATATAATGGTATTTTTAGAGTTGGTGAATGCAATGGTTTGTATAGAGTCATCATTAAATAGGAGTCTAGATAATTTGGTAGTATCTGAAATACGTGTCATTGCTCGATTACTGTCATATGTGATGGATGGATATGCTGAATTTGTTTTCGAATTGATTTCATTTAATTGGGTATTTAAATATGTGTAAACTACCGATTGCACATAATCAAACATTTATACAATAATTACATATTATTGTTATATAAAAAGAACACAATTATTTATCATTAAGCTAATTTTATTAAATAAAAATATGTATGCCCGTCCTTATTGTTTATTTGTACCGCATTTGTAAAACTAGGATTCGGATATAAGTCTACATAATTATTCGAAGTTATGTACAAAATGTATGTACAATCTTTAAAGCAATAACTATTTGAAAACGTGCCAGTTAACATTTCTTGTACTGAAACAGGGTATGACGGAGTATATTCAGGTGGTTTAACTCTATATATAATAGAAGGATTCGTATTTGTCCCTTGACTGAACCCAATTCTAAAATGAATTAAATAATAACCAGCAGTTATTACTTGCGATCGTTTAACCGCTCCCCAACCAACACTAATCCATGATGGATTATTGATAAATGTACTTGTGTATAAAAAAGCATCTTTAATTGCAGTAGGGGTTTGCAATGTTAACCATCCATACGCATCACTTGTTAATAATTTGTTCGCTGTATCTGGAGGATATTTTATTTTACCAGTAGTATTATTAAATATAACATTTCCATTTGTACTAACATCTCTAACAAAAACTACATTCGAAAACCCCGCTTTTTTACTTAGTTCGCTATTCATAACAGTACTTACAGGTTTATTAATATCACTTGTATTATCAACATTTGATAATCCTATCATATCTTTATTGATTCCAAATACCGTCCCAGTAAATGTACATCCAGTGAGTCCTGCTTTTAATGATAATGCATTGTTGATAGTTGTGTTCGTAGGTTTATTTAGATCAGACGTATTATCAACATTACCTAATCCTAACATTCGTTTTGTAATTCCGGATACATCACCTGTAAATGAAGCATTATTTCGAGTGGCATACGGTAAAAGTGCATCTGGAATATATTTACTCATATTTTTGCTCGCATCGGAACGATTGTCTACATTTGATAAGTTTATGGTTGATGGATTCAATCCATAAACAGGTCCAGTAAACGTACAACCAGTAAGATTGGCTTTTGAATGAATCGCGGATTGTGTTGCAGTACTAATTGGTTTATTAATAGAAAGTGTATTTTCTACATTTGATAAGTTAACCATTGATTTTGTAATACCTGTTATATTTCCACTTAAGGTTGCACCTGATGCATCGGCCTTTACTGATAATGCATTTATAATCGCATTCGTAATCGGTTTATTCATATCGGATGTATTGTTCACATTTCCTAATCCAATATCGGACTTAATAAACCCGTTAATGATACCACTAAATCGAGGACTAGTAAGAATAGCCCCATTTGCGAATGCTTTATTCTCCGAGTTAACAAGTAAGTTATTTATGTTTTGTTGTATTGAAAAGAGTTCGTTCGAAATATTTATACCTGAACTACTATATTGAACGAAGGTAGAATTTAATAAATTATTTGGACTAATTGTATTTTGTTTTGTTAATACAGAATTATTGCAAGTCGTCAGAAGCGTATTTATATTGTTAATATCATTTGTATGAGTAACGCATATGTAAGATACATCAGTTATGTGTTGAATAGAGTCCGTAATTTTTTTTTGTATATTTTGCGTACACGCAGTTGTTTGAATTGACCTATCAGAAAAAACGACGGAATCTACTTTGGTGGTATTTGTAATTGTAGTAACTATATTGCTATTGTCATATGTTATGGATGGAAATGTAGTTATATTTGTACTGTTATTTATACTATTTGTAATCAGTGAAGATAACTCACTATTTATATTACCATATATAACAGGAGGTATGTATTCAAACATATATAATATAGTAATATATTGTATATGATAAACAAGCGGTATGCCTAAATGCGATTATTAAAATACATTCGTGGTTACAAATAAAATAAATCAAAATAGTTTATTATTATGCAATTTTCATTGCATACAAAAAACTTTGTCCGGTATATGGAGTATTTGTAATAAATACATTTCCACTTCCAGATGCTTGTGTATATGTTAGTTGTGCATTTAAATAATAGGTCTGGGTGGAGGCAACACTAATATTAGTGACCATAGTTGGGAAAATATGACCATCCGTGTTATTAAGAGTTAATGTATAATTTGTAGGTAAATAATGATCTAATTCGCCGGATGTAAGTTTATTTAAAGCCGTATCTTGGGTAGTATTTAAAAGTATCCATATACCAGTAGGTCGTATACTACCTCCACCTGAATAAAGTATGCCAACTCTTGCATATATTATATAGTTACCCGCATTTAATTGTATAGAACCGCAAGTTTTAAAATTAGTAGTAGGTACCGTCCAAATCGCGGTAGTAATTAACGACCCTGTAACAACCAAGAACGAGGCAGTTAACGTAGGATATGCACCTAATGATATAACTCCATTTGCGTCATTTACTAATACCTGTCCACTTACAGATGTCGCATTATATTTTATTTTTGATGACGCGCTTGATAATATTAAATTCCCGTTTAACGATATATCCGTTTCAAACCTGCCACCTGTTTTATTGATTTTGGTTAGTAATGCAGCAGATACATCTCTACTTATAAGTTTTGTTGCATCTGTATTATTATCTACATTTCCAAGTCCTACCATCGATTTTGTAATTCCGGATACTGGTCCTGTAAATGTACATCCTGCCAAATCGGCTTTTTTATCCAGTTCTGCTTGTTGTAGTGTTGAAATCGGTTTATTTAGATCTGCGGTATTATCAACGTTCCCTAAATTCACCATTGCTTTCGTAAGTCCTTGAACGATTCCAGTAAATGTACAACCAGATAAATCGGCCTTTAAATCTAATTCATCTTGTTCTAATTTACTAATTGGTTTTAAAAGATCAGATGTATTATCAACATTTCCAAGTCCTACCATCGATTTTGTAATACCATATACTGTCCCCGTAAATGTGCACCCGGTTAAGTCGGCTTTTAATGCAATTGCATCGATGGTGGCTTGACTCATACTTAGATCCATATCCGATACATTACTTACGTTTGATAATCCAACCATCGATTTGGTAATCCCGTAAACAGGACCCGTAAAATGTGCACCAGATAAATCTACTTTTTGTGAAAGCGCAGCGGCAGCCGCATTACTAATTGGTTTATTCAGATCTGCCGTATTATCTATATTGTTTAAACCTACAGTTGCTTTTGTGAATCCGGTAATTGTTCCTAAAAAAGTAGTATTTGTGAATGTATCACCGACTGTATTTGCCTTTGCTTCTATTAATACGGACAACGCGTTTACATCGTTTTGTAATTGTTCAATTGCAACATCTACGGTGGTTCCAAATGAATTGTCGTAAACTAGACTTGCCTGTATAGGGTTCGCAACAGTAATTAGGTTTTGTTTTAATGATATGGCATTATTTAATGTGTACATTGTATTTTGAATCGTGTTTAAACGGTTGTTATTTGTGGCAACGGAACTGTTTATAGATATAATTTGTTGAGTAGCCGAAGTGATGAAGGCGTTTTTTTCGGATGTGAATGCAGTTGTTTGTATGGTGTTGTCTGAAAATGATAGTATAGATATTTTCACATTGCCAGAGATAGTGGTTATTTTGTTTAAACGGTCATATATGATAGATTGATAACCACCGATACTTTTGATTTGAGATAGATTGCGTTGTTCAATATAATTATTTAATGCGGCTGAAATAGAATTGAATAGACTTGGACTTATAATTGACATATCTGATAGTATACATTACTATCATATATTGTAAAGTGTAAACATAACCCACAATTTATTTCAAAAAACAACGTGTTATTGGTAGTCCTAAAATAGGATATCAACCCAATTGGGTTACATATATAGTTTGAAAAACACGTTTTGACTAGGTATATCCATGTGTTTTTTAATGGGAGTAGTAGCGGGTCTTGTAGTAGTAGGTTTCGTTGATGGTGGTTTATTTGCCGCATATGTAATACTACCCATTTGTTGTTGAACAATAGAAAAGGATGATGGTTTTACGCTTGTAACTGGTCTAGTAACTTGTATAATTGGCGCAATTGTTGGAATCACAAACGGGCTGAAATCATAAGTAGGAGCATATGAACTGGATGATAACATTGGCATTTGCGTATATCCTTTTTTCTGAATGACTTGACATATTTTTTTATGTAAATTTAAAATGTTAGTTTTGTAGTTTAATTCTTTTAAACACTCTAACATAGTGTCGGTGAATGCGCCGACTCCTTGTTGTGTAGTTGCATTATACGTATCAGCAGATGTTTGGTTATCTTTACAACCGCTAAGACAATTAATAAGTGCGTTCGAAATGGCTTTTCTGCTATTTGTTTTTCGAACATAAGAACCGTTTACTAATCCAAAACCCCATTGAAGGTCACATACAGATTCACTGTGGCAAGAATCAAAAATAAGAATTGTCTTACATACGGATTTTTTAACAATATTAAAAATTTCGTCGTCGATTATAAATCCACTAGTAGTGTAATCGCAAGGTACAAGAACTTCATCGAGACCGTCGCTTTCATCCATATTTCGATCACGTACTTGAGAGCCATGGCCACTGTAATGAAACCATATTTCGGAACAATTGGCAGAGTTCGCAATGAGTTTGGTTAACTCTCGGATGATAGCCTCTTTAGTTGGTTGTAAATTAGGGTCACTTCCAGGGGCATCGTGCAATTTAGTTATGTTGTTTGGAGAATATCCATATTTAGTGATTAAAATATTTTCAGTATTGTTAATGTCGTTGATGCATCCATTTAGCCTTGCAGATGGGTTATTATAGTAATTAATTCCGACAAAGAGCGCTTGTTTCATTCTATTTGAATATAGTGTATTAGGATATAAAAATATATATGGTATATTATAATAATGCCTAAACCAATTCTTCAAACATATAAGGTATGTCTGTTGCAAGAAAATGGTAAGCCGGACAAAATGTATGTATATGGAGAAAACAAAATTTCTATAGAAGAACAAACGCAATTAAGTGAACTGGGTGTTGAATTGATTCAATCGTCCCAATTGATTCATCCGGATGATACCATATCTTCTATAAAAATGAAAATCATAAATGATATCGGTGTTGGAAAAATAGCATATGAAGAAATTTATTTATTTATTAAAACATTAGAGAAGGTGCCTTTTATTGAAGTATATGATTCAATGACACAAAGTGATACCGCAACAAATAAAGTGTTTACAGTATCTCATTTTATTCAATACTTGATTAATATTGATTATGATTCTTCTGAAATTATTAAAATATTGAGTAGAATCATTCCAAATATATCTACTCTTACCGATCCCATTTTTGATACAATGGAATTACAATATAACCAATTGATCCAATTACCGGAATTAAATACTAGCGAATTTAGTCGTTTTATTCCGTTTGGGCAAAAACCACAGACAACCGATTATATATATTCGGCGAATCCGTTTTATTTAACGGCATCGAATATATATGTTGGGATGCAAAGTAAAATGGCGTTCACATTAGATAATCAATTATTATTGAATTATGTGTTGTCAGATAATATCATTTATGTAGCCACCGCGCGTAATGTGTTTGATTATGGCTCAAATATTCAGTTTCAAGATGTTTCTTATTTGATTCAAACGTATTTTCCATTGTTGTTTAAAGAAGGAATCACAAATGAAGAAGAATTTGAGTCAATGCGCGAAGAGTTTATAGACAATACACGTAAAAAATGGACAACGAATGTGGAATCCTATAATGAATCGATTGATTTCTTTTATAAAATAGAGTCAAATCATGGAACCCACGAGATTGAATATTCAAAACAAGGAATATCCCATATTGATGTGAAACTAAAAAGCAATATGGATATTAAATTGCCGTTGGAAATTAT
>JACCEC013054297.1_pt1 | contig 12121 bp, 9 predicted proteins | sample 7450121 | NCBI WGS metagenome assembly JACCEC01 (sample SAMN15323455, study PRJNA562643) | freshwater metagenome | isolation source: river surface water | place: USA:Blue River Watershed | collected 2017-08-18 | reverse complement strand
GTCGGGGCTTGCAGCGTTTGAAAGCGCTGGGCCATGAGGTCGAAGTCGATGTGGCTGCCCTCCAAAGCCACACCCGCTTTGCGGGTGACGATGCCACCCGACTGGCCGCCATTCACCGCGCCGCCGCGGCCGGGGCCGATGTGGCCTTGATCTCGCGTGGCGGATACGGCTTGACGCGCCTGTTGCCCGAGCTGCGTTACCGCATTCTGGCCAAGGCCATTGAGAAGGGCACACGCTTTGTGGGCTTGAGCGACTTCACGGCGTTTCAAAATGCCTTGCTGGCACGCACCGGCGCCATCACCTGGGCAGGTCCCGCGTTGGGAGAAGACTTTGGCGCAGAGGCCCCCGACGACATCATGGAAGCCTGCTTTGAGGACCTGCTCAGCGGCCAAGGGGAGGGTGCGGGTTGGCAGTTGTCACGACAGACGCAGCAAGCCTATGCAGACCGCAAGCCGGGCGTCTGGGCGCGCGATGCCGTGCTGTGGGGGGGAAACCTCGCGGTGCTCACCAGCTTGTTGGGCACGCCGTATTTGCCGTCCATCCAAAAGGGCGTGCTTTTTTTGGAGGACATTGCAGAGCATCCTTACCGCATTGAGCGCATGCTCACGCAATGGCTGCATGCGGGGATACTGGCGCAGCAAAAAGCCATCGTCTTGGGCCAGTTCACACATTACAAGCTGACTCCGCATGACAAGGGCTACAAGTTGAACAGCGTGGTCGGTTGGTTGCGTTCGCAACTTCGTATTCCCGTGTTGACCGATTTGCCCTTTGGTCATGTTCCCACCAAAGTGTGTTTGCCAGTGGGTGCGTCAACCCATTTGTTGGTACAAGACCGTGATGCCCTCCTTTTGTGGGCCCATGGACACGGTCAGTAAATCGTCTAAAATGCACTATATTGCCTATTCACATCATTCGAGCATGACAAATATTGCAGCAACGCATCTCAAGGAGACACTGTCTTGAAAAAGTACAACGCACATTACATCCGTGGCCAATGGGTGGACGCCCAGTCCGAGAAGGTCTTCGAGGTGCACGATTCCAGCACCGAGGAAGTCTTTGCCACCGTGCCCCAAGGAACCCGTGCAGAAGCGGAGCAGGCTGTGCTGGCCGCTCGCGAGGCCTTTGACAGCTGGTCGCAATTACCGGTAGAAACGCGCTGCGCCTACATTGACAAAATTGTCGAAGGCTTGAAATCGCGTTCGGATGAAATGGCCCTCACGATCGCCCGCGAAGTGGGCATGCCATTGAAGCTGGCCAAAATGATTCAGGTCGGCGGCCCGGTGTTCAATTGGGGCAATGCGGCCAAGGTGGCACGCCGATTCGTCTGGGAAGAGAAGGTCGGCAACTCCCTGGTCGTGCGTGAGCCCGTGGGCGTGGTCGGTTGCATCACACCCTGGAATTTTCCCTTGAACCAGATCACGCTGAAAGTGGCGCCTGCATTGGCTGCGGGCTGTACCGTGGTTTTGAAGCCCAGCGAAATCGCACCCCTGAACGCCATGATCCTCACAGAGATCATCCACGAATCGGGCTTGCCCGCCGGCGTCTTCAACTTGGTCAATGGCACCGGCCCCGAGGTGGGCGAGGTGCTGGCATCGCATCCCCAGGTGGACATGGTCAGCTTCACAGGCTCGACCCGTGCGGGCAAGCGTGTGGGTGAGCTGGCTTCCCAAAGCATCAAGCGCGTGGCCCTGGAATTAGGGGGCAAATCGGCCAGTTTGATCCTGCCGGATGCCGACCTCGAAGCCGCCGTGAAGGGCAGCATTTCGGCCTGCATGCTCAACAGCGGACAAACCTGCTCGGCCCATACCCGCATGTTGGTGCCGGAAAGCCGCTATGAAGAGGTTAAGAAGATCGCCCAAGTGGCCATTGGCAAACTCAGCATTGGCCCCAGCCTTGATGAGAACACCCGATTGGGCCCTCTGGTCAGCGCGGCACAGCGTGACCGCGTTCTGCATTTCATTGACGTGGGCTTGAAAGAGGGCGCAGAACTGGTCGCCGGAAGCGGCGACAAGCCAGCCTTCGACAAGGGCTACTATGTTCAGCCCACCATCCTGCGTGTGAAACCCACGGACACCCTGGCGCGTGAAGAAATCTTCGGTCCGGTCTTGGTCATCCTGACCTACAAAGACGAAGAGGAGGCCATTCGCATCGCCAACGACACACCCTATGGCTTGGGTGGCGGCGTTTGGGGTCAGGACGAAGCCCATGCCACCGCAGTGGCGCGCCGCATCCGTACCGGCCAAGTGGACATCAACGGGGCGCCCTTCAACAGTAACGCGCCCTTTGGCGGCTACAAGCAGTCTGGCAATGGACGTGAGAATGGGAAGTATGGCTTCGAAGAGTTTCTTGAGTTCAAAGCGCTTCAGTTCAAGCCTGCGGCCGCTTGAGGGCAACCGCAGGCCTGAGCCTGCGGTTTGCTTGTGATTTACAGTTACATTTTCATCGATTATTGGTTAATTTAAGTATTCAAAAAAACATTCAAAATATTCTTTAATGGCTACAATCGTGCGCTGCATCCACCTTTGCTCCACGCGCCATGAAACGTTTTTCGCTGCTGCTTGCCTGTTTGATTTCTACGGCAAATGTCTCCGCTCAAGCCCTTAGCCACCTTGATCAAATCCAAGAGCGCAAACAATTGCGCGTTTGCATTTGGCCTGACTATTACGGCATCACATTGCGGAATCCAAAAACGCAAAAGTTGGAGGGCGTCGATGCGGATATGGCCATTGAATTCGCCAAGGACTTGGGCGTGAGCCTTGAGTTCGTGGACTCTTCATTTGCCCGTTTGATTCCCGACCTGCTGTCAGACCGATGTGATGTGGCGATGTTTGCCGTCGGCATCACGCCAGCGCGGGCCGACAAACTTCGCTTTGCAAAACCCACCATGGCGAGTGACATTTACGGCATCACCAGTCGCCACAACCGGCGCATCAAAACTTGGGAAGACATTGACAAGCCAGGTTCGGTGGTCGCGGTCATCAAAGGCACATTGCATGAACCCATCATGCGTGAGCGCTTGAAGTCGGCCACGCTTTCGGTGCTAGACACCCCCATGGCTCGTGAGCAAGAAGTGTCTTCTGGGCGTGCCGACGTGTTCATGACCGACTACCCCTACAGCAGGCGCATGCTGGAAACCACCGACTGGGCGCGCTTGGTCGCCCCACCCAGCACCTTTCACACGACGCACTACGCTTATGCCGTGGCCCCTGGCGATGAGCGATGGCTGAGCCGCATTGATCAGTTTGTGCGCGACATCAAACGCGATGGTCGCTTGATGATGTCTGCGGCTAAGTATCGCTTGGAAAAAATCGTCGTACGAGACTAGGTGCAAAGCAATGGTCACGGTTGCGTGGCACGCCAAAGCCAACCGCTACAGCGCATTGGCCTATGGGTTCTTATGCCTGTTTATCTTGACCACTTTGGGCAGTGTGCTTTATGCCGCCTACAAAGACCGGGAAACCCAACTGGAACGCATCAGACAGCGGGTTCAGGGCAATGCCTTGGTTTATGAAGACCAAATCACGCAAACCCTTCAGTGGATTGAAAACATGATGCGAACCTTGCCTGAGGTGGCCAATATTGACCTGCTTCACGCAGATCCCAAAACCCTGGAGCCGTTGCTGCAAAAATTGCAATACAGCCAGCCTGCGTTGCGTTCATTTTCCATTTATACCGAGGGGGAGGGCATTCGCGCCAGCTCAAACCCATTGAATTTGGGCGTGCGACTGGACCTGTCATTGTTCGATCCTCTGGACCATTTGCCTTCGGAAAATTCTGTTTTGCGCATGGGTCCGAGCTGGCAAGGAAGGGACCTGGCGGATGGCCGTCCTATTCTTCAGGTGGACAATTTAAGGCTAGACCAATCCCATTTTTTCCCTGTGGTGATGCGCACAGGGCAGGGCAACAAAGCGCTGTTGCTGGTCGCGGCGATGAATCCTGACTTTTTACTCAATCGTTTGGAGCGCTACAACCCGACCAACACCGAGTTGATGGCCATGCAACGCCTGGATGGGCGCATGCTCATGACCACATGGGAAAGTGTGGCGGAAGCTCAGGCGCACACCCAAATGTTGCTCAATCGCATTCAAAACGAAGAGCTGGGTATGCTGGTAGGTGATTGGCTCAGCGCGTTCAGAGCTTCATCGCGCTATCCTTTTTTCATCACGGTGCAAGTGAGCCAAGACCAAGTGTTGGCAGCTTGGCGACAAAAAACTTGGACCCTTGGGCTGGCGGTCATGGTTGGACTTTTCGCAGTCTTGGGCGCCACTGTCCTGTTGGTCAGGCGCATCCATCGCGTTGAAGCAGCGGAACGCCAGTACCAGCAAACCATCTTTCATTACTCCCAAGCGTTGGAGCAAAGCCCAAGCGGCATATTGATTCTGGATGATCGGGGCAGGGTGGTTTACTGCAACGCCTTTTGGAGCCATCTCTCAGGTTTTGACGAGGTTCATACCTTGGGTCGGCCGCCCAGAATTTTGGATCCGCTGCATACGCCTGAGCAACAAGTGGCGCACATCTGGAACAAGTTGCGTTCAGAACAAATGTGGCGAGGTGAATTTGTGCAACCACACAAAGAGGGGCACTTGTTCACTGCGGTGGTCTTGCTGGCACCGATGCGCAATGAAGAGGGCGAGACGACCCACTACATTTGCATTCAACACGACATCAGTGGCATCAAAAAAATGCAGAGTGAGTTGCAGGCTTCACGCGACAAAGCAGAGGCAGCCACCCTCGCCAAAAGCCAATTTTTGGCCAATATGAGCCATGAAATTCGAACCCCGATGAATGGTTTGATCGGGATGACGCAATTGGCCTTGGACGAACCGTTGCCGCCCGAGGCACAACGCTACATTGCCAATGCGCACACCTCCGCTGTGTCGCTGCTGGGCATCCTGAACGACATCCTGGACTTTTCCAAAATTGAGGCCGGCAAGCTTCAGTTGGAGTGGTTGCCGGTGACTTTGAGCGATCTGATGTCCCAAGTCATCGGCCTCCAAACAGTGGCCGCGCATGCCAAGGGCCTGTCGTTGACGCTGGATATCGCGCCAGAGGTGCCTCAACAATTGATGAGCGACCCCGTACGACTCATGCAAATACTCAATAACTTGATCGGCAATGCCATCAAGTTCACTGCTTCTGGTTCGGTGGCTGTTCGCATCCATTTGCCCACGCCATCTTCACCATTGCTTTCATCCAAGCCGTTCATATCATTTGAAATTCGAGACACAGGCGTTGGTATGTCAGAGGGCCAATTGGCGCAGCTTTTCAAGCCCTTCACGCAAGCAGACAACTCCACCACGCGCGTGTTTGGCGGAACAGGTTTGGGTTTGGCGATCAGTCGCAGTCTGTGTCACATGCTGGAAGGGCATTTGCAAATCTCCAGCGAATTTGACCGTGGAACCTGTGTCACGTTGCTGTTGCCACTGAAACGGCTCGTGCCTGTGGCGAAGGCGGCATCACCAACGATGCCGCAAGACGCCTTGAGTCGGCTAGCTGGTGCACAGGTGTTGCTTGTTGAAGACCATCCCATGAACCGCCAATTGCTGCAAGTTCTTTTGTCTAAATTGGGGATACAAACCGTCATGGCTGAAAATGGCCAGCAAGCATTGGATTGCTTGGCCCAGTCACCCGAACAATTTGACGCTGTGTTGATGGATGTGCAAATGCCCGTGATGGATGGCATCCAGGCCACGCATCACATCCGCCAAAACCCGTGTTTTGCGTCGCTGCCCATCATTGCGGTCACAGCAAACGCCATGTCCGATGAGCGTGAGTTGTGTTTCAAGGCAGGCATGCAAGACTATTTGTCAAAGCCGGTGAATCGGCAGGCTTTGAATGAGGTGCTGCTTCGCTGGATTTGATGTGAAATTAATTTAATACGATGTATATTATGTTAAATTATTGCTGGGTTTGAAACTCAAGCTTGGGTATCAAGGCTTGTGTTTAACAAGCCAACGACGCAAACCCTCTTCCACCAGCTCAACGGAGTTTTTCTCTGGACCGTTCAAAGCGAAATCCAGCGCGCTCAAGCCCTTTTCGTTTTTGAGTGTGGGGTCTGCTCCTTCATCAAGCAGCAGTTTGGTGGCCAGCGCTGTGCCGTAATGAGCGGCCATCATCAACGGTGTGGTGCCGTTGGGCGACTCGGCGTCAATGTAGGCGTGCATTTCCAGTAAAAGCTTCATCATCTCGACATGGCCTTTGGTCGCTGCATAGTGCAAGGGCGTCCAGCCTGTTTTGTTGACGTCAGCGCCCTTTTCGATCAACAACTTGGCCAAATCGATCCGATTGTCAAACGCGGCCATCATCAATGGCGTTTCATCATGGGGATTTTGAGCATTCAGCTTGGTTTTCGGCCATCGAATCAAAACTTCCGCCGATTTTGGCGAAGGTTTGCGAATGGCTGTCATCAGTGCTGGTTGGCCATCTTTGTCTGGCGTGTTGGGGTCGAAGCCACGATTTAAGAGGTTCAAGATCACTTGGGGTTGGTCAAATTCAATGGCCCTGAAGAAATCTTCGTATGCTCCAGCATGCGAGGCATTTAATCCTGTAGTGACAATGAGATAAATCAATAACTTAAAGCGACGTAGAAAATACTTTAAATTTTTCAAGTCATTTGCTTTTTCTGAATTGATAATATTTAAAATATTGTTTAATATCATATAGATATTTCTCATTGTCAAAGTAAATTATTTGTGGATTAAGAGGCTTTGGGCATCCCAAAAAGCCTTTCTGTATTGGTTGTGGTTGCTAGGGCAACATCTTCAACCGAGAGCTGTTTTATCTCTGCAATTTGTTTGGCAACCCATGGCACATAAGAAGGGTTGTTGACCTTACCGCGGTAAGGCGTTGGCGCCAAATAGGGGCTGTCGGTCTCGATCAACAAGCGATCCATGGGAACAAAGCGGGCCACGTCGCGCAAATCCTGGGCGCTTTTGAAGGTCAAAATGCCCGAAAACGAGATGAAAAAGCCCAAATCCAAGGCGGCACGGGCCACTTCAGCGGTTTCTGTAAAGCAATGAAACACGCCACCAGCACTCTTTGGCGAGCCATCTTCGCCCTGCTCTTTCAAGATGGCCAGGGTGTCATCGGAGGCGCTGCGCGTGTGAATCACCAGGGGCAATTGGGTCTGTTGCGCTGCCTGAATATGCACTCGGAATCGATCACGTTGCCAGGCCATGTCGGCCACAGTCCGCTCGCCCAGACGGTAATAGTCCAGGCCAGTTTCACCAATCCCCAAGACTTTGGGCAGTGCGGCGCGTGTAAGCAAATCGTCCAGCGTGGGTTCTAGCGCGTCTTCCTCATCGGGGTGAACGCCCACCGTGCACCAAAAATTTGCATGTCCAGTGGCCAGCGCGTGAACCGCTGGAAAGCTCTCAAGCCTTGTGCTGATGACCAAGGCGCGATCCACCCGTGCAGCCGCCATGGCCTCTCGGATGGCTGGCAGGTTGTCAGAAAGTTCTGGAAAGTTCAGATGGCAGTGAGAATCGATAAACATGAGATCACCGAGGCAGGCGCAAGGCCTTTTGGGCTTGGCTGACCAAAGACTCCAGCATCAAACCCGCATTGAACGGGTGCTCTGCCGTGCGGGCCTCTTTGGCAAGGGATCGTGACCAGGCCGTCAAGCTTCGAACTGTGCCGCCTTCAGGAAGGTCTTGCCGCTCAAAAAAACGAGGGGTTGCGCCCACTCGCAGGGCCAGCACATCATGGCAGAGCTTTTGTAGCATGCTAAGCGCTATGGCGGGGGGGACCTGGCTCAGGATGCCCGCATCCCCGCGTTGCAAGGCTTTGGGCCATGCGGCCCATTGCGTGGCCTGAATGCCGTCGTCGTGGGCCATGCGCAAGACGTCGTTTGGCCGACCGCCGCTGGCACGCAAGAGCACGCTGGCTTGCGCCGGGTCCAATCCTGACGCGGCCAACCATGTTTGTGCCTCAGAGGCCTGGGGCCATTGCAAGGTGTGGGTCTGACAGCGGCTGCGAACGGTCGGCAGCAACAAATGCGCAGCTTCGCTGGTCAACACAAAACGGGTGTCTCCCGGGGGGTCTTCCAGGGTTTTCAAAAGCGTGTTGGCCGTGATGGTGTTCATCCGATCGGCAGGGTGAATCAGCACCACCTTGCCCTGCCCGCCCGAGCGTGTGGTTTGTGAGAAGCCCACCATGTCGCGCGCGGCATCGACCCGAATTTCACGGCTGGGTTTACGCTTCTTGTCGTCCAGGTCCTTTTGGGTCTTCTCATCCAAAGGCCAGTCCAGGTCAAGCATGAGGGTTTCGGGCATCAACAAGCACAGGTCGGGGTGGGTGCGCACCGAGATGGCGTGGCAACTCTTGCAAGTACCACAGGCCCCCTCGGGCGTAGGGTGCTCGCACAACCATGCTGAAGCCAGAGCCAGGCCCAATTCGTATTGGCCCAGGCCCGACGGGCCTTGAATCAACCAAGCATGCCCTCGCTGGCGCAGCAAGTGCGTGAGCTGTCGCTGAATCCAGGGGGCCAAGCTGCTCATGGGGCTGGCGTTTGAAAGGCCTTGGGAATCGGCACCACGATGGACAGCTTGCCACGCTGAATCAGCGCACGCGTCAATTGTTGCCACACTTGGTGACGGGTCTGGCTGGCGTCTATGGGAATGAAGCGCTGGGGGGCTTGCGCGGCACGCGCTGCATAACCGGCATGGACTTGCTCGAAGAAGGCCACCGGTTGTGATTCAAAACGATCAGGAACGCGAGCGCCGGCCAGTCGTTGTGCGGCAATCGCTGGGTCCAGTGCAAACCAGATGGTCAAATCCGGCTGCCTGACTTTGCCATCCTGCAGTTGTACCCATTGCTCCAGCTGTTGCAGCACTTGCAGGTCAAAACCGCGACCGCCGCCCTGGTACGCAAAGGTGGCATCGGTGAAGCGGTCGCACAGCACCACATCGCCGCGCGCCAAGGCGGGCTCGATGACTTGCTGTAAATGGTCGCGACGGGCCGCAAAGATCAGCAGGGCTTCGGTCAAGGGGTCCATGGCCTGGTTCAGCACCAAGCCGCGCAGCGTCTCCGCCAGCGGGGTACCACCGGGCTCGCGCGTGAGGGTCACGCGCCTGCCCTGCTGTTGAAAGGTTTCTGCCAGGCCCTCGATGTGGGTGGACTTCCCTGCCCCATCGATGCCTTCAAAACTGATGAACAAACCGCTTGTCATGGGTTGATTGTCGGTCATGGCGGGGTGCTGTTGCGCTTGCGTTGAAAACGATCCACCGCGGCATTGTGCTGTTCCAGGGTCTCACTGAATTGGCTGCTGCCGTCCCCACGCGCCACAAAATACAAAGCCCGGGTCTGGGCGGGCTGAACAGCGGCCAGCAAGGCCGCTTTACCGGGCATGGCGATCGGGGTGGGTGGCAAACCCAGGCGGGTGTAGGTGTTCCAGGGATGGTCGGTGCGCAAATGCCCGCGCTTGAGGTTGCCATCGAACTGGCTGCCCAAGCCATAAATGACCGTGGGGTCGGTTTGCAGGGGCATGCCCAATTGGAGGCGGTTGTGAAATACGGCAGAAATCAGGCCCCGGTCGCTGGCGCGGCCGGTTTCTTTTTCCACAATGCTGGCCAAAATCAGGGCAGCGTCTGCGCTTTGAAGCTGGCTTTCGTTGCTGCGCTGCTTCCAGGCCAGGGCGAGTTGGCGGTCCATGGCACGCAAGGCGCGCTGCAAGATCCGAACGTCGGCGCTGTCTTTGCCATAGGTGTACGTGTCGGGGTAGAAACGGCCTTCGGGCATGAGGCCGGGGCGCCCGAGGCGGGTCATCAGCTCGTCATCGGTCAACGCCGTGGTTTCATGTTGCAGGCCGTCGGCCTTGGCCAGGGCTGCGCGAAACTGGGCAAAGGTCCAGCCCTCTACCAGGGTCACCGCGCGCAAAGACTCATCACCCCGCACCAATTTTTGCAGCAGGCCCCAAGCGCTGGTGCCGCGCGCAATTTCATAGCTGCCAGCGCGAATCAGCCGCGCTTGGCCGCTCCAGCGAAACAAGGCAAACAAGAGGCCAGGCGAGACTTCCATGCCAGATGCCACACTGAGTTCGGCGATGTTGCGCACCGAGGTGCCGGGTTCGATCGACAAATCCACAGGGTCGCGTGCCAGGGGCATGGGGCGCAACACCCAGTAAGACGCCAGCCCGGCCAGCAGGAGCACGACGATCAGCAGTCCTGTCAGCAGCTTTTTCACCACAACCTTGTTTCCATCCCCATGATTCGAGGAGGATGATAATTCACCCATGAACTCTGCTGCGAATCTTCTCGATCATGCCCCTGTGCCCCCGTTGCCGCTGGAGGGCGTCTGCCTCCTGCCCCATCTGGGCATTCTGCGATGCAGCGGCGAAGATGCGGCCACTTTCTTGCACAACCAGTTGACGCAAGACGTGGCCTTGCTCCAGCCCGACCAGGCCCGGCTGGCGGGCTTTTGCAATGCCAAAGGCCGCTTGCAGGCCAGCTTTGTGTTGTTCAAACGCACACCGACCGAGATTTTGCTGGTGTGCCGCCGCGACTTGCTGGCCACCACGCTCAAACGCTTGTCCATGTTTGTGTTACGCGCCAAGGCCAAGCTGAGCGATGCTTCAGAGGAGTTCGCGCTTTGGGGTGTGGCCGGTGCCTGTGCCAGTGACCTGGCACCTCAGGCCTTGCCCTGGGCACGCGTTTCATTGGGTGATGCCGACCTGATCACCTTGTACCCCGCCCAAGGCCAAGCGCGCGCATTGTGGGTCGGCCCCCCAGGGAAAGCCCCTCAGGGGCCGGCGCTTGCTCCGGCGCTTTGGCTGGTTGGTGAAGTTTTAAGCGGCGTGGCCGATGTGCAACAAGCCACCTATGAAGCCTTTGTCCCCCAAATGCTGAACCATGAATCCGTGGGCGGCGTGAACTTCAAAAAAGGCTGTTATCCCGGCCAGGAGGTGGTGGCGCGCAGTCAGTTTCGCGGCACCTTGAAGCGCCGCACCTATTTGCTGATCGGCCAAGAAGCCATGCAAGCGGGGCAAGAAGTCTTTCACAGTGGGGACGTCAGCCAGCCCTGCGGGTTGGTGGCACAGGCTGCCAGCGTGGACCATGGGGGGCAAACTTACCACTTGGCCCTGGCCGCTTTGCAAAACAGTGCCGTCCCGGAGGGCACTTTGCAGTTGGCACAGCCTGGTGGAACCGTCTTGCATGTCCTGCCCTTGCCGTACGCCCTTTTGGAGGATGTGTGAGCTTGCCAGTCGCAGGGCAACAAGCCGCTTTATCCTCAGAAATGGCCGACGTGTTGCGCCGCATTGCGCGCGCAGGTCGACCGCATTTTCACCACATGACGCCCCCGCAAGCCCGCCAGGCCTATGCCGCAGGTGCTGGCGTGTTGGAATTGCCTTCTGTCCCGATGGCGCGCGCAGAGGCTTTGCGCATTCCCAGTCGCGATGGTGCTGCTTTGCATGCCATGCTGTGGGACCCACAGGCGCGACCTGCCCACAACGCAACGCATGCATTGCGACCGGTGCTGGTTTATTTTCATGGCGGCGGCTTCATGATTGGCAGCGTGGCAACCCACGCCTTGTTGTGCCAGCGCCTGGCTTCATTGGCAGACTGTGCGGTCGTGTCGGTGGATTACCGGCTGGCGCCTGAACACCCCTTCCCCACTGCCCACAACGACGCATGGGATGCCTTGCAATGGCTGCATGCCCAGGCCAGCACCTTGGGCCTGGATCCTGCGCGCATGGCGGTTGGTGGCGACAGCGCAGGCGGCACCCTCAGCACGGCCTGCGCATTGCATGCGCGCGATGAAGGCCTGCCATTGAGTTTGCAGTTGTTGTTTTATCCGGGCTGCTCGCCCCACCAAGAGTGGCCCTCTCACCATCTGTATGCCACGGGCTTCATGCTGGAGCGCGAAAGCATCGATTATTTTTTCAGTCACTACCTGCAGCAAGCCGGTGATCGCAACAACTGGCGTTTTGCGCCTTTGGTGGCACCTGACCTGCAAGGCATGGCACCCGCCTGGGTCGGTCTGGCGGAATGCGACCCTTTGTTCGACGAGGGCCTGGCCTATGCCGACCGCATGCGCTTTGAAGGCGTGTCGGTGGATCTGGAAATTTACCGTGGCGTGGTGCACGGCTTTGTGCAAATGGGGCGCGCCATTCCACAGGCCCGCG
>JACCEC012689981.1_pt1 | contig 12125 bp, 11 predicted proteins | sample 7450121 | NCBI WGS metagenome assembly JACCEC01 (sample SAMN15323455, study PRJNA562643) | freshwater metagenome | isolation source: river surface water | place: USA:Blue River Watershed | collected 2017-08-18 | reverse complement strand
GTTTAGATTCTGTTAAAGGCTGGATGAATGGTATTGTTAGAGCTAATGCTTTAACAGCCCAAAGTGTTCTAGGACATTGCAAAGGTTTTATTGATTTTGCTGATGACAAGTTAGACTATGTAGCCGCCTTTTTAGATGTGTCTACTAATTACTACGAACACACAGGTACACAAACTTTAGCCCGTCGCTTAATTGAACGCGCGATCGCTGAAATCTAATTTACGGTAAGGTAAGGGAGAGTAGGGCAGTAGGGGAGAAATTTTCTTCTTTCTTCTTTATTTCTTCCTCCTGAACTCCTAAATTCCTACCTTCCTTCTTGGGGAATAATTTCGGTTTCCACTCTGCGTCCAGAATTGCTACCTTTAACAACAATATTTTCTGTGGCTAAATTACCAACGGCGGTTTCTCCTTGAAAAGTTAATTGTGGTTCAACTTGACGATAAACTACATTGCCTTGGGCTTCTAACAATTTTTTATCTAAATACCACTTTAGTTGATTTGATTTTAAAGATTGACTACGCTGCCCAACTGCATTCACATTACCTGTGAGATAGACAATATTTTTGGGTATTTGCATTTCCCCTTTATTACCAGTCACAGTTATATTTTCAGCAGCCTGGAAGACGCGCACAGGGGCATTAGTGATGATATTTTCTTGGTTAATATTCCAGGTAATTGAGTTACTGGTAATTTGCATCAGTGGATCCATTAACTCTAATTTAGCCTGGGGTTGAAGAGTCGCAACTTTGGTTTTTAAGTTAATTTCGGCTGTATTACCGTTACCACGGCCAGTAATTTTGTTATTTTTGTATTGGATGATTTGGATGGGGCGATCGCTAAATAATTTCTCCTCTTGAATATGCCACATTAAATGCTCAGTTTTTATTTGCAATTGTGGATCTGTAGATTGTGCTACTACTCCCTGGGAAAATTCTACCCTTTGTTCACGGGTTTTTACTTTGGCTTCTTGGGCCACAGCTTGTAATTGTTTATGGCTAGCATTTAATTGATTGCGGACAATTAATAAATCCTCTTCAGGTCGCCATTCTAACTCATTACCTTTTAACACAATCCCATTACGAGTATCAATTGCTACAATTTTACCTTGAAGAAATAGTTGCTTACCATTTTGCCTAATGTCAGCTTTTTCTGCTTTAATTTGGTAGACAACTTTTCCATCTTGGTAAAGTTCGCCTTCAGGATTTTCGGACTGACCGATTTGTTTTTCTGTTGTGTATTTTGCTGCCTTGGCTTTAACTTGCCAAATTGGCTTACCTGCCTCATCAAATTGTTTTAAAACTACACCAAAAAAAGTTAACTTAGTGTTGTCTTCTGGAGGTGTTGAAGCACCATTTTTAGATGGGGTAGATGATGGATTACTGCAAGAAGATAAACAGATACCCAAGTAGAATATTAAAGACAGATAAAACAAATTAGTGGTAAATCTAAAGCCAGAAAATGAATAGAAGCGGGGAGAATGATCTTTACTTCCCCTCTGATATTTTGAACCTTGTCTTCCATTCTCCCTACCTTGTGAATCTTTCATTATTCTGGAACTTCTAAGTGTCTATCACTATCTCTAGGATCATCTAAAAATCCCATACTCGACAATGGCCGATATGGATAACCTTGACGGGGGGTTTTTTGAATGTCTTCTTTGATAGCTTCTAAATCAATATAGCGATCGCTCACGTTAATTAAACTATCACTAGTCATAGAACGCAAACTGACTACCTCTACTCTAACACCACGATAGCTCACGGAATTAACAGCATAGGCTAAATCGCCATCACCACTAACTAAAACTGCAGTATCATAGGAATCTACCAAAGCCATCATATCAACGGCGATTTCTACATCTAAGTTAGCTTTTTTAGAACCATCTGGCAGTTGTACCAAATCCTTAGCAATTACACGATAACCATTACGACGCATCCACAATAAAAAGCCCTGTTGCTTTTCATTAGTTCGATCTACTCCTGTGTAGAAAAAAGCCCGTAACAGTCTTGATCCTCCAGTTAAACGGCACAATAATTTAGTGTAATCAATTTCGATTCCTAATTGTAGCGCCGCATAAAATAAGTTTGATCCATCAATAAAAATAGCCACCCTACCCCGATTTTCCAAAACTTGTTCTGGCGTAAAAATTGAGTCGTTTTCCAAATTGTTCAGCATTGTTGTCATACCTTATGTTGTTATCCCTGTTATGATAGATATTTCTAACTACTTAATTGTTAGAATGGCTTATGATAAGAATTCAGGATTTCAGGAGGCAAGAGTTATTAATTTTGGATTGTTTTTGTTATCTCCAATCTAAAATCTAAACTAAACTTTTGTTCCCTGTTCCCTGAATTCTTTAGTTTTTGAAGGAAGTCGCAGTTTCCAAAAATGTTTGATTATTTTGATGTTTCTATCCGTTTAAAAACTGGTTTGGGTGTCCCCAATAGTTGTTGATCGGATAATATTCCCCAGGTTGAGTGGGTACAAAAAGGAGCTAAATTTGCACTTTCTTTTTGTTCGTTAAAATTGATTCCCCAGCCTAATTGCTGATAAATATCACTACTGATATTAGGAATAATTGGAGATAGAAGATAAGCTGCTAGTCTTACAGATTCCAGCACCGCATATAGTACAACTTCTACTTCTTCCTGTTTACCTTGTTTATATAATGACCAAGGGGCTTGATCATCAATAAATTTATTGCTGGCTTGTACCAGAGATAAAACATAGTGACAGGCTTCATTAAAAGCTAATCCTGTATATGCTTGCCCCACCTTGTCCCCCAACTCTAACCCCATCGCTTTTAAAGGATTTTCAGCCGGAATTGCTGATGGGTTAATAGATGGAACTTGACTGGCACAGTATTTCTTCACCATGTTTAAAGTGCGATTTAACAAATTACCTAAATCATTAGCTAAATCTGCATTTAAAACATTAATGAACCTAATTTCATTAAAATCTCCATCTTTACCAAATTCGATTTCCTTAAGGAAGTAATAACGAACGGCATCGCTACCATAATTTTCCACTAAGGCGATAGGATCTAAGGTATTACCTAAAGTTTTCCCCATTTTTTGCCCATCTTTAGTTAAAAAACCATGGCCAAACACCCTCTCTGGTAAAGGTAAACTTGCGGACATCAGCATTGCAGGCCAGTAAACAGCATGAAAGCGTAAAATATCTTTACCAATTAAATGCAGGTTCATCGGCCACCATTTCTGCAAAGCATTGGCTAGAGTTGGTTCTGCATCCGGTTCTAGTAATGCTGTTACATAGCCTAATAAAGCATCAAACCATACATATAATGTATGTTGAGAATCCACAGGTACAGGAAAACCCCAATCTAAATTTACCCGTGAAATCGAAAAATCCTGTAAACCTTGAGCGACAAAATTAAATACTTCATTCCGTCTGCTCACAGGTTGGATAAAATCTGGGTGAGATTGGTAAAATTCCTCTAACTGGGTTTGATACTTCGATAACCGGAAGAAATAGTTCTGCTCATCTCGCCATTCCACTTGTTTGGTAGTATGGATTGGACAGCGTTTGTCTTCGAGCAAATCCCGTTCTTCCTTAAATTCTTCACAGGAAACGCAGTACCAACCTTTTTGTTCTCCTTGGTAGATGTCACCATTTTCCCAAACTCGCTGGAAAAACTCGTTAACTATCGCTTGGTGACGGGGTGCTGTAGTCCGACTAAAGCGATCATATTGAATGTTGAGTAAATCCCACAAGCTGAGAAAACTGGGGACAATTCCATCACAAAAATCTTGCGGTGGTTTTCCTAAAGTGGCCGCTGAACGCTGAATTTTTTGCCCGTGTTCATCTGTCCCTGTAATTAGTAGCACTTGATTTCCTAACAAGCGTTGAAATCTGGCTATGACATCCGCCGCTATGGTTGTATAAGCACTGCCAATATGGGGAACATCGTTGACATAGTATAGCGGTGTGGTCAGTGCAAAAGTTTTTTCTGTTTTATTCACTAGATTCATGGACAATAAAAGCAAATTATTAATCAGTTTTCTCTCTTAATAATCTAGATTATCTAGACAAAACTACGCAATTATATAATATTGCTACTGTTTTTTCAAACTACCTCTTAATCCTAACAAATTTAGGGGCAGTAGATTTATTTAATCACATCTATAAATCCCCTTAATTTCTTGGCAAATCAGAGAAAGTTGTTAGTAATAATATGGTAAAACCTGTTTCTTTCGTTGATAGTCACACAGAATACACTAATCGAAACTTTAGAAATATAGCTAATTATGTAGATATAATTCAACATGGCAAATTTTCCCAGTGATCATTGACGAGACATTTGGGTTTCATAGTCAGGATTTTTCCAAATGATTTTTCAACAAAATCCCTCACTTCACAAGCTTTCTCACTTGTTACGTCCTGATTATTGATTTTTGAGATTAACTATTGACTGACATTTCTATAAGAAGATTTGTAAGTTTATAATGAAGAAATGTAAACAAAACATCAAGATAAACTGCAATTTTTGCAGAATTGTCAATAAATAATTACTAGTGATATCAAGATGTATCACTAAGTTTATATAGCAATCCTATTGGATTTAAGTTGATAAATCATTACGGAAGGCTATGATATTATCTACAATACCAATGTGGCATTATTGCCAGATCAGAGGATTTAACGCTTTCATATACTTATATATGATGAATATAAAACGCTATAAATTCTGTAATTATGGTTTCAGAGTTGGTTATTTTTTATCTGGAAAGGTTGATTTTAAGAAGCAGGAAAATTATTCGCCAATACCTCTGTTTTAATTCCCATCTAGATCAGGGAAACGGTACAGTTAAGGGTAGAATAGATTCACAAAACATCACGACAATGGCAACAGTTGTACCTAAACCTTGTTTTTTGACTCCCACACCAGTAAAATTAGACTCTCCATTATTTATCTATTTACCAGGAATGGATGGGACAGGTGAATTGTTACAAGCTCAAATCCCCCAATTAGCTCGAGGTTTAGATATTCGTTGCTTGTCCATACCTAAAAATAATCTCATGACTTGGGATGTTTTAGGGCAGAATGTTTTAGACTTGATTCATGCTGAATTGGAACAAAGTTCCCAGCGACCCATATATCTATGTGGTGAATCTTTTGGTAGTTGTTTAGCAATGAAAGTAGCAGTCCAATCACCACATTTATTTAAACGCATGATCTTAATTAATCCAGCTTCAGCATTGCAGCAACATCCTTGGTTTAATTGGATCACCCAAATGACTAACTTTGTTCCATCATCTTTATTTAATATAGGTGCATTAGGGTTGTTACCATTTCTGGCCTCCTTAGAACGCATTTCTCAAAGAAATCGCCTCCTGCTACTCACGGCCATGCGTTCTCTCCCATCAGCAACTGTCAACTGGCGGTTGTCATTATTGCGAGATTTCCAAATAGATGCAAAAGAATTACAGCACCTCACACATCCTGTTCTACTTATTGGCAGTGGCAGCGATCGCCTATTACCTTCTGTTACAGAAATCGCCAGATTAGTAGATATTTTACCCCATACTCAAACCTGTATTTTACCTAATAGTGGCCATGCTTGTTTGTTAGAAGAAAATGTCAATCTCTATCAAATTCTCCAAGATTACAATTTTTTAGGAATTAATAATTACCTGAGTCAAGTAGAGTGCTGAGTATTTTTGCTCCTCTTTACTATCACCTATCACCTATCACCTATAGAACTTACGCAAAATGTAACTGAAACCCTTATTTGTCCGTAGGGTTAATTCATGAACTACCCCTACTTTCCTTCTGTTTTGCGTAAGTCCTAACCTAAAATTACAGGCTGACAAACTAATTTGTCAGCCCGTATCATTAATACTACCAAAGTTATCAGGATATTCAGTACACTTATTCCCAATCGGTAGCAGGAAATAGCAAACTGAAATTTCCACATAGTTTCAACTTGTTATCGGTGGGTTTTGACGCTACCTACAGCATTATGTAAAGTTACGTCCCCTTTGGGTGATGAATATTCACTACTTTTTATGTTTTCCATAGACTGTTTAACCAGAATCGCTAATTCCTGTAGCTGATTAATTGCTTCTGCGCCCTCTAACTTCATTAACTCCCGATCATCACGCATTTCTGTCCAAGTAATCCCATAGTCAGATACTAAAAAACGAATTAGATGATTATCTCCCAAGCTAACCATAAAAGATGCGCTATTCATCTGATCGCCGCAAGTATAGCAAGAGGCCGGATAACCATGGCGTTCCAATACAACAGCCAGGGCCTGTAGGTTCATAACCAAATCTTGTACGAATTGTCTATGTTCATTTGCCAGTCTTAAAAACACTTTTCCCTCCAGACACCACAGTTGTTTGAGTTTTTTTATATTTTCTTTAGATTTTCTCATGAACTGGTACTGTAAGATGTATAACACAATTTTTATTTGTTCATGAGTTCTGTTCAGTAGTGATCCTGCTTAGGTTAGTGGATAACGATTGTTCAAGAAGTATCAAACTGTTCAATTTTACAGGTACTTCGATAGGATAGGTTGGCTACAATTTACATATTTGCTGATCCTATATGCATTAATTGTACCTGCTGAAATTGATAAAGTCGTAGCTTAACCTAAATTCACTCATAATACAGCCATAGTCAAGTTCCTTCAGGCTATATCTGGAACTATTACAGGTGATTAGAAGCCAAATTTCCATGTTCCTTTGACTATAACGGCTATTTTCGTTGGTTGGATTTTTGTCTCCCATGTAAATAAGCCTCGGATCTTAGCCTATCTATGGAAATACAGCAACTGTTGAATATACTGAATTAGATAGTATCTGTTGTGAGAAAAGAATAGGGAATAATTCCCCTTGTTTTAATACGCTGTTATGCATTTCATTTGTATAATCATGGCGGTCAAGATGCCCGCCCCACAAAAGTATATTATTTATGTCTGTACCTCATCAACATGAAATACGCTGTACTATGACATTTTAATCGTACCTATCTTTTTTAGATTTAATTACTCCAATGACATTATCATGGTCTTGTCCACTAATAATATCTTTTAAATGAATTCTGCCTTCAATATACTGTAAATGCAGCCGCCAACCAGATATTTTATCAATATCAGCACGATAGATTGCTTGTTTAATTCCCGTTACTTTATGTAATCTAGTTTTGGGAAAATTTCTGGTCTTGTGACATTGATTATCTTCTAATTCTGCTAAAGCTCGGAGAAAATCGCCTTGCAAATTTTCTGGGAGAATTCTCATCGCTTCATAAATCACACCATACTCATCTAAAAGAGGTTTAATTTGTGCCATTTCCCAGAAGAACAGCTGCTAATTCTTGATTTTCTTCTACTGTAAAATCTTGATAAATTAACTCAGCTACGGCGTTATATGCCTGTTGAGCATCGGCTAATTTAACTAATCTAAATAAAGTAATGACTGTACTATCAAAAATAGGATCATCATCAATAGTTAAAATAATTCTTTGGTCATCATTGATTTTGAAAGCATAGATACTTGAATCATAGGAGTGATTAAGCTTGATATTTCTGAGTTGTTCGCTACTTTGATAAAATAACATCTTATTCTGGGAGAGAATTTCAAAATAGCAATTCATTTCTTTAATGATTTTGAATTTATCTGTATCATTAAAGTTTTCCAAATCTTTTTCAAAATCCTTAGTAGATTGAATCAGGATATCCACAGTTTTAACTCCTAAGTCTAAATTGTCAATTTACTATAAATTTAACCTTAGCTAAGAGGATGCTTTAAAAATTGTCCTGATGACAATGGAACAGACAGAAGGGAAGAAGTTTTTAGGCAACTTTACTTTTTTTACATACTTCGTTTTTTGACACCTTTGTACTTATAATAAAGAAGATCAGAGATATGATATTAGGATGGTTTAATTATATTCCTACTTAACTTTTTTGACAATATAGCAATCCTAAATTAGTTATGAAGTAAGAATTGAGGGAACAGAGAACAGGGAAGATACAATAAAAATATCCTGTATACTAATAGGGCAGCGTGGCGTTAGCCACACTCCTAAATTCTCGGTGACATTTTGATAGAACTTGTATTTGTGAGACAATTTCTCTATTGAATTGAAAATAATTGTTAAATCTATGAGCAATCAAGGTTCTATTCCCGTGATCGTTAACGGCGCTGCTGGTAAAATGGGACGTGAGGTAATTAAGGCAGTAGCTCAAGCATCTGATTTAGTATTAATGGGAGCAGTTGATACCACTCCTGAACATCAAGGTAAAGATGCTGGGGAACTAGCGGGTTTAAGTGAACCCTTAGAAGTACCGATTACCAATCAATTAGAACCAATGTTGGGGTATGTGGCGGGGGAAAGACAGATGCAACCAGGGGTAATGGTTGATTTTACCCATCCTGATGCAGTATATGATAATATTCGCAGTGCGATCGCCTATGGCATTCGTCCAGTGGTGGGAACTACAGGTTTAAGTCCGGCACAACTCCAAGAATTAAGCGATTTTGCCGAAAAAGCCAGTACCGGTTGTTTGGTAATTCCTAACTTTTCCATTGGTATGGTATTACTACAAGAAGCTGCCCTCAGAGCTTCCCAATATTTTGATCATGTAGAAATTATTGAACTTCATCATAACCAAAAAGCCGACGCTCCCAGTGGTACAGCCATTCAAACTGCTCAGTTATTGGCAGAAATGGGTAAAACTTTTAACCCGCCTCTTGTGGAAGAAACGGAGAAAATAGCAGGAGCTAGAGGCAGTTTAGCCGATGAAGGGATTAGAATTCATAGTGTGCGCTTGCCTGGATTAATAGCTCATCAAGAGGTAATTTTCGGCGCAGCAGGACAAATTTATACCTTACGTCATGATACCAGCGATCGCGCCTGTTATATGCCAGGAGTAATATTAGCCATTCGCAAAGTTAATCAGCTAAAGTCATTAGTATATGGATTAGAAAAAATACTTTAAAAGCAAGCAGTAGGGGCGAACGGCCGTTCGCCCCTACAAAAGTCACAGCATCAGAATATTTTAGGACTTATAGCTGTAGCCATTTAGATTAGGAGATTATTGATCGTTAAAACCTAATCATAGCAAGGATTTCACCCTTACATCTTGGCTTATGCTATATGTAAAAAACCTCTCAAACGCTCTATTCTGAATCCTGACGTTAAAAATTGCGACTTTACTATTCAAAAGCCAAAAATATGCTTGTTCCCTTAACTCGCCAAAAATTTGAACAAATTGTTCCCCTCATTGCCTCTGGACTGCAATATAAATACTATTGGGGGAAGTTCAGTAATTTTTTGCAACGGCTATTAATTTCTGTAGTTACAGTAGCCGTATTATTACTGATGCAATTTTTGTTTAGATTAGAATTTGGGCTAATCTTCTTTTTTGCAGTATTTGGCGGCTTTTTTTGGCTTTGGTATCCTATACTCCAAGCAAGTGTCCGTAATAGAAAATGCCGTCGTTATAAATACAGTGGTTTTTTCCAAGGCAGAATCCTAGATTGGTGGATTACAGATCGGTTAATGGGTAAACAGGAAACTGTCAACAGCAAAGGCGAGTTAGTCATCATCGAAAACCGAGAAAAGCGGATTAACCTAGAAATAGGTGATGATACGGGATTTAGTGTAGAGTTTGATGCACCCCTACGTCCTGCCTATAAGGCGATCGCTCGTGGTCAAATCGCCGAAATGTTAGTCATGTCTAACCGCCCTGATCTCAGCACCATTGAAGAGTTCAGTGATGTATACATTCCCAGTCGTGACCTTTGGGTAAGTGACTATCCTTATATACGTCAAGATTTATTTAGTGAAGTTAGTGCGCGTTTTCGTGACGACCAAGAACAAAGACCCCGCCGCCGTGCAGGAAGACAAAGAGGGAGGTAAGTAAGTTAAGTAGGCGTTGAAATTTATTGTGGTGGCAAGGCAGAAGGCAGAGGCAGGAGGGAAGAGGTTTTTAGGTATTTTACCCTCCTCCACTTCTGTCTTGACCATAAGCTTGCCACGCCAGATCAACCAAGGCATCAACAATAGCAGCAGCTACAAGGGCGTTACCCTTACGTCCTTGAATAGTAATATGAGGAACTAAGAACTCTTGTAATCGTTCTTTGGCAGTTTCTAAATTCATAAACCCTGCTGGAGTAGCAACTATTAAAGCGGGTCTAATTTCTTCAGCCTCAATTAATTCCACAAGTGCAATTAAGGCAGTTTGTGCTTGACCAACTACAAATATTCCCTCTGGATAACGCCTAGCTAGGGTTTCAATACCCCAAGCAGCACGGGTTTTTTCTTTTTGGCGGCGTGTTAATGCTTCCATGCTGCAATAGACTGGGTTAGCAAATGTATCTTGAATATCATAGGCTATACTAGCTTGCACCATTGGTACATCTACAACAATTGTATTCCGTGCAGCTAAGGCAGCCGCCCCAGCTTGTAGGGAACGTTCTGAAAACCGGATTAAAGATTTATATTCAAAATCTGATGTAGCATAAACTACGCGACGGACTATTTCATACTCGGCGGGCGAAAAAACATGATCACCCATTTCACTATCAATAATTGCCAAGCTTTGAGCATCAGTAACGTGCCATTCCATTGATTTTTAGCCGCTTACTTATATATTTAGTTTTCAGCTTATCAGTTTGTGTGAATAGTAATTGGTAATGGTTCATTACCAGGAATTTATTCCTATTACCTATTACCTATTACCTGTTTCCTATTCCCTATAACTTTTCAGGATTCAGCATTGGAAGATGGCTGACTAAATACGGGAGATAAATAGGCGACTAAAGCACCAATAGCAAAGGCGGAAATATTGCGAACCAACGGCAACCAATCGCTTGTGCGGGTAATAACTGGGGCAATACCAAAGGCAATCAAGAGCATTCCCCATAAAGGCGAGAAAATTAACGCCCATTGCCAAGCAACTATTTGTTTATCGTTGCGGGGTTGGGCGGCAAAACCGCAAATAATGCCACCGACAGCAGAGGTAACAAGAGTAAGTATCCATTGTTCTCTGGGGAGTCCAGGAACTACGTTACAACCACCTTGAGCTAAACAGTCTTTCACGGAATCTAAGGCTTGGAGAATGGCTTGATCCTCTCCTTGTTCCCGGACAAAGTATAAGTTACCAAAGCGAGTTTGTAATTCAATCCAGAAGGTGCGGGGCAAGAATTCATAAACTGCATCACCTACACTAAAACTGAGGATATTACCACCACGGGCATCTGCTACTAAGAGAATGCTTTTATCGTCTAAACCCCAATATTTAATTACCGCCCTGCCTGGAGTGCGATCATACTGAGTTAAAACCCGCAATTTCCAACCAGTATCAGTTTCAAATTGTTCTAATTCTTTAACTAGTTTTTCTTCTTGAGGCTCAGGGAGGGTTTTCGCTAAATCTACTACTGGTGTGACAAAATCAGGTAGTAAATCGGGATTTTCATAAGCCAGGGCTGATGGTGAATTAATTGCCCATATTGAGCCAGCAAAGCAAAATACGGCAATTGATACTAAAACTCGTCGCCAAAAACACAGGTGCATGAACGTTTTTATACTAAATTATCAGGTGGAAAATGTAACAAGCTCATTTTCTAAGATTAGTGTAAAAGAGAGAATTCTTTACACTTCTTTACTTTACTTTAATCTTAGCGATCTAAGCAAACCCTGACTGAGAAAAACCAAATCACTCGCTTAACAACAGAAAAAAAACAGGCCAAGCTTTTCTCCCCGCCCTGAAAGCTCCTTATTACTTAGTCCAAGCTGGATGAGATAATAAAGAAGACATGACCCGTACACCTCGGAGTTGATTAGAGAGGGGTAAATGACCTCTAGGGGCGCTTAAATTCCAGGTGAATTCGTGGGGGTATCTTGTCCAGTTATTACCACTCTTCCAGCCAATTTTTGGCCAAAGGTTGTTCCAATTTTTGTTTAAACCCAACCAAATTTCTCTTTGGACAGAAAAGCCAAACTTACCTTCTGAGTGAACTACCCAGAGTTGATTAATGGTGCGGAGGTCTTGTATGGGGAAACTTTCTACTTCTGTGAAGTATAACCACTTGCGGTTTACTGCTTGCGAACCTGCCACTTCACACATTTTCTGAATTGTCAAGAGATCGGC
>JACCEC010913933.1_pt1 | contig 12125 bp, 25 predicted proteins | sample 7450121 | NCBI WGS metagenome assembly JACCEC01 (sample SAMN15323455, study PRJNA562643) | freshwater metagenome | isolation source: river surface water | place: USA:Blue River Watershed | collected 2017-08-18 | reverse complement strand
TTACGAAAACACAACCTGACAATATTGTGCAGTATAAAAAATTCAAAGGCTAAATATGACTGACTATCGCCAACAAGCAGAACATGAACAACAACAATGGCAGGTTTACCAGAAATTACAAACAGCAAGGATTAAGCTTCAATCAACGCAACTAAAGAAGTCTGGACACAATAAGTTTGCTGGCTACCAGTATTTTGAACTCGGTGACTTCTTGCCGACGATTAACCAGATATTCCATGAACTCGGACTCTGCTCTACTGTCAGCTTTACTGCGGATAACGCTGTGCTATCTATCATTGATACTGATACTGGTGGGGCTATTACATTTACTAGCCCGATGGCTGAAGCTCAGTTAAAGGGCTGTCATCCAGTACAGAATCTTGGAGCTACCCAGACATATCTACGGCGCTATCTGTACGTTAATGCGCTTGAGATCGTTGAGCATGATGCGCTAGACGCTACGACAAGTTCAGACGCTCCAAAGGCCTCTAAGCCAGTTACAGTAGACGTTTTCGATAGCATGTCTCATGAAGATCAAACAACCATTGAGACAATTGCAATGGAAGCAAGATTCTTAATAGGAAAAGGAGATGTATATGGAGCAGTTGATTATATTAATAATTGTGATCTAGATGCAGATTGGAAAACAGCTCTGTGGTCTAGGTTTGACTCTAAACAACGTAGCGCATTGAAAAAGGCATCGGTGAAATGAACGAAATACTATTAATCACAGGTTTAGCCATTGGAATGATTATGGGCTTAATTACTGGTTTTTTCGCAGCTTGGCATTTGTTTAAGGGTAAATAATGGAATACGACAATACTAATCGTGGCACTCTATATCGTAATGAGAATAAGCAGGAAGAAAAGCATCCAGACTACTCAGGCAGTATTAATGTAGGTGGCAAGGATTACTGGCTATCAGGATGGGTTAAAGAGTCTAAGAAAGACGGTAAGAAGTTCTTTAGCCTGTCAATTAAGCAGAAGGAAAAGCAGAATCCACATAAGCCAAAGGAGTCATATCAAGAAGATCCTAACGATTCAATACCGTTTTAATATGAAAGTAAAACCATTTATCAGGCAAATTGAGAAACAAGCTGATAAGCTGCCAAAGACAGAGCGTGAGTTTGTAATTGAATATGTGTTAATACGAGCTACTCATGTTGAAGGTTTGTCCGCTGAAGCTGCTGCCTGTACTGCGCGTAAAGCTTGGTTAGAAATTGAAAAATGTAAAGAATGATTTATTCTTTATTATGGGGAAAACTGATATTGATGAATGCGCAGGCTGATGCGCAAGACCGATGCAAGCTCGTGGCAAAGCCCTCTTGCATTGTTCCGCTCAAATGCCGGAGTTCAGTACCGGTCACCAATAAAGCGAGTACCCACCAATTACGGGAGTCCACCTGTTCAGGTCAGTGCAGGTTTTAAACGGACTCCCACCCGTTCTCGCAGGGGCGCTCAGCCCTTTTAGCAGGGCGATAGTCGTGTGATTATCCCCTGCCTTTTTTTACAGGAGCAGTAAATGAAATTGCTAGACCATGTTAAAGAAACTTATGGTGTTCCAAGCGATGCTGAACTATCGCGCAAGTTAAAGGTATCTCCACCGATAATTAGCCGTATTCGTAACGGTAAATGTCAAGTCTCAGCAGAAATTATGATCCGTATCCATGAGGCATTTGATATGTCGATTAAAGACATTAAGGCTATGCTGTGAAGGTAGTTCTTTACACGGTTTCCATAATGCTCGTTATCTGGATGGCTTCTGAGACATTCGTAAGCCGTGTAAGGACAGCATATTGGAGAGGCTACCAAGATGGCATAAGGGCATATAAGACCAATCCTACGGATGGTCAATGCGCCTCATGGCTAATGCAAACAAATATGAAAGACGCTAAGAAAAGGATATGTAAGTGACAACGTGGAATATTGCAGAAATGGACGTAATCCGCTGGTCTGAGGCTAGAGGAATTATCCAAAACTCAACGAGTGAAGCTCAACTGAGGAAAGCGTATGAAGAAATGGATGAACTTCGTGACGCAATTGCCGCAAGAGACAAAGACGGAATTATTGATGGACTTGGCGATGTGCTTGTATGTCTTATTAATGTTGCTGCTATTGAGGATCTCGATCTAACTAAGTGCTTGTTCCATGCTTACGGTGAGATTAAGCACAGGACTGGAAAAATGAACTCAGACGGAATATTTGTAAAAGATGAGAATTAATCAAACTTGTTACGCAGTAGTTATTAAAAGACTAATTGAGGATGATGCGACGATAGCTGATCTAGCTGAAGTCTCTGGATTGCACTATAAGACGATAGAGACGATGATGAGGACGTTTAAGTCTCATGGTCTAGTGCATATATCGGATTATCTTCAAGACCTTCGTGGGCGTGATTTATTCATTGTCTATCGTTGGGGACAAGGCAAGGATAAGAAGAAGTTTTGTATGCCATCAAGGGAGAAAACTAAGATATGGAGAGAGAGAAAGAAAATGGCGAACTTGCACCCGACCAGCTTATTAAGTATATAAAACAGTTAGAAGCTGAAAATAAAAGACTCTTGATGAACTTACAATTCTTGCAAGAGATTATTCAGGAAAAGAATCACGAACTAGGATTAGGATAATGGCACGACCTAGAAAAAACCCAGATGATCCAAAGTGGCAAAACGAGCAAGTACAGACAAATGACGTAAAGCTTATCCTCTATGCTGTATCTTTAGCAGGTGTAATAGCTCAGGGTAAGCCTGTAAGTCAGGAGCAAGCAGCCAAAAGCGCAATGGAATATGCGGAGGCAGCGTTAAAAATATGGAGTTAATATGATTAAACTAACACGCGAGGAAGCACAGCAGGTGCTGGATGCATTGGAAGATATTAGATACGCAGACATAAGTGATAGTCAAAGAAAAGCAATAGAAACCCTCCGCGCCAGACTAAGCGCACCTGAACCGGAGCCGGTGGCTTGGGCATATAGAGATAGTTCAAGCGGCAATTTGTTTGGGTTTACGGCAGAGCATTACGATGATGAACCAGCAAAGAACTTAGTGCCACTTTACTTAACCCCACCACAGCGTGAATGGCAGGGGCTGACGGATGATGATAGACAAGAATTAGCGGCAAAGCAGTACGGTTGGGAAGGCTTATGTTCTGCGGTAGAAGCCAAGCTTAAAGAAAAAAACTCCTAAACCTCAATAACTTTGCCCCTAAAGTACACAAGCCCATCGTCCTCTGAAACTACCTCACACAACTCTGGTGGCATTAACTTGCCTTTATAGAAGGTTAGAACGGCAAAGCCTGATCTGTGATTCTTAGGATTATCCTCACCATAATCCATATGGTCGCCGTTAATGTCTGCCAGAGTTCCCGTATCTACACCGTATCTACTACCTCGATAATCAGACCAAGGCGTAACCTTAAGGCTGTGTAGATGCCCTGTTACGATAGATATTCCTGACCGCAGAGTATTATTGTAGGCAGCATGGATTCCATTATTGAACCGATGCTTAATAATTGTATTTTCATTAACCATCAGGCTAGTTGAGAACTTCCATAACGGAAAATGTTCTGCTAGGTTAAATCCTTGTACGCCTTCAAAGCCCTCTACCTGCTGCGCTAAACGGGCGTTAAAGCGCATATCATGGTTGCCCCATGTCCAGTGTAGCTTAGCCCCTTTTGCTGCGCTCTCAACCTCTCCTAGACGCTCCTGACAGGCTTCTAGCTCCTGTTTGACGTTAGGTAGAGTTGCCCAGTTCATTTTAGGATGGCGACTGATACTAGCCCCATCAAATACATCACCATTCATAACGACCATCTTTGGCTTTAGCTCTTTGATGATGTTTACGAATGCACGATGTCCTGTGGAAATTATGTTAGGCCAATAATGACAATCTGATGCAACTAATACAACACCGTCATTTATTTCCAAATTTGCACGAACACCATTCTGTGGATAAGTTATCTGAAAGTCTGGTGAGTTTTTACTATTTGATAATAACTTAACTCCTGTTGAGCTTTCAATTGATCTTCTTCTACTGTGAATTGTCCTAATATTTAATCCTGTTATGTCCGATACTCTTTGTGCTGACTGATATTTATTCCACAATGATATAAATTCATCATCGGTTAAAGCCTTGTGCATTTAATTCACCTTTCTAATGAATTCACCACACCACTCACTTTTCTCAACAATAGGGTAAATACAGTCATATTCTCCATCACCTAAGACTAGGACTGTTGGAGGAAATCGTCTGCAAAACCCTAATTCGTCTTTATGCTCAGCATAGAAAAATACACACGATACACACGCTGGCATACAGTCATCTGGAATCTTTTTTTTAACCATCAGAGACACTTACTGGATTTGTAAAATTCAAGTTCTTTCTGAAGTTTCTTTATTTCGTCGTTCTTGTCATCGATTAACTGATTAACTTGATTCCACAATGCAATAGTTTGAGCTACTTCATCAGGAGACAACAATAGATTCCCATCAGAATCCTTAATTGCAGCCCACATAAAACCACATGAAAATGACAATATTGCTGCAACTAAGTATTTCATGGCTATCTCCTTATGGCCTCATACTGAGCGAGACACTGGTTTAAGGCTGCTTGGAGCCTTGCTGCATCGGTACTGTACCCTGCAAGAAATTCTGCATCTCCTCTTGCCAGTTCCTTTCCACTCGCTCCACTACAAGAGGTGGCGGTACTGGACACGTTACTACTCTCGGTGCGCTCGGGGCGCTGGCGCAAGCTGTTAGACAAGGCAGTAGCACGAGCGTTAATTTCCCGTAATTCATGATTCTTCTTCTCCATAATGACCGCCGATGCCTCAGTCATAGCCTGTTCTTTCTCGCGCATCTTAGCTACGTTAGCAGCGTACTCCTCAGCCAATTTAGCCTTCTCCTGATCCCATTTAGCCTGTACCTTAGCCTGACCAGCATCATCGCCTTGCCAATGGCCTACACCGTAAGCCATGACAATAGCGACAACGCTGCCAGCTATAAAGTACGGATTCATTTAGTCGGAACCTTAGTGCCTTCCAGCTTCTTATGAACCTTGATCGTCTTGCAGACTTCTTTCTTAGTCTTAGCGTCCTGATGGCATACTTTCTTCATCTCACCACCAGCAAAAGCCATCATTGGAACAAATGCAAGAATAGCAACGTATTTCATTTAGATCTCCGGTTGAGGCGCTGGTGGAGGCGCTGGTTTACCACCAAATCCCATCGATACCACAGGAGCACTTGATACAGGCTCTATTGTTGGCTCTTGACGTACTGTAGTTGTTGTAACAACAGGCTTAGGAGGAGGCTCAGATTGTTTCTCTATACTCGATGGAGGAGGAACAAACTGAGGCAGAGCATCCTTACCCTTGACAGCAATCAATGTTGCCAAAGCACCAAGAATATACTTACTCATGTCTGATAGCAACAAGAAAAATTGCTTATCCGCAGGAGCCATCCCTGACATCGGCTGAGTTACAAAAACGACACTATACATAGACAATGATGCCATCATGACAAGTATTACGCAGAAAGTAATACCGATAACAAACTTTAGATAGGCGTTTAAGAGTTCTTCTCTGGTCATTTGCTCACCTTCTCAGGTTGCGTTACATCGTTAGGACAAGTTCCAGTAGCAGTACAGATAGGAGGCTTGCATTCCTTGGCTTCCCAGTTCGCAGGATCCTGACAAGGGTATCGAAATCTATCCTCACAAGCACTAAGCACCAAGCACATGAAGAGCATGCTCATAATGTTTCTTACGATCTTCGAGTCCAATTGTGCCTCCGTTAATGCGTTTAGTTAATCCAAGAATGTCGCCAGCATCAGCAAACTTATTCAGACCATTAGTCTCCCAGAACCAGCAAGCAGACTGTGCAGCACCTTCAAACGTCGCTAGATACTCAGGCACATCCTCAATCTTCATTTCAAGAGAGTCAGCAAAAGACTGATAATTTGAACGTCCTGTAAGTTGAATAAGGCCACGACCGCAAAAACGATAGCCATCCCCACTAGATTCGCTGCCATTGCCCATACGGTCAGCATAAATACGGTTGGCAATAGCTTCCTGCTTATTAGGCTTTGAGCAATACTGTTGAGCAATCTGGTCATTAGGGAAATACTTAGGAAAGAGTTTACGAAGGGACGCTGGCTTATAGTTTAGATTCTCTTTAAGAACCATAAACCCACCAGACTCATGAGCACATTGAGCGATAAAAGCCGCCATACGCTTTGGCGTATTAATGTCGTAGTCTGGGAATAATTGCTCTAAGGCATGATGCCAATGCTCAACGTACGGATTCTTCGGTAGGAGTTGCTTCAGTTGACTGACGGTTATCATTGATTCCCTCTAAGATTTGTGCCCTAAGTAATCTCATCTTCTTTATTTCTTGAATGGCAATATTAGTAGCATTGTGCATATCCAAATAAGCCATACCCAATAGCGGAATAGCAATAACGAAAGTTAAAGCCATAATCGCTATACAAAGGACGAGAGTGATTGATACGTCTGACTCATCCTTATTAGAATTATTACGCCCCACATCCATGCCACTACGAACAGGACTGCTCCAATCCATGCCGCCATTGCTTTTGCTTTGTTTATTGTTCTTTGACGTTGCCATGCCGCTATCTGATTCTTTCTGAGTTCTTCAGCTAATGCCTCATTTTGTTCCTGAACGATCTGAATCCACATCTTTTCCCACCGTGTATATACATCTGATAATTCTGGTGGTGTGTTGTAAACCATTTCCTCACGAACAGTAGTAAGCATTGAATCTAATTGCGTCCTGATCTGAATCCGTCTTAACGCCCGTCTAGCTAAAGATTCATCGCCTTTGTATAACTTTCTAGCGTTTGCTTCTTCCTCAATAAACGCCTTAGAAAGCTTGTCATACTCATCGATAAAGTTACCTAAGTGATCCCAGATACTGTTTAAAGCATCTTGTGGATGAGTCTTAGCTACTTCTTGTACCCGTTTAACTTCTTCGTTATATTGTTTCTTCTGCTCTGGTGTTGGATCAACTATCTTATTAAATTGTTTCTTTAAGTCAGCTAATACATCATGTACATCACCAGCTGTGTTCTTTATTTCTTTATATAAAGCAACGCCACGCTTGCACAGGTCTATGGCAGTCGTGGCGGCTTTAAACGCAGCAGCAATAGTAATTGGGTCAATTTTTCAAATTCCCATTGCCAGCTAACCAATACATAAGACCAATTACAGCAGCACCAACAAGCCAGTAAACCTTGTGAATAACTGACTTACCTACTTGTTCATAAATCTTACGGAAAGCGACTTCTGCGGCTTTCTCTGCGATCTTCTCAATCTGCTCGTCTGTAAGTTGTACGTTATTCACTTTCTGCTCCTGATATTCGGCGATTTCCCCAAATTCACCATTAATAGCTCGACTAAATAATTCCCTGCCATAAGCTTCAGGATCATCAGCACGAGCAGTAAAAGGAAGTTTCTGACCGCCAATAGTGACAATCATATCTATTCCTGTATGCTCTGGATTTGCCCAACGCATTAGCTAATCCGCAAGAAAAGAGTAATATGAGTTGGTTGAACTGTACTATTTTCACCCATAGCCCTCCAAGTACCAGAAAGAGCATTAGACCCACGAGAGAAAAAAGCAGAAACACCGCCACCAGCACTAATTGCGCCAGTTGAATGACCTCCAGCAGGATAAATTGACGACCCAGAATATGTACTATCAGCAGAAATAGCAGTTGATGCTATATATCCAAAGACATACGTTCCAACAGCACCATAAGATAATGCAGCTATCTTTGCACCAATATCAATAGTCACAGCACCAGTAGCACCATCAACTGAAGTAACGCCAGAATTCGTAATCGTCGGGTTCCCTGATACACCAGTTCCATTAGTTACAGTAATTCCAGTTCCAGCAGTAATCGTTCTAGCTGTTGATGTATTTAGTGCAGTACGGACAACTACACCATTAGCACCGGGATCACCAAAACCAGAAGCACTATCTACAGCAGTCTTAACATAAGCTGTTGTAGCGACCTTAGTTGAGTTGTCACCTGCTGACTGAGTAGTTGCAGTAGCAGATGAACCTAGAGCAACAGTAGAGCTAAATACAGCAGCACCAGAACAAGTAAATCCACCACCAACGACTAAAGGATCACTATCTGAGCCTGTCTGCATATCCTTAACCTGAGCCATAAGCTCACGGATAGCGTTATTAATACCAGATGGAGCGCAACCTTCTGCGATGTTAATACCACCAATATCGGTATTATTCGACGCTGTGGCTGACCATTCGCTAACTTTGTTCTTTGGCATGATTACTGTCCTATCAATCCGGGGATAATCGGAGCTAATTGTTGATTAAGCTCTTGCTGTTGCGCTGCCATCAAAGCCCTGCCAAATGTAGTTCTAGCAGGTTCAGGCAAATAACCACCAGCAGCAGAAATACCGCCATAAATGTTACCAATAACACCTTGTGGCGCAGCACCTAAATAGCGTTGAGCAAGAATATTTCTAACTGGCTGAGAAGTAGCAGCATAAGTAAACGGAGCAGTTACCAAACCACCTAGTTCAGCAATATTGCCAAATGATAAACGCTCTGCTGTTCCGCTAGACGGGAACGCACGAGGGAAAGCACCACCTAACATTGCCGCAGTTTCTTCAGGAGTGCCTTTAGTGCCATATCCCGGCTTCTTAGCATATTCACGAGATAATTTATTAGCACTAACATTTCCAGTATCACGGTTAAATGCTTTATCCACTGTGTACCAGTTAGAAAGCGTCTGTCGACCTTCCTTGAACTGATCTAGGATATTTTTACCGTTAGACCTCATTAAGTTTGCAGGACTTGCAAGGTAATCCTCAATAGACGTTTCAAATGCTCTACGAAGCGTTTTAAAGGCTTCTACAGCGTTGCCAGAACCTTCTCGTTGTGCCTTAAACAGATTGTCGCCAATAGCCTTAGAGCGAATAAATGCTTCTTCGCCACTAATTGGTTTAGTCGCAAAATCCTTATAAGCATTTAGCACTCTAATTGCTTTTTTGTCATCTGCTGTTCGTTGCTCAGGTACTATTTTGTTAAGTTTTGATAACTGGTCATTGATTTCTTTAAGGAATGTTGGATTACCTTGAACAGACGGTACATTCTTAAGAACTTGATAATTATTCAATGCAGACCGAAATGCTGTTTCCATAGATTCAGCAGTCAAATCAGCAGATTGAGGAATCTTTACAAGACTCTTAGCAATATTGTTAGTCTGTGTTTGATTAGCATCTTCAAGACGAGTAAATGCGCGTCTAGCAATAGGAACATTACTCTTAATGCCTTCTTTAAGCTCCTGACCAATACCTGTAATCTGAGTAGGATCAAGCTGGAAACCTTCAGCCAAAGCACGACGACCAACCTCTTGTTGCTGTGGAGTCAATCTAGGCTCAACTTGCGGCGCAAGACCAACCTGACGCAAACCAAACTGAGTAAGACCAGCTACAGGAGCCGCTACACCAGCCTTGGTAAGCATTTCGCTAGTTGTCTCACTAGGAGTAGTCAGAGAGTAAAGAGATCCACCAGCCGCCGCTTGAGGAACCGTTCTTGGCATAAATACGCCAGCAGGCAAACCTGCAGTCTTTAGCAAACCCCCACCACCCAATGATGCAAGAATATCTGTTGCCGTAGAGCCAACAATCTCAGCACCACCTGTAGGAGTTGTAGATTGGTAAGTTGGAGACATTACAGAACGCTCCATACCTATCTGACGCTCGTACTCTGCAAGCCTCTCAGGGCTTACAGTACCTAGTGCGCCACCTATCCTTAGACCAACCCCTTTTACGCCTTCTGCAGCCTGCGAAATGCGTTTCTGAGCGCCTGTAAGGACTGTACCTTCTTTAGGAGCGTTAGCAGCCTGAATCTTGGATATTTCAGCCGCAAGCAATCGTGCGCTAGTAACATCACCAGCTTGATCTGCGTTAATTAACGCTTGTTCCAAGTCTTGAAGATTTACTGCCATGATTTACCTCGGCTTGTGTTTTTCATAAGCACTTTGTGCTGCTGGAGATGAAAGTCTTACACCGCCTTGTTGCGCTTGCTTACCTCGCAAAACATTCAAATCTTCAGCAGTAAATACTTGAGTCAAACCAGCTTTTGCCATTTCTTGCTGGAAACTCTTTATGCTGTATCTTCCTTCTTCAACAAGTTGTGCGCGAATATCAGCAGCAGCAGCAGCCCTAGCAGCTAACTTATCAGCATAAATAGCCATTGTTTCTCGGCCTTCTGCAGTATTAAACAGCGAAGGAATAGCCGCTAAGAAAGACTTGATTTCAAAGTCAGATGTAGCACCAGAACCTTCAACTCGAAGCGTAGGAGCAAGTTTAGCCCTAATAGCTTCTGCTGCCTGTCTAGCAGTTGCCAATTGCTCAAGTTGAGTACCCGGCAAATATGCGCCAATTGATCCAGCAAAATCCTGCAAAGCGCCACCACGATACGGCTTAAGAATGTCAACAATAGCTCTCACATCAGATGCAGAGTTTTGAGCATTGATTGCATTTTCTTCAGCACGAGACTGAGCCTTAGCGCGCTCTCCTGCCAGAACTTTATCGCCAACATTGATAGTTGTAGCGCCAGAACGACGAGCTTCCTTGTCACGCTGCAACAGAACAGCGTTAAGACGCTTCATTTGATTCTGGTCAAGCTTATGCAGAGGCGTATTTGGATACAATTCAGCAGCAGTACGACGTACCTCGTTAGTACGGTCATCAAGTTTTTGCTGATAATTTATTGCATCTTGTTCAATTGCATTAATTCGATCTGATAAATCTTTTGCTGTTAATGCCCCTGTTTCAGCAATTTGTTTTTGATTTAAAACTCTTTGTTTGAATTCTTCAGGAACTTTATTTAACAAAGACTCCCAATCATAAGACTCAACAGCAGAACGATCGAGTTCTTTATTTACAGACTCAAGGCGCTTACCAAGAGATTCAACAGTTTTAGTAGCACGTTCATTACCAATAAATTGAGGCGCAGATAAAGCATCAATCTGACGCAAAATTTCATCTCTTTGCGCTACCAACATTTGACCTCGACCAGCAGGAGCAGTTACTGATACAGGAGCTCCTACGGGCTTTGCCGCTTGAATATATTCTCCAACAATATTTTCTTGCGGAGCTTCAGCAGTTTGTTGAGTTGCTTGTGTAGCAACTTGTGGAGCAGTTTGTGGCGCAGTTTGTAAAGCACCTTGTTGTGCGCTTACAGGTTGTTGTGCTTGTGTAGCTACTGCTTGTTGCAATGGCAATAATTCTGAGTAAAGCTTTAATGCCTCACTAGGATTTGCTCTAAAATATGCAACTTTTAAAGGGTCATTAGCAATGCTTGGATTCTTAACCAATGTATCAATTGCTTGTTGAGTCTGAGCAGTTCTTTGGGCTTCAATCTTCATTTGAGCCAACTTCTGTGCATTAGCCATCTGCTCAATGCCAGCACCATAAGCCTGACCAGCAGTACCATAGCCAGCAGCCAAAGCACCTAGAACATTCTGGAGCGCAGAACGTCGTGGGCCTTGTGAACCCATGCCTGTTGCCAACGTAGCAGCAGCACCCAATAGGCCAGCAATGTTTGACTGACGGGTCAGGTTAGCCGCCTCATCAGCACCTAAAAGCCCTTGATACATCGTAGGGTTAGCGCCGAATACGTTAGGAATGTAATCACCAATTGCCATACATCACCTATATAAGCGAAGGAGTTGCAGGACGAATAACCGTTGACTGCTGTGGGTTTAGAAGGCTCATGTAATCAACAGGCTGAATCTGACCGCCTTGACGAGTAGATGCCCCAATAGATTGCATTTGCTGCTGTTGTGGAGATAGCAAATCCTGAGCAAAACCAAATCCAATCTTTGACGTAACTGGGTTTTGGTTCATGAAAGTATTTACACCGCCAATACCTTCCATAATGCCCTGACCAATACCTTTTATACTTGGGTCAAAACCAAACAAAGAGCCAGTTCCCATACCTGTAACCATCGATGCGGTAATAGGATTTACAGCAGCACCAAAGCCGGGAGCTACTACAGAGCCGACAACGCCAGCGGATACCGGATCACCCATTATTTACCTCCTTGTGGTGTCGCAGTCTGAGTCAC
>JACCEC010599205.1_pt1 | contig 12131 bp, 12 predicted proteins | sample 7450121 | NCBI WGS metagenome assembly JACCEC01 (sample SAMN15323455, study PRJNA562643) | freshwater metagenome | isolation source: river surface water | place: USA:Blue River Watershed | collected 2017-08-18 | reverse complement strand
CTGCCTGCTCGGTCCAAGCGGCTGCGGAAAATCGACGCTTCTCAACATCATCGCCGGGCTGGAGCAAGCCGACGCCGGAAGCCTGCTGTGCGACGGCGAAGCGGTCGCTTCGCCGGGACGCGAGCGGATGATGATGTTTCAGGAATCGGCCCTATTTCCATGGCTGGACGTGCTGGATAACGTGCTCTTCAGCCTCCGCCTGAAGCCCGGGATGAACGCCGCCGAACGTCGGGAAACGGCTGAATTCTACCTGCGACTGGTGGGCTTGGAGCGCTTTCATCACGCGTTTGTGCACGAGCTCTCCGGAGGCATGAAGCAGCGCGTCGCCCTCGCGCGCGCTCTAGCGCCCAACCCGCGCATCCTGCTGATGGACGAGCCGTTCGCCGCGCTCGACGCCCTCACGCGCGAACAACTCTACGGCGACCTGCAGCGCATCTGGCGAGAGCGCCGGAAGACCATCCTGTTCGTTACCCACAACGTCCGCGAAGCCGTCTGCCTCGGCGACCGGGTGGTCCTGCTCTCGCCCCACCCAGGGCGCATCCAGCGGCAGTTCAGCATCGAATTGCCGCGTCCGCGCGACATCAGCTCCGTCGAAGTCGCGCGCCATGCGACTGAGATCACGGCGGCCCTCAAGGGCACGGAACGGCACGCGGAGGAGGCCGCATGAAGCGCTTCGCGAAGGCCGCCACCTTCTTCCTCGCCCTGCTCACGGCGTGGGAACTGATCGTGCGCGCTAAAGTCTGGTCGCCCGTGCTCGTGCCCTCCCCGCTTTCGGTGGCGGCCTACCTCGCGGGCGCCATCATCGACGGTACGCTCGCCGCAGCGATCATCGTGACGCTGCGGCGGCTGCTGCTGGGCTACGCCGCGGGGATCATGCTTGGTCTGCCGCTCGGCCTGCTCACCGCACGCTTCCAAGCACTCAAGGACACGCTGGGCCTGCTCGCCCTAGGGCTGCAAGCGCTGCCGAGCGTATGCTGGGTACCGCTCGCGCTGCTCTGGTTCGGCCAAAGCGAGGGAGCGATGTTCTTTGTCGTCGTGATGGGCACGGTCTGGTCAGTGATCATCGCGGCCGACACCGGCGTGCGGAACGTGCCCCCGATCTACGCCCGCGCCGCCCGCACCATGGGCTCGCGGGGCCTCCATACCTGGCTGCGGGTCATCTTGCCCGCCGCTCTGCCCCAGGTCGTAGGCGGCATGAAGCAGGGTTGGGCCTTTGCCTGGCGCAGCCTCATGGCCGCCGAGATCTACGTGACAATCCTGAGCGGCTTCGGCCTCGGCCACCTGCTCCACTACGGCCGCGAACTCAGCGCCATGGAGCAGGTGATCGGCGTGATGCTTGTACTGCTCGGCCTCGGGCTCGCCGCCGACCGCGTCCTTTTTTCCCCTTGGGAGCGCCTGATGCACCGGCGGTGGGGCACGGGCCGCTGAAGCACTTTTCAACCGCAACCCAAACCACAAGACCACATGCCCCGCATCCACAACGACATCACGGAGACGATCGGCAACACCCCGCTCGTCCGCCTCAACCGCACCGCGGCCGCCCACGGCGCCCAGGCCGAGATCCTGCTGAAGCTCGAGTTCTTCAACCCGCTCTCCAGCGTGAAGGACCGGATCGGCTTCGCCATGATCGACGAGGCCCTGCGCTCCGGGAAGATCAACGCGAAGTCGGTGCTGATCGAGCCCACCTCCGGCAACACCGGCATCGCGCTCGCCTTCGTCGCCGCCGCCAAGGGCCTTAAGCTCATCCTCACCATGCCCGAGACGATGAGCCTCGAGCGCCGCAAGCTGCTCAAGATCCTCGGCGCCCGGCTCGTCCTCACCGAGGGCGCCAAGGGCATGAAGGGCGCGATCGCCAAGGCCGAGGAACTCGCCGCGCGCATCCCCGGCGCCGTCATCCTCCAGCAGTTCACCAACCCTTCCAACCCCGCCGTCCACCGCCGCACCACCGCCGAGGAGATCTGGCGCGACACCGACGGCAAGGTCGACATCGTCGTGGCCGGCGTGGGCACCGGAGGCACCATCACCGGCATCGGCGAGGTCCTCAAGACCCGCAAGCCGTCGGTAAAGATCATTGCCGTGGAACCGGACGCGTCCCCGGTGCTGTCGGGCGGTACCCCCGGGCCGCACAAGCTGCAGGGAATCGGCGCCGGCTTCGTGCCCGGCGTGCTCAACCAGAAGATCTACGACGAGGTCATCCGCGTGAAAGAGGCCGACTCTGGCCCAGTCTCGAAGCAGATCAACCAGCTCGACGGCATCGCGGTGGGCATCTCCTCCGGCGCGATCGCATGGGCAGCCCTCCAGCTCGCGAATCGCCCGGAGAACCAAGGTAAGCAGATCGTCGCGATCATGCCCTCAAGCAGCGAGCGATACCTCTCCTCGTGGCTGTTCGCCGACATCAACGTCGAAAGCGACTCCATCGACGACCTGCTCGCGCCGGCCACGGCCTGAGCCGCTTTTACCCGGACAGGGGCACGCGGGACACCAGCCCCGCGTGCCCCGGAAGTCAGCGGTGTTGGCGGTACCAACCGGCGAACGCGAAGCCGAAGGCGACCATGCCGCCAAAGAGTCCCACGAGCTTCATCATGACTCCCGCCAGCACCTGATCGTGCATGGCGGAGAAGGTCGGGAAGAGTCGGGGCGCGAACTCGTACGTAGGATAGAGCACGTCGTGAGAGAACGTGATGAAGGCAAACAGCGGGGTCATCGCGATGATGATCGCGAGCAGGTAAAGCATCTGCACCCCCGGCTCCCGGCGGGGCAGGACCTTCGAGGGGCTCAAGACGGGCCACCAATAAAGCATCGCCGCTCCGAAGAACATGAGATGTTCGACGATGTGGACGAGCCGGTCCTGCAAGGCCCAGTCGTAGAGGTCCGGCGCGTGCCACAGGCTGACCACCAGGGTGTAAATGATACCGCTCACGAGCGGATGGGTGAGCAGGCGGGCCGACCCTAGGATCAAACGCGGCTTCAGCAACGGATCGATCATCCAAGCCGGCGTCCCCTGAAGCAGCAGGATCGCCGCCGGGAAGATCAGCAGCTGATGCTGCAGCATGTGAGCGCTGAAGAGGAAGCGTTCCGCGATCTGGTCGAGCGGCGAACCCACCGCCACGTAAAAGGACAACAGGCCCCCATAGAACCGCAGCGCCTGCGCCTTCGGGTAGGCAGCGCCGGGCGCAAGCTGTCCCCTGAGCGGCCCCGCGGCCATCGCCCAGAGCCACCCCAGCACCACCAGTCCGCCCACTAACCAGGGCTCATTATGCCAGTGCCTCCAGTCGACCATTTGAGGAACGACCATGTACCTGCGGTATGATTACTCCAGCGCCCCGGTCCATCCTGAGCACTGAATAAGAAAAAAAGCGGCCCCCATGCGGGCCGCTTTTGCGGAACGAGGCCAACCGGTGGGACTCAGGTCGGCAACGGCAGGCTGGCTTCGGCTTGGAAGAGCGCGATCAAGGCCCACGAAGTCGCCCCGGCGATCACTAGGCCGATGAAGAAGAGGATCGTGCAGAAGGGCTTATCCCACCGCAGGTGCATGAAGTAGAAAATGACGAAAAGGAACTTCACAGCCGACAGGACGACGAGCGAAGTCACGATGATCCACTTCGCGAACGGCAGGTAGACGGCCACGATCTCGACGCCGGTGATGACGGCGAGGAGCATGGCGATCTGAACGTAAATCTGAAACTTGCTCTCGTCGTGACCGTGGTCGTGCCCGACCGCGGCCGAGGAATGGGAAGGTGAGCTCATCGGCGATCAGAGGTACTCGAGCAGGTAGACGGCGGTGAAGATGACGATCCAGACGATGTCGACGAAGTGCCAGTAGAGCCCCATCGACTCGACGTCGATCGCGTTGGCGACGCCGAACTGGACAGGCCCGCGCGGGCGGGCGAACCAAACGCAGCCCCAGAGCGCCAGAAGCGTGCCGGCAATACCGAGGAACTCGTGCTTGAGGAAGCTGGTCATGGCCGCGCCGAAACCCGGCTCGATCTGCAGCGCATGAACCAGACCTAGGGTGACCTTCAACACCAGCAACAGCAGCACGATGAGCGTCGCCGCATGCAAGATCTGGGCAGAGAACCAGGTGCGCTGCGCCGAACCCGCGCCAGGCTTGAAGGACCGGACGTACATGAGAACCAGCCAAAGCACGCCGATCGCCACGTGGCACCCGTGCGTGCCGGTCAACGTGTAGAACGTCGTCCCGAGCAGGCTGTTCGAGAGCGTCATCTTCTTGTCGTACACGAAGTGCTGGAACTCGTACACCTGGCACCCGAGGAAGATCATCCCGAAGAAGATCGTGGTCAGGAGAGACCACCGGCAGCTCTTGACGTTGCCCTTCTGGATGGCCGTCACCGCCAGCGCCATCATCAGCGACGACATCAGGAGGATGAACGTCGAGAAGGAGGTGAGCTCGGGGCTGAACACCGCCTTCGGGTCGAGACCGCCCGCGGGCGGGTGCAGCCGGTAGATCAGATGCGTCGAGATCAGTGTCCCGAAGAACATGCAATCCGACGCCAGGAAGGCCCACATCAGGAGCTTCTTGTTCGGAATGCCCGTCGACGTGGTCGGGTCGTGATGGTGGTCGATCGTGGCCGCGTGGCTGCTCATGGGGATCGGAAGATTGGAACCGGGGGCGGCAGCTCAGTGCCGGTGGGAGTGGTCCTCGACCACCTTGCCATCCTTGTCGAGGTGAAGGTGGTAACCCTCATTGCCCTCGAGGGACCAGAAGTAGATGCCGAGGAAGGTGATGACCCCACCCACCAAGGTAATGCCCAGTTTGGCATGGATTCCGGGATTCGGGTTGGAGTCGAAGCAGGTCGCTCCGATGGCGGCCACGAGAAGCCCCATGCTGGCTACGAAGGGCCAAATCGAGCCGTAGGGCATATGGATGCCTCCGTGAGCCTCCTCCTCCTTGGAGTGCTGGGCGCGCTCCTTCTCCACCTCGGCCTGGTTGTGCTTCTCATACCACCAGGCATCGCGCGCGTGCACGGTCGGGATGGCAGCGAAATTGTACTCCGGCGGGGGGTTCTGCAGCGACCACTCCAACGTGCGGCCGTCCCAGTAATCGCGGCTCACCTTCTCGCCCTTGAAATAGGAGTAGGCCAGCACGGCGAAGTAGATGAACATGCCGATACCCAGCACGTAAGCACCCATGGTCGCGATGAAGTTGGCGGAGTTCCAACCGAGGTTGGGGTCATAGGTGAACGTGCGGCGCGGCATGCCGTTCAACCCGAGAAAGTGCATCGGGAAGAAAGTGACATTGAAGCCGACGAAGATCACCCAGAAGGAGACGCGACCCCAGCCTTCGCTGACCTTGCGGCCGAACATCAGCGGGAACCAGTAGTGAAGGCCCGCCAGCAGCGCGAAGATCGAGCCGCCGATCAGCACGTAGTGGAAATGCGCCACGACGAAGTAGGAGTCGTGCTGCTGCGCGTCCGCCGGCGCCGCCGAGTGCATGATGCCGGACATACCGCCGAGCATGAACATCCAGACGAAGCCGAGTGCGAAGAGCATGGGCGTGCGCATCATCAGGTGACCGCCCCAGAGCGTACCGATCCAATTGAAGATCTTCACTCCCGTCGGCACCGCGATCGCCATCGTCGCGAGCGCGAATGCGGCCGTCGCGACCGTCCCCATGCCCGTGGTGAACATATGGTGGCTCCAGACGGCGAACCCGAGGAAGCCTATGCAGGCGCCGGAAAAGACGACGATAGGGTAGCCGAATAGCGGCTTGCGGGAGAACGTGGGCAGGATCTCCGAGATGATGCCCATCGCCGGCAGGATCAGGATGTACACCTCGGGATGCCCGAAGACCCAGAAGAGGTGCTGCCAAAGAATCGGCATGCCGCCCCCCGAAACTTCGAAGAAACTCGTCGAGAAATTCCGGTCCATCATCAGCTGGACCAGCGCGATCGTGATCGCAGGGAACGAGAGGATCACCAGGAACGAAGTCACCAAGGTCATCCAAACAAACACCGGCAGACGCATCATCGTCATGCCTGGAGCGCGCATGTTGATGATCGTCACGATGAAGTTCAGCGAGGCCGCGATCGAGGCGACACCCAAGAGCTGCAGGCCCATCACCCAGAAATCGATCGAATGCTTGGGGTTGAAAGTCTTCGAAGTGATCGGTGGGTAGCCGACCCACGCGCCGTCGGGTGCACCATACTTGTCGGCGGGGAGGAACCAGCCGATGTTGAGGATGATCGCCCCGGCGACGAAGGTCCAAAGCGAGAAGGCGTTGAGACGCGGAAACGCGACGTCACGCGCCCCGATCTGGAGGGGCATGATGAAATTGAAGAACGCTGACGACAGCGGCATCACAGCCAGGAAGATCATCGTGGTACCGTGCATCGTGAACAACGTGTTGTACTGGTGCGCCGTCAGCACGTTGTTGTTCGGCACCATCAGCTGCGTACGGATGAGCAGCGCCTCGAACCCGCCGATCAGGAAAAAGATCAGGGCGAAGAAGCCGTAAAGGAACCCGATCTTCTTGTGATCGACGGTGGTCAGCCAGCCCATCAGGCCGGTCTTGGCCGTCGGATGGGCGAGGAACTTCGGGGCAGCCGGAGCTTGCTCCTCTTTGGTGAGGTAGGCGGTATTGGCCGAGGCGTCCATGGTTGGGCGAGAGACGGGCTGAGGTTGGAGGGATGGACCGGTTACTTGAGGCTCTCGAGGTAGGCGACCAACGCCACCTGGTCCTCGTCACTGAGGGTGATCTTGTTATCGCGGTACGCCTTGGCCATCTTGTTGCCCGGCTTCACCGACTCCGGGTCGCGCAGCCAACGGCGCAGCTGCTCGGAATTGTTCTCCAGCAGGCCCGCCCCGACGGTGGACCGCGCCCCGAAGTGGGTGAGGTCGGGGCCTTGCACGCCCATCGCGCCATGCCCGCGGACGGTGTGGCAGGCGTTGCAGGTCTTAGCGGCGAAAAGCTGCCGGCCCTGCGCAATGAGGGCGGAATCCTCGCCTTTCTCGGGCAGCTGCTTGGCCTGCCAAGATTTGAGCGGATCAACATCGAACTGGGCGGTGACTCCCGCCTCGTTGGTGCGGAAGGAGCGGAGCGCCGCCACCTGCGCCCGCGGCTTTGCGGCGTCGGCGGGCTTCAGGGCCACCTCGCGGGCGAGCGACTGCTGCTGCTGAAGCCACTCCGCGTAGTCCTTCTGGGAAAGCGCGATGACCCGGAAGCGCATGACGGCGTGGGAATCGCCGCAGTACTCCGCGCATTGGCCCCAGAAGTAGCCCGGCTTGTCGGCCTTGAGCCAGAGCAGGTTGCGGCGGTTCGGGGTCATGTCGACCTTGCCCGCCAGCTTGGGCACCCAGAAAGAGTGGTTCACGTCGACTGTACGCAGGTGGACGCGGATCGCCCGGCCGGCCGGAATCACCAGCTCATTGCCCGTGACGAGCGGAGCCTTGGCCCCCGCGTTGTCCAACGCGGCCAGTTCCGAGGGATACTCAAACTTGAACCACCACTGGTAACCGGTGGCCGTGACTTCCAAAGCGTCCTTGCGATCCGCCTCCGGCACGTCGTAGGTCGACCAGATCGCCTTAACGGTGGGTACGGCGATGATCACAAGCGCCAGGACGGAGGCGCCGATCAGTCCCAGCTCGATCAGGGGATTGCCGTGGCTCTGTGGGGGCGGCTCGGCATGCTCGTCGGCCTGCGAGCGGGCACGAAACTTGATGGAGGCATAGGCGAGCACGGCGCTTACGGCCACGAAGATGAACAACGTCACCCACACCGTGACATAGAAAAGCTCAAGCTGGGTGCGGGCGACCGGGCCCTCCGCGATCATGGTCGTCTGGTGGCCGTCCATCCGCCAGAAATTGAGGTCGCACCCCGAGAGCAGGAGCAGGAACGGAACCGCGGCGAGGGTACGCAGGATGCGACGGGCGGATCGTGATCGGTGAGACATGATGACTGGCGGGAGTCGAGGATGTCGCCGGAGGCCGGCGCGAAAGCCCGAAACCTTGGAGAAGGGTCTGGCATTTCAAGCCCTAATCTCCCTCGGAACCGCACGTTAAGCACCGGAGCCCGCCCGCATTTGAAGCGCTTATTCGCGCGCGAATTTCGGGGTTTGGAATTTGATTGTCAGGCGCCGCGCCGCATCGTCCCCCCGCCATGAAAAAACTTCGCGCCCGCCTAGCCCTCGCCGCCGTGCTCTGCGCCGCCGGCACCCTCCACCTCTCCGCCGCGGCCGCGCCGCGCGAGATCGAGATCACCGCCAACGATCAGATGAAATTCGGCGTGACGGCCATCGAGGCCAAGGCCGGCGAACAACTCAAGGTCGTGCTCAAGAACATCGGTACCCTCCCCAAAGAGGCGATGGGCCACAACTGGGTCCTTCTCAAGCCGGGTACCGACCTCAACGCCTTCGCCATGGCCGCCATGACCGCGAAGGACACCGATTACGTTCCGGCCGCGCATAAGGACAAGGTGGTGGCCTCCACCAAGGTCATCGGGCCGAAGCAAACCGCCGAAGCCACCTTCACCGTCCCGGCCGCGGGGGAGTACCCGTTCATCTGTTCCTTCCCCGGCCACTACATGCTGATGAAGGGCACGCTCACGGTGAAGTGAGCCTGAACTAACATCTCGTTTCCGCGACGCCGGGCACCCCGCCCGGCGTCTTCTTTTTAAGGCCTCGGAGGCGCGCCCCGGCGGAATCCGAGGTCGAGGCGCCGGTAAACTCGCGCTTCCCAACGGCCGCGCCACGGTCGAGAGTCACGGCATGGGACAAAACTCCGTCCTTGTCGTCGGCTGCGGCAGCATCGGGGAGCGCCACCTGCGCTGCTTCCAGCGGACCGGTCGCACCCGGGTGACGGCCTGCGACCTCAGCCCGGAACTGCGTCAACGCATGGCCGCCGATTACGGCGTGCCAACGGTGACCGACGCCGGCGCCGCGGTCGCCTCGGGTGAATTCGACGCCACGGTGATCTGCACCCCCGCCCATGCGCACGTGCCGCTCGCGACGGCGGCGCTCACCGCGGGCTGCCATGTGCTGATCGAGAAACCGCTTTCCACCTCGCTGAACGGAATCGATGGCCTGATCGCCGCGCGGGACCGCTCCAGTCGGCAGGCGGCGGTGGCGTACGTCTACCACGTCATCCCGTTTCTCGCCGCGGCCCGCGACCTGCTCGCCCGCGGCGAACTCGGCCCCGTGCTCCAGGTCGTCGCCGCCGGCGGACAGTGCTTCCCGCAGTTCCGGCCCGCGTATCGCGAAATCTACTACCGCGACCGCGCCACGGGCGGCGGCGCGATCCAGGACGCCCTCACGCATGTGGTGAACTGGGTCGAGTCGGTCGTCGGCCCGGCCGGCCGTGTGCACTGCGACTGTGCGCACCTCGCGCTCGAGGGCGTTGAAGTCGAGGACACCGTGCACGTCACCGCCCGCCACGGGAGGGTACTGGCCAGCTACGCCCTCAACCAGTTCCAGCCCCCAAACGAGAACGCGATCCAGCTCAACTGCGCCGGCGGCAGCGTGCGCATCGAGCTTCACCGCCAGCGCTGGGGCGTGTTCGCGGCGGGTGCGTCGGACTGGACCTGGCACGACGCGCCGGTCCCGGACCGTGACTCGCACTTCATCGCGCAGGCCAATGCCTTCCTCGATCAGATCGACGGCCAACCGTCGCGACTTTGCTCCCTCGAGGCCGCCGCCCAGACGCTGCGCTTCAACCTGGCGGCGCTCGCCTCGGCCCAATGCGGCGCGCCCGTCGAGACGGCGGGAGTAACATGAGTCCCGGAGGAATCGTTAAACCGCTGCGCCTCGCCATGCTCGGGATGATCCCGGGCAACGGGCATCCCTACTCCTGGTCCGCCATCATCAACGGCTACGACCGGGCGGACATGGCGCGCTGCCCCTACCCTACGATCCCCGCCTACCTCGGGGCCCAGCCGCACGCATCCGTCGGCATACCCGAAGCCCGCGTCACGCACCTCTGGACCGATGATCCATCCGAGGCGCAGGCCGTCGCCGGCGCGGCGCTCATTCCCCACGTGGTCGCGCGACCGGAGGACGTCATCGGCCACGTGGACGCCGTGCTGGTCTCGACCGACGACGGCGCCGACCACGTGCGTCGAGCCCGGCCCTTCGTCGAGGCCGGCTTGCCCGTTTTCGTCGACAAACCGCTCGCCACCACGGTCGAGGAACTCCGCGCGTTCATCGCGTGGGAGCGGGAGGGCGCGCACCTGCTCTCGTCGAGCGGCCTGCGTTATGCGCCGGAACTCGCCGGCCTCGTGACTGACCGCGGTCGCTTCGGCGAAATCCGCTGGTTGTCGATCGCGACCGCGAAGACGTGGGAGCGTTACGGGATCCACGCGCTGGAACCGGCGTTCGTGCTGCTCGGCCCGGGCTTTGCATCCGTGCGGCTGGAATCCCATCCGGGCACGGAGGTGGCCCATCTGGTCCACCGCTCCGGGACTCAGGTCACCCTGCCGGTGATACATGACGGCGGCCCGGGCTTCGGCGCCGTGCAGGTCAACGGCACCCGCGGCTTCGCCCAGGTGCGGTTCACCGACACCTACACCGCCTTCCGCGCGCAGCTGCTGAGATTCATCGAATTCGTAAGGACGCGGCGGGCACCCTATCCCTTCGTGCACACCGTCGAGATGATGGCCGTGCTGATCGCCGGCATCCGCAGCCGCGAATGCGGCGGTCAGCGGGTGGAAGTCGCCGAGGTCCTGGCGGAACTGGAGCCGACCGCCGGATCCTAGCCGGCGCCGCAAGCGCTGCCGCGGAATCTCCGCTGGCGGGCCCCTACTCCGCCAATTTCGCCTCGTCCTTCATCCGCAGCGCCCGCCACGGCCATATTTTCCAAAGGATGAAACCGCCCACCAGGCAGACGATGAGCCGGAAGAAAAAGGCCGGATCGCCCTGCGCGGTCCAGGGCGCGACGCCCCGCTGAATGTGGCTGATCACGATTCCCACCCAACCGGCGAACATCAGCCCCCAGTAGAGCGCCAACACCACCGTCACGATCTTCACGCCCAGCCCGCGCTCCAATGACCGGTTCGTCGATTTGCGCCACGGCCAGATCATCCACAGCAGAAACGTGCCGGCGAAGATGAGTGCCACATTGATGGCAATCACTTCATGGATGCCCTTTCGCACCGCCCCGAGCGGCTGTTCCGAACGGAGCACTTGGGCGAGTAGGTAGCACAGGCCAAAGCCCCACGACAGCACCCAAGTGCCCAGCGCCACCGTCGCCACCACTTGGAAAATCCGCTCGAAGCGGATGGCCTTCCACGTGTCGTGCTTCGGCGTGATTTCCTGAAACTTAACCGCCACCGCCTGCGGCGATCCGATGCGCGCGGCAGCCTGCGCCACCGCCGCCTCGGGCGTCACCCCGGCCTTGATCAGGACGGCGATATTCTCCCGGAGATGATCCTCCAGTTCGTCGACGACTTCCGGCTGCCGCGGAAAGGCCGCGTGCATGGCCGCGCGCCAGGCGGCAATCTGAGGTTCGAGGTCAGGCATGGGAGGGCCTCCAGCTGCGGCGCAGCGTCTCATCGACGACTTCCCATTGTCGGCGCTGCTCCGCGAGCAGCTTCCGGCCCTTCACCTTGATCGTGTAATATTTCCGCTTCCGCCCCGTCTCCGCCTCACGCCAGCACGAGACGATGTGACCGTGGTCCTCCAGCCAATGCAGGACCGGATACAGCATCCCGTCCGTCCATTCGATCTCATCCCGCGACAATTCCCGCACGCGCTGGATGATCGCGTAGCCGTAACTTTCCCCCTGCTCCAGGATCGCCAGCACGAGCGGCACGGTCGAGGCGGCGACGAGCTCCTTGTCGAGTTTCACGAGCGCCGTGATAACTAACACTGCTATGTATGCAAGCGGAATTGCGCCCTACGGGGACTTGTTCGCTCTTCGAAACCCGCTTTTCGCCGGGATCGTCCACGAACTGCTGCACTTCTCGGTGCCGAACCACGGGAAGCTCTGGAAAAGTCTCATGCGAGCCCATCTGGGAGACTACGAGACGCTCGCTGAACGACTGCAAAAGCGACGAACAACCTGAAGGTGTAGGCTAGCTGATCGCCCGTCACCGTCCACGCTCGAACGACATTTCACGGTGGGTTCACAGCGACAGACCCTGGTGCCAGTAGTAGTAGGCTTCAGCGTTCACGGCTTTGATG
>JACCEC011142876.1_pt1 | contig 12139 bp, 11 predicted proteins | sample 7450121 | NCBI WGS metagenome assembly JACCEC01 (sample SAMN15323455, study PRJNA562643) | freshwater metagenome | isolation source: river surface water | place: USA:Blue River Watershed | collected 2017-08-18 | reverse complement strand
TGGCCCGGCTTTGGGCCGCAAAAAAACCGGGCGCTGGCCATGGCTACCGGGGATTGGGTGCTGTCGATTGATGCGGATGAGGAGGTGACGCCGGCCTTGGCGCAGGAGATTCAGGCCGTGCTGCAAACGCCTCACGCCCAAGGCTACACCCTCTCACGCCTCTCCAGCTACTGCGGCCGGTTCATGCACCATTCCGGCTGGTTTCCGGATCCGGTGCTGCGCCTGTTCCAACGCAACGCCGGCTCCTTCACACCGGTGCGTGTGCATGAACGGGTTGTGGTGAACGGCCACGTGGGCGCGCTAGAGCAGACCTTGTTGCACCACAGCTTTCGCTCGCTCGATCAAGTGCTGCACAAGGTCAACCACTACTCGCACGAAGGTGCGCTCGCCTTGCATGCCCAAGGACGCCGTGCCAGCCTGTTCACGGCCATCGGCCATGGTCTGTGGGCATTCATCCGCACCTACCTGTTCAAGCGGGGATTTTTGGACGGTCGCGAGGGATTCATCCTGGCCGTGTCCAACGCAGAAGGCACCTATTACCGGTACCTGAAGTTGATGTATTTGCAGGACAAGGCACCGCGCTCATGAGGGCATCCGTGATTGTCACCACCTACAACCGCCCGGATGCGCTGCAGGCCGTGCTGCGAGGCCTGGCCGCGCAAGATGATCTCGACTTTGAGGTGGTGGTGGCCGACGATGGGTCTGCGGCAGACACCGGACAGCTTGTGCAGTCCCTGGCCAGCCAGTACCCAGTGCCCTTGCGCCATGTGTGGCAAGAGGACCAGGGATTTCGCGCCGGTGCCGCCCGCAACCGCGCCTGTGCCCAGGCCACCGGGGATTACTGGATATTCCTGGATGGCGACTGCGTTCCCTTGCCCGACTTTGTCAGCGAACACAAACGCGTGGCTCAAGCCGGGTGCTTCGTCGCGGGCAACCGCATTTTGCTCAGCCACACGTTCACACAGCATGCGTTGAGCCATCAACTCCCCTTGCACACACGCCACCGCGGCCAGTGGTTGGTGGATCGTCTGGCTGGGCGCATCAACCGCTGGTTGCCTCTGCTGCATGTGGCCGATGGGGCCTGGCGACTGCGCTCACCTGACCGCTGGCAAGGCGCACGCACCTGCAACCTGGCAGTTTGGCGTGAGGACTTTGTGGCAATCAATGGCTTTGATGAGAGCTACGCCGGTTGGGGCCATGAGGACGCGGACCTGGCTGTACGCCTGATTCGACGGGGCGTGCGCCGCAAGGACGGACGATTCGCCACGGGGGTGCTGCATCTGTGGCATCGGGAGAGTGATCGGTCCCAACTGGAAGACAACGTGCGGCGCCTTGAAGACATCCTCTCGAGCCAGCGTGTTCAGGCGCAAGAAGGGTTAAGCCAGTACCTGTCAACGGCTCAATGAGAGGCCAAGTCCCTCCATTTGCATCACACTGACACCATGACCCGGCCCATCCCCATTCTGATGTACCACCAGATTGACGCCTCACCGGCCAAGGGCACGCCCCTGAGAGGCCTGACGGTGACGCCGCAGCGCTTTGCTCGACAGATGGGTTTGCTGCGTCTGCTGGGGTATCGCGGGGTCAGCATGACCGAACTAGAACCGTACTTGCAAGGAGAGCAATCCGGCAAGGTGGTGGGCATTACCTTCGACGACGGCTACCACAACAACCTGGTGCATGCCCTGCCGGTCTTGCAACGTCACGGGTTCAGCGCCACCTGCTATGCGGTAAGCGACCCGTTCGAGGGCCGCAATGCCTGGGATGACGCCATCGGTGTGCCCTCCAAACCCTTGCTCACTCCTGCGCAGATGCGCGAGTGGGTGCAGGCGGGCATGGACCTGGGAGCCCACACACGGCATCACGCCGACCTGACCACGCTGGACCGTACTCAAGCCTGGGATGAAATGGCCGGTTGTAAACAAACGCTGCAAGACATCACCGGCCAGGAAGTCCGACATTTTTGCTACCCCTATGGCCGCTACACACCCGAGCACGCCCAGATGGCACGGGAGGCCGGCTTCATCACCAGCACCACCACCCGACGCGGTCGTGCTCGCCCAGGCGATGATCTGCACGAGTTGCCGCGGGTGCTGATCGCGCACAGCAACCACCTGTTGCTGTTTTGGGCCAAAACCCTGCACAGCTACGAGGACCGGTACCGATGAGCACCCTGCCGCGACTGCGGATCGCGGTTCTCAACCGACACTTTGGCTACCGGTTCGGCGGGGCCGAGCGTTATGCGGCGGCCATTGCAGAGGAGTTGTCAGTGGTGCACGAGGTGCACGTGTTTGCCCAGGAAATCGAGCACCACCACCCCGGCATCACCTACCACCCAGTGTCACGGCCTTTTAAAAAGCCCCGCTGGCTCAATCAACTGTGGTTTGCCCTGCGAACCTGGCGCATGACCCGTGATGGTTTTGACGTGGTGCACTCGCACGAGAACACCTGGCACGGACACTTGCAAACTGTTCACGTGAGGCCTTTTCGTGTCGGACTGTTTCATGGCTTGACACCCTTCAAACGCGCGCTGCGTTGGCTGTCGTTGTTCACCAGTCCTCGGCTGATGGCGTATTGGTGTCTGGAAGCGTCACGTTTCGCCATGAAACCGGATCGATGGGTCGTGGCCACCTCCAACCATGTGAAGCAAGACACCTTGACGGGCTATCCCCACACTGCCTCGGCGATGGAGGTGATTCCTCCCGGCGTCAACATTCCCGTCGCGCGCCAGGAAACTTCACAAGCACGGGCGCAACTGCAGTTACCCCTCCACGTACCCCTGGCCTTGTTTGTCGGCAACGATTTCGACAAGAAAGGGCTGCCTACCCTGTTGCAGGCTCTGGCGTTGACACCAGAACTTCACCTGGCCTTGGTGGGACAAGGGCGTCATCTGGAGCGCTACCAACAACTCATGGGAGACTTGGGTTTGGGTGACCGCGTGCATCTGCTGGGTTCACTGCCCGACGTCTTACCTGCTTATGCCGCAGCAGACTGGCTGGTCCACCCCACCACCGAGGACACCTACGCCATGGTTGTCTTGGAGGCCATGGCGAACGGCTTGCCCGTCATTGTGTCCAGCGCGCAATACTGCGGCATTGCTGCCGAATTGACCCACACCGTCAACGCCTTGATTCTGGATGATCCGCTGGATCAACAAACCCTGTCAGCACTGCTGGCGTCCTTGCTGGCAGATAAGACCCTGCGCGCACGACTGACGCAATCCGGATGGACCTTTGCACAGGAGCGAACCTGGCGCAGCGCGGCGGCACAGCATGAGGCGGTGATGCAGCGTGTGCTGGCCCAGCGTGCTCGACATTGAGTGGTGCGTAAAAGACCCGGCTTTTAGAATCTTGATTTGACCCAACTCCGACCTTCGCTCCGTTGTTATCCGGCATGCCCCCCCCTCGACGTCAACGCTGGCTGATCCTGGCCCACGCCTTCAACATGGACGGACGTGCGTCTAGCCAGACCATCACGGACAAGATGCCGTACTTGCTGCAAGCTGGCATCGAGGTGGTCGTGCTGAGTGGTGTTCTGGGGGCGCAGGACCAACGCTTTGAACACCATCGCCTGTGGTCCCTCGGACCCTCGGCGGTGCGGTTTGACATGCGACATGTGTTGCGCCAGCGACTGAACCACCCGGGCCTGTACCGTCTCTTGATGACGCTGATCAGCGTGCTCTTGTTACCCGCCATGCTGGTTGAGCGCTTGTTCTATCCGGTGGAAAACTCCTGGAGCTGGCGCTTCAGTGCGGAGCGACGCGGTCGTGCCTTGGCACGCCAACAAGCCTTCGACCTGATTTACTCCACCGGCGGAGCGGTCGCCGCCCACCTGGCGGCTCAACGCTTGCAACAGGAACTCGGCATTCCCTGGTTGGCTGAGGTTCACGACCCTTTTGTGCACCCGGGTACCGTGCCAACCACCCGCCGCCAACGCTTCTTTGCAGGCGTGGAAACTTTGATCTGCCGCCACGCACATGTGGCTATCTGGTTCACCCAGCAGGCCCTGGACAGCGCGCGACGCCGCAACCCAGAACTCGGCGCGCGCGGTCATGTCATGCTGCCCGGCGTCGACAGTCCCTTCACCGGCCTCATGCCGGTCTACAGCCCTGGCCCACGGCTCGTGATGGGCCACTTCGGCTCGTTGTCAGCCACGCGCACCCTCAAGCCCCTGATGCATGCCTGGCACTGGCTGGAGCAACATGAGCCACACGTCAGCCGCGATCTGGAGTTGCACATCTTCGGCGGCACCTTGGACGACACCTCTGCGCAGCTGGCCCAGCAATGGGGACTTCTCGACCGCATCCGCCCTTTCGGACGACTTGAAACCGACCCTGCCACCGGTGAGTCCGGGCGCAGCCAGGTGTTGCGGCGCAGGCGGCAATGTGACGTCCTGTTGCTGGTTCACGGCGAGGATGCCATTTGTGAAGAGTACATTCCGTCCAAGGTGTACGAATACTTGTGGATGCAGCGACCCATCCTGGCCACCGTGCACGACAACCCGCAGATGGCGGAGATTTTGCGCGGCCAGGGGCATTGGGTGGCGCAGAGCTCTCTGCGTGAAGGGGGCAGCGAGTTGGCGGCACCGGAGATGGCGCGGCATTTGAAGGCCTTGTGGGGGCTGTGGCGTGAGACAGGTTTGGCGGATTCGGGGCGGGTGAGTCCATACACGACTCAGGCATCGACCTCGCAATTGATGGGGTGGGCTGGCACAATTGGAGCGATTCCACCATGACGTCCCTCGCGCTCTATTGCAAAAGCTACAGCACCGACCTGCGGCGGTTGGTCCGGCTTGCTGAGTCAGTTCGACAGTTCAATACCGAGGGGTTGCCGTTTTATGTCTCCGTGCCAGAAGCTGAGCTTCCTTTGTTTAAAGAGCATCTGGCGGGTCACGACGTTCATCTGATCTCCGATGCAGATATCTTGCGGTCCTCACCGCGTATCGATACAACTCAGGTGAGCAAACTATCCGGAAGCCTATCCCAACAAATCGTAAAGTCCGAATTTTGGCGGCTGGGTTTGTCTGACGCCTATCTGTGCCTGGATTCAGACGCCATGTTCATACGCGCATTTGGCCGCTCAGACTTCATGACGGCGGATGGTACGCCCTACACCATGATGGACGAGGCGCATGATTTGCTTGAGGACGCATTGCGCCAAGGACGTGAACGTGTGGCAACAGACTTTGCGCGCGAAGCGGATCAAGTGCAGGCAATGTTTGGTCGCCTGGGGAGGCGCTATAGCTTTGGACCATTTCCTTTGGTCTGGCATCAAGCTGTTTGGCAAAGTCTAGATGAACGATTCCTGCAACCGCGAGGGATGAGCTTTGCAGATGCTATTGAATTAGCGCCTATAGAGTCGCGGTGGTACGGTGAGGCATTGTTGGCCTATCAAGCCGTGGCGCTAAGACCGTGTCAAGCGTTATTCAAGGTGTATCACTATGCCTGGCAACTCGATCAGGACCGACGTAGTGGAGTGACTGAGGACATGGTTTCGAAGATGTATGTGGGCGTGATTTATCAATCTGCTTGGGAGCGAGAGATGGATTGGCCGACAGAGGGGGGGAACTGGGCGTCACAGCTGAGCCGTCGGCTACGGCGAAAACTGGGACGCATCTGATCGTTGCAAATGAGCTCCTTGCGCATTTTTATTCTGTGCCACAACCGTCCTGATGAGGCTCGAAGGGCCATTCGTTCTGTACTGGCCCAGACCAATCCACATTACCATCTCGTCATCTCTGACAACTCGACCGACAACCGCGTGGAACACATAATTCGACACGAATTCCCATCACTGAATTACGTTCGACGTCTTCCATCAGTTCCCGCGCTCGAGCACTTCAATCGTTGTCTCGACGAAACCACTGACACACACGTTTGCTTATTTCACGATGACGATGTGTTGGCGCCTGATTTTGTTGAGACGATCCATGCAACCATCAAAAAATATCCCAATGCGATAGCAATTGGGTGCAACGCCCGACTGGAAGTGCTGGGCAAATTACAAGACAGCCCCTCATTTTTATCGCTCCATGACGTCGAAGTCATCACCTCGCCCCGCGACCTGGCCACACGTTACTTCTCAAGGCATCAATCCGGCATCGCTCCTTTTCCTGGGTATGTCTACCACCGACATCGAATTGGCTCTACCCGATTTGTCCCATCCGAGGGAAAGTACTCCGATGTGGCGTGGTTGTTGCGCCTGTCAGAAATTGGCCCATTTGTCTGGGTCCGACGCCCCCTGATGACTTATCGAATTCATGGAGAGAACGATGGCCTTCAAGAATCGAGGAGTGACCGGCTTCATTTTCTGGCTTACCTTAAGCGCTGTAGCGACAAGGTGGGCAATGAAATCATTGAAGATTACCGCTGCTCGTTCATCTACAAACCGCTGGCTCAGACTCAAAGTTCAAAACATCTTCAAAGAATCAGTTTGGCCATCCATTTCCTTCGGTTCTACAGCTGGAGGCGATATCTTCGTCCGAGCACCTATTGCGCAGCGTTGAAGCGCTCCGTGGTTAAGCGGTGGGGGCGCACGTGATTTACGCCAATATTCTTGCCGAGGGGCGTATTAATAACTCCTTGTTTGCGTTAGAGGATACCGTCCATCGCTTCAACCCCAGCTACACGCCTCGTTTGTTGCGAGAAGTATTGTTGACACGGGGCATTGAATTGAATACACCGGATGTCAACCAAGATCGGCAAGTGAGTTTTGACATTCACCTCGAGGCTCAGCCGTTACAGGCCACGTCACGTCCGCGCTATTTGATCGCACTGGAAAACCCGAATATCAACAAGCTAAATGCCAATCAAGCGTACTGCGCCAACTTTGATCGGGTTTTTGCCTGGGACACTCGTCTGCAGCACTTACAGAATGTGGTGCCCATATTGATTCCTCATCCGATGGTGTGGCAGGATTTCCCAGGGCCCGAAGACCGTTCGATTTTCAGCTGTCTGATTAATGCGAACAAAGCGTTCAAGGAAGTGCTGAATAACGATCTTTACATAGAACGGATACGTACGATCCGCTGGTACGAACAAAACGCCCCATCGGAGTTCAAACTCTACGGCCTCGGATGGGACAAGCACCCCCCCGCCTACACACCCATCGACAGGCTGAGCCGGGCCTTATTACGCCTGAAATATCGACTCTTGGGTCGCGCAGAATTTCCGAGTTTCCAAGGCGAGATTCCTGATAAGTCCAGCGTGCTCCGCCAAGCCCGCTTTTCCTATTGCTACGAAAACAGCCGAGATATCCCCAACTACATCACGGAGAAGATGCTGGACAGCCTGGTATCAGGCTGTGTGCCCATTTACTGGGGGGCGGATAATGTGCTTGAGCATGTGCCAGCCAACTGCTTCATCGATCGTCGCCATTTTCCCGATACCTCAGCCGTACATCACCATCTCCTTACTATAGACGATGCAAGCTATGCTGACCTTCAGCAGAACATTCGGAAGTTCCTGAGTAGCGAAACGGCTCAGAACTTCAGTTCGGCCAAAGTTGTAGAGACCATCGTTAATCATATTTGCCATGATTTTCAATTGCATTAATGCCGTTGCTATCATGACGTACACCTCAAATACCCCTCGCCTAAACTCAAAACACCCTATGAAAGCAGTCATCCTTGCTGGAGGCCTTGGAACTCGAATCTCGGAAGAGACGCACCTAAAGCCAAAGCCCATGATTGAATTGGGAGGAAAACCCATCCTTTGGCACATCATGAAGATTTACTCCCATCATGGGATCAATGACTTCATCATCTGCTGTGGCTACAAGGGCTACATCATCAAAGAGTACTTTGCCAATTATTTTTTGCACATGTCCGACGTCACGTTTGACATGAGCAACAACAGCATGCGGGTACACCAGCAAAGTGCAGAACCCTGGCGCGTGACGTTGGTTGACACGGGCGAGAGCACCATGACAGGCGGTCGCCTCAAACGCGTATCACCATACCTACAAGAGGAAGACGCTTTTTGCTTCACTTACGGGGACGGGGTCAGTGACATTGACATCACACGGCTCATCGCCTATCACAGGAACCAGAAGGTGAAGGCCACCCTGACTGCCACCTTCCCGCCCGGGCGCTTTGGAGCGCTCGACCTGAATGGCAACAAAGTCCGAAGTTTCAAGGAAAAACCACAGGGCGATGGAAACATGATCAACGGCGGGTTTTTCGTTTTATCGCCCAGCGTCATTGACTACATCGATGGAGATCACTGTGTATGGGAGCGCGAGCCTCTGGAAACTTTGGCACACGAGGGGCAACTGGCCGCCTACCAACATCAAGGCTTTTGGCAGCCCATGGACACTCTGCGTGACAAGACTTTTTTGGAAGAGTTGTGGATCAATGGCCAAGCGCCTTGGAAGGTATGGGCATGAATCCAGCTTTTTGGCATAACAAGCGCATCTTTCTCACTGGCCACACCGGTTTCAAGGGTAGCTGGCTCAGTTTGTGGCTTCAGCAACTGGGTGCGCAGATCACTGGTTATGCCTTACCGGCGCCCACCCAGCCCAGCTTGTTTGATAAGGCCCGAGTTGCGGAGCGCATGACATCCATCCTTGGAGATATTCGCGACGCCTCTGCACCGAATAAAGCCATGCAGGATGCCGCCCCGGAAATAGTCATTCACATGGCGGCACAACCCCTGGTTAGGCGCTCGTATGTAGATCCCGTTGAGACCTACTCAACCAACGTGATGGGCACGGTCCACTTGCTCGAAAGCGTTCGCCAATGCGCCTCTGTTCGATCAGTCGTCAATGTCACTACTGATAAATGCTACGAAAACCAGGAATGGGTCTGGCCTTACCGCGAAAACGAGCCTATTGGGGGCCATGACCCTTACAGCAGCAGTAAAGGTTGCTCGGAGTTGGTGACTTCTTCCTATCGAAATTCTTTCTTCAATTCCAATCTTTATGCGCAACACGGCGTCGCACTGGCCAGCGCACGGGCTGGTAATGTCATTGGTGGTGGTGACTGGGCTTCTGATCGCCTGGTCCCCGACATACTGACCTCATTCACCCAGGGTCATCCCGTTGTGATCCGAAGTCCCAATTCCGTTCGTCCCTGGCAGCATGTCCTTGAACCGCTTCGCGGCTATCTCACCCTGGCGGAACGCCTCTATACCGATGGCCCTGGTTTTGCAGAGGCATTTAACTTTGGTCCGCGTTCAGATGATGCGCAACCTGTTCAATGGATTGTGGAAAAACTTGTCAAGCTGTGGGGCAGTAACGCCTCATGGCGGCTAGATGCATCTGCGCAACCTCATGAAGCCATGTTTTTGAAACTCGATATTTCCAAGGCTGCCCATAGACTCGACTGGCACCCCGCATTGAACCTGGAGCAGGCATTGCAATTGACGGTTGAGTGGACCCAAGGCTTGCAAAAAGGTACAGACATGCGGGCACTGACACTGGGACAGATTACTGATTATCAAGCGATCACCTGTTCCTCCCCAGATTCAAAATATTGACAATATCCCCATGGAAAACGCCAAATCTCAAGCACTTCGGGAGCAAATCGTCTCTCTCGTGAACGAATACGCTGCTATCACGCTGAAGCCTCAGCCCTTTTTGCCTGGGGCAACCATGATCCCCCCCTCGGGCAAATTGCTGGATGCGGCCGAACTCAAGAACATGGTCGAGGCGTCACTGGATGGGTGGCTGACCACTGGCCGTTTCAATGCTGAGTTCGAAAAGAAATTGGCTGCCTTCATCGGTATCAAGCACCTGATCACGGTGAACTCCGGTTCATCTGCCAATTTGGTGGCATTCAGCACCCTCACATCCCCCAAACTGGGTGACAGAGCCATCCAACAGGGTGATGAGGTGATTGGCGTGGCAGCGGGTTTTCCCACCACGGTGAACCCTATTATTCAATATGGGGCTGTTCCGGTCTTTGTGGACGTTGACCCCCTCACACACAATATTGATGCCAGCAAGATTGAACAAGCCATCACCCCCAAGTCCAAAGCGATCATGTTGGCGCATAGTTTGGGGAACCCCTTCAATTTGGAAGTAGTGACCGCCTTGTGCAAAAAATACAACCTTTGGCTGATTGAAGATTGCTGCGATGCTTTGGGAAGTACTTATCGAGGCCAGATGGTAGGCACTTTCGGCGATATCGCAACATTGAGTTTCTATCCTGCGCATCACATCACCATGGGTGAAGGTGGTGCGGTTTTCACCAACAACGATGAACTCAAATCCATAGCTGAAAGTTTTCGCGACTGGGGTCGCGATTGTTATTGTCCACCTGGCAAGGACAATACTTGCGGCAAGCGCTTCTGCTGGAAACTGGGTGATCTTCCCGAGGGCTATGACCACAAGTACACCTACAGCCACTTGGGCTACAACCTCAAAATCACTGACATGCAGGCAGCTTGTGGTCTGGCCCAATTAGAAAAAGCAGCTTCGTTTATACAAGCGCGAAAACGTAATTTTGACTTCTTGAAGAAACGCCTGAAAGACTGCGAGGAATTCTTGCAACTACCCACTGCAACTGAACATTCTGATCCTTCCTGGTTTGGGTTCCCCATCACCCTTAAACCCAACTGCCCTGTCACACGGCTTGACCTACTGACCTATCTGGACCAAAACAAAGTGGGGACACGATTGTTATTTGCAGGAAACCTGGTACGACAGCCCTACATGAAAGGGGCGAAGTATCGAATCAGCGGGGAATTGGCTCATACTGACAACATCATGAACAACACGTTCTGGATTGGTGTGCAGCCGGCACTCAGTCAAGAGATGCTGGAATACGCTGCCAGCAAAATTGAAGTCTATCTTGGCGTCAATTTTTGAGCGCCCATGAGCCCACCGCTCCCCCAAGTCGATCTGGATCTGGTACTGTCACTGACTCCCAGCTTTTGGTCCAAGTATAGAAGCGCAAGGCTTCTCATCACTGGTGGCACGGGTTTTATTGGCAATTGGCTGGTTCAAACCGTTCAGCGAGCCAATGACGTTCTGGACAGTCGGATCGAGTTAATCGTCCTTAGCCGTGATCCGAAACGCGTTAAGAACCACCATTCCAACGTATTCAGACGTCCCGATATTCAACTGATACAGGGCGACATCACATCCTTCGCCGCACCTGAGGGTCCTCTAGATCTGTGTATTCATGCAGCCACTGATGTCGCCAATTCCGCACAGGGGCATGATCCGCTTCACCTTTTTGATTCTATTGTGACCGGCACTCGAAGAGTATTGGACATTTCGCAACAGAAAGGCGTGTCGAGATTTCTTCTGGCATCCAGCGGCGCTGTATATGGAACTCAGCCTCCTGATTTGGAACTGGTGTCAGAAGCCTATGCGGGTGCACCCTGTCCGGAACAACTGTCGGCCGCCTACGGCCATGGCAAGAGAGTTGCCGAATGGCTCAGCTGCTCCTATGCGGCCCAAGGAAATCTTGACATCATAATTGCTCGCATCTTTGCTCTGTTAGGACCTGGTATCCCCCTTAATGGTCCTTTTGCAGCGGGTAATTTCATACGCGATGCATTAGCTCAAGCACCCATTCTGATTCAAAGCGATGGACGTACTATCCGTTCATACTTGTATATGGCTGACCTTTGTGTCTGGCTGTTTCGCCTGCTTGAGTCCGGACAATCTGGAGAAGCCTACAACGTTGGATCGGAAAGCGCGTTGTCCATACTCGATCTGGCCAACCAGATAGCACAAAATGCTGATTCAGTAAGCTCCATTGAGGTTCTTCTGCCTGGGAATGCTTCCTCCCTGCCTTCGCGCTACGTCCCCAACACGAGCAAAGCGCGACAATCACTACAACTGAGTGAATACACCTCACTACAAAGTGCTTTACTCAAATCCCTGGAGTGGAACCGATTAAACCGAACCTCATGACTATGTTCAACGCATCTCATATACGCAAGACCGTCCTCGACATGGCCTATGCAGGCTCTACTGTCCACATCGGTTGCGCCTTCTCAATCGTTGAATTGTTAGCAGTGTTGTACCGTAACCACCTGAGACTCGATAAAAACAACCCCCAAGCGCCTGACCGTGACTACTTGGTCTTGAGCAAAGGGCACGGGGTCATGGCTCAGTATGCTTGTCTTCATGAATTGGGCTGGCTGAGTGACACCGATCTTGCTCAGTACTTCAAGGATGGGACTCGC
>JACCEC012909987.1_pt1 | contig 12143 bp, 1 predicted proteins | sample 7450121 | NCBI WGS metagenome assembly JACCEC01 (sample SAMN15323455, study PRJNA562643) | freshwater metagenome | isolation source: river surface water | place: USA:Blue River Watershed | collected 2017-08-18 | reverse complement strand
ATTTTTATTTAAGTCATATAAATGATCATAAATAAAAGTTCTTATTGAATTATTTGATAAATTTGATATAATTTCTTTAATTATATTAAATGAATTATTAATTATTAATTTTGTTAAAATATTTGATAAAATTTGTGGTTTTGTATATTCATAAAATAATTGGTATTTCGTATTTATATTAAACCCAATTATCACATTATTTAATAATGGATGTGATATATAATTTTGATATTGAGAAATTATTGATTTATTAATAGGTATAATAATAGGTTCAGAAATTATATTGCGAATTATATTATCTGAAGATAATAAAATATTTAGGTCATTATAATTTCCGATTAAAGCAAATTTAGAGTCTGAAAATTTATTAGTGATAATATATTGATAATTTTCAACAATATTAAAAGTTAAATATCTGTTAAAAAAGTTATCTATAGGATTGTAAGATTTAACAGCATATATTTTAGAACCATAAATTGGGTCATCGAATATATAATTATAATATGTGGAAGTAGAAGTATAAGGTATAATAATTGGTTCATCAAAAAATTGTTTTACAATAGGATCAGTAAACATTTTAAAATATAATTTTGATTTTCTATCAACAAAAGCAAATGGAACATTTGAAACTTTATTTTGTAAAATAAATAATTCATCAGAATCATTATACAAGTCAATATTAAAATTTAAATTATTATTATGTAAATATTTGATTGTATCAATATAAACATGTAATAAACTAAAATAATATCCACAACTTATAAAATTATCATCTAATTGAAATTTAGTACAAACAGAAAATCCCTGAATAGTAAAGTAATTATAATTTCCCAATTTACTATTTAATATATTTTGTGCATTAGTATCTTGAATATTCTTTGCAATATAATACAACAAAGGTCCAAATGTAATACTTAAATACAAAAATATATAATTATAATCTGATTGAATAATAAAACCATTTGAGTCAATAAAAGGATTAGTTAAGCCTTCTGATTTTATATAATCCAAATTATAACCACTTAATGATAATAATGTTGGTAATAAGTTCATATGAGAAGTTACAATATCAAATGAATTACCAATATAATTAATAGGAATATTTGGATAAGATAAAAATAATGGAACATTTAACCCAGAACTATAAAAAGGAGCTAATTTTTGAACAAGTCCATGTGCACCTGCATAATCTCCGTGATCAGCAGTTAAACATATAATTGAATTTTCAAATAAACCATTTGATTCAATAAAATCATACAATTTATTTAATTCTTCATCAACTTGTTTAATACAACGATAATAAGCAGTTTGATATTGCTGATATTGATTTAAATTTGTATAATCAATACCATAAAAATTATACTTTGACAGAATTTGAGTTAATACTCCAATATTTAATTGATCTAAATTAGTGGTAGAATCAATACAATTATCTAATTCAACAGATTTCAAATTATAAAAATCAATTTCTCCATATCTAGTATAATTATCATTGTATGAACCAACAGTTTGATTTATACTATTGAAAAGACTAGAACCAGTGATTTGAAGTGATGGTGTTTGTAATGTATTAATTTGAGTATCAACATTTGAATATAAAATGTCATGAGGATTATCATAATTACAACATAATAGAAAATTTTCTCCAGTTAATAATTTTTGTTTCATGAATGGAATAGCACCATCTAAACAAATATTATTAACAGAATCATAATAATCACATTTAGTAGGATTGGTACCTGATGGTAAAATTTCCTGAGTAACCATTAAATCATTATAATATGCTCCTCTGGGATCATAACAATAATCACCCATTTTGGCAAAATTATTAAAATCATAATCTTGCATAAAATTTTGTGTTGAAATTCTTGGTTTAAATCTTGTATAATTATTAGGATCTAATTCTTGTCTTAAATGAACTTTTCCTGAATATTTTGAACTATAATTTAAAAAATAAGAGCCAATAGTTTTAACTCCTTGATTAACAGTCTTCATTGATTTCTGCCATGGAATTGAAGATTGTATATTATCAGTAACTTCTGTATGATTTAAATTTTTACCTGTATATAATACAGCTCTAGCAGCAGAACATGGTATTGTGTTAGTATAATGATTATTAAAATACACGCACTTATTTTTAAATTTATTTATTCCGGTAAGTGTATCAATTAAAGCTTTATCTAAATGTTTTAGTCCAGTTAATTCATCACAAACAATTAATATCAAATTTGTTTTATTCATTATATATTATATTTTAAATATAATAAATAATTATAGATGGTGATTTGTAAAAATTTAAGTATATATATCTAGCGATAAATATAAATTAAATAAAAGTTATAATAGTTACTTTATTCACAAATATTTTCATTATTAGGTGGTAATTCAGGTATTAAATTAATGTTTGATTCAACAAGAAGATTCCATGATTGAATAATTTCTAATTTATTGTCATAAATTTTACCAAAATCATATATATCTGGAAGAACCCCATCATTAAACTTTTTCATATAGTATAAAAGTATTTTTACAATATTTTCAAATTCTGTGTTAACTATTGGTTTGTTAGGATCTAAATCAATATCTATTTCTTGCGATATTTCGTATTTATGTTCTTCATAAAGTTTTGTTATTAATTTAGCAAAGCATTTCATTTTCTTACCAGTACACAAATTTATTTTTCTAATAAACTCTTCAAAGAAAGAAGTTAACGCATAAACTATTTCGTTTTCTTCACCTTCAAGTACTTCATCTTCTTCTAATCTATATCCTTCTACACGTTTATTTTCTAAATTTTCGTAATTTTCACAAATAAATTTAAGTATACTCATAGCTAAAACTAATTGTAAATAAGTATAATTGGATATTAAGTCTTTAAAGATATAGTTTGAAAAATAAGGTATAAACTTTATATTAATAGTGTTTGGTTGTGTTTGCATTTTATCATACCAAGTAAATTCAGGTTGTATAAAATAAACTCTATCAATATCAAAAGCACACCATAATTTATCTTGAGTTCTTGTTTGTGTATATTGTCTTAAATTATAATACTCTTGGAACATTTTGGTAGTATCTAATGAGGTTAGGGTTTTGTCTTTAAGGAATATTTTTAATGACAACAATTGTTTTTCATATAAACTTGAATGATTAATTTGTTCATCAGAAATATTTGAGTAAATTAAATTATTACCAATAAGTTTAATTCTAAATTTAATATCAGGTAATCCTTCAGATTTATTAATTAGTTGTGTGATTTCTATATTTTTGATAACAATAATGTGTGATAAAATATATAAATCAGGGGTTAAACTTGGTTTATAAAATTCTACCCAACCTAATCTGAAACCAAAATCTTCTAAATCATAAAAGTTAGTAGAATCATACACATTAAAATATATAGTTGTAAATCTAGGATTTTGAATATCGTAAAATTTAAATATTTCATCATTTTGTGCTGGACTTAATCCAGTACCAAAATGTTCATCTTTAAATTTATTACATCGTTCAATAATTACACGATCTTGTTTAGTTTGATATTGATAATTTAATACTGGACAAATAATTCTGGTGTTTTTAGTTTCATCAATACGAATTGTTGGATTAACAGGTTCACATATACCATTTAAATTATTTGTACCCAATCCGAAATTATGATATTCTGCAATATCAATATTTCTATTCACTCTGCTATTTTTCATAAAAAATTGCTTTAATATTTCACTAGGTTCAGCAATTACATCTACTAAAGCACTTTCTTGTTGACTTTGGCTCTGGCTTTGACTCTGGCTTTGACTTTGACTTTCACCTTCTTCTTCTTGTTGTCCTTGGAATTGATTAGATTGCATTTCTGTGGCATTGAAATTAGTTTCCTCTATAATTTGTCTAATTAATTGAACATAATCTTCATTACCGATAAATCCTTGCCCAATAATAAATTCAAATTCTTCTTTTGAAAAATTCATTAAACTCATTGTAATTTGGTTGATTCTGCTAACTGTTAAATATAATGGTTGTCTGTAAATACTGATTTTAAGATATTGGAAAGAACGGTATTCTGAATTAACATCAATTGAATATATACCTTGACCTGCAAAATAAGTACGATATAAAGTTTGAATATTTTGTTTATTAAATAAAGGTAATTGACTTTGACTATAATTATCTTCATTTTCAATTAAATAATTGACTAAATTGTTTATATTTCCTGATAATTTAGTTGATAAATTAGAATTAATAACAAAATCAGCTGTTTGACCTTTATTAATATTTCTCATACGATAAATTCCTTGTGCAATATCTCTAAATCTATTGAATGAACTGACCGTAATCAACCCCTTAGCTAATGGATAAATTTTCATATCAATACCTGTGATGTGTGCCTGATCATAATAATAAAAACGATTGAATAATGGGATAGTAAGTGATTCATAATTAATATAATCTCCGCTTGTATTAAGTGCTATTTTTTTATTATTTTTATCAATAAATACCACACATTTAAAATCATTAGTTTTACCTTTGGATTTTATTGATTTCATAATTTGGTTGGCAATAATAGTTGAATTACTATTGATGAAAAAAGAACCAGTATCAATAATAACATGATATCCTGAATCTAATGCAATATTAATTATATTCATATTATCATCTTCTACAATAATTTGGTTAGATCTATCAATTCCAATAATACTTGCTACAACAGCACCATCACCACCATTTTGTCTTTGAATCGAGTGTATTTGATTAGCTTCATTAACTTCCTTTGGTATAAATACCTTTGGTGTTCCGGTAAAACCTGTTCTAAATTCACAGAAAGCTGATGATAAAATATCAGTAAAAGATAAGTTATTGACAAATTTTAATACTTTTACAAAACGTTTTAATACAATTTTATTTACAAAAGTTTCTAATGGGAAGTTTTTAATCATTTGATTAATTTGTTCTGTTGTAAAATGAATAATTTTTTTCATATCTTTGATTTCTGGAACATTTTCAGCACCAGATACAAGTTCTGAGTATAAAATAATACCACGATTTTTAGCAGGATTGGTAAATTTATCCATTGAATATAATTGATATACATAATCCAAATAAAGTTGTAAATCCAAATATCTAATTCTTAATTCAGGGTGATCAAAATATGAAATAATAGTTAGGGCAATATTATATAAGTAATCTGTAAATTCTGATTTTTCAGATGGTTTTTCATCAGCAATAAATGGAACTGCAATAAAATACTGTTTTAAATATTTATCAGATTTTAATTCTCCAAATTCAGAATACATAACTGAAATATTTTTATCACCCCCATCTTTTAGACCAAAATGTCTTCTGTGTAATTGTCTTAATATGGTTGGAATTAATTTATCAAACAAATATAACATATTTAAAATATCAATCTTGATACTACTATATCTTGTTAATAAATGTTCAAGTTCTGTGATATTATTATGTTTAAGATAACCAAATGCTTGTGAATATTTAGTTCCAAATATAAATTCTATAGTAGCCATATATAAATTTGACAATAGTGCTAAAGCTTCTTCACTTATAGAATTTGAATCTAAAATTAAATGTGGACTAAGTTTAAATGATAATTTGACAAGTTCAAATTTGGTTTCAATAAATAATTTGTAAATCTGTGTAAGTTCTGCATCATCAGATTCTTCTGGTATAGCATTTCTAAAATATAAATTGTAAATAAAGAAGAAAATAAAATTAAAAGTTAATGATGGATTATCAATTTGTTCATATTCATCAATTGGATCTTGAATATTTAATTGACTTTTAAGTGGATCAGCAATTTCATCAATTTCGTCATAAAGCATATAAGATTTAGCAAAATAATTATTAATTTCTTCATTAGCATAATTTTTTAATTTAATAACTTTAATATCATAATCAGAAATAATTTGAATTTTAGTAGTAAGTAAATTTGCATCAATTTGTGAAAAAATATTTGTCATTATTCTAGTAGATTGAGGAACTAGTGATTCAGGCATAACGTGTCTAATTAAAAATTCAGGATTACCATATTGAATTAATAACATTGTGGTTAATGGTGCAATTACAGCGGTTTTTCCTTCTCCCATAAGTAACTGATGGAAATTTTGTCGTCTTTTTTTAGTTAATTCCAAATACAAGTTTTTAACAAAATCAATTTGTTGTTGTCTAACAATATTACCAAATAGATATTCAAAATAAACATAAGAACTAGATGTTTGATTCTCTTCTCCAATATAACAAGGTTTAATTTTAATCAAATTATAAATATTTGTACAGTCATAGGTTGGAGAGTCAAATGATTTTAATGATAAAATTTGTTCATTAATTACAAATAGTTTTTTAATTATTAAATATTCAACAATAATTTTATTTCTAAGATTTATATCAGTTAATCTAAAAATAGACATATCTAATCTAAAATTATAATTATTTGAAATACCATCAAAATATGTACAACAATAACTATTTTGTATAGTTTTAATTTTTTTATTCACATCTACAAGTAAATTTGATAATTGTTCCTTAGTTAAAATTCTATAATCAATCGAGTTTATCATTCGAATAAAATAATTATAATCAGTAGAAATCTCCCCAGAAATACCTGTTTTTACATCAATTTGTTTTCTAATCGAGTTGGTAAAATAAGATTCTAATTCGGTTAAATTGTCCCAAGATTCTGAATTAACATAAAATGTATCGACAAATTCGTATTTTTGTGTTTGTTCAAGTCTAATTGTAGTTGATAGCGTTTCTGATCTATTACAATCTATTGAATAATACGATTTAGCATAATATGAAGTATTTTTATCATTAGGATGTTTCAAATATAATATTGCTTTATTAATATCAATAGTATTAGTTGGATCTTCATTACCTGCTCCTACTTCATTACTAGTTGCTCCTCTATTTCCCAAACTAACTTTGAATTTACTTTTGTCGTCATCTTTTTTGTGTGCTAGACATCTTTTATTATAAGTGTTCTTAAAAACTTTAGGGATATCTATATTTGAAAATCCAAAGAAATTATAATATCTAATATGATTAATTTGAAAAATAGGTTCTCCAGACTCGATAGATTCTTGCATAGAACTTTGTACTTCATAAATTTTACTCATCTTACCTAAATTAAATAATCCTGTATTATACAAATTAATTGCAAACAAATAATAAAAAATAGAGTCAGATTTTAAAAATGGAGTGAGATTCAAAGTAAATGAACGAATATTTTTAATAGCACCAGCTGACTTGTAATTGTTATAAATATTTGAAATTATTGTATAAGCGAATTTAGTATTCCCTGCATTTAAATGTTCCTTTGCGAAATATCCCAAGACAAGATTATCAGATTCTGTTAAAATATCATTATATACACATTCAATTTCATAAACTCCTGTATAATTTTTTTCAGAATTATTTTTTATATAAGTTCCCAAAACATAATATTTATTGTATAATACATTTTTTGCTAATAACAAATCAGTGTTAAAAACATATCTATTATAAAAACTTTTTTCAGAACCTAATATTATTTCATAATCCCCATAAATTAATTTTTTTGTTTCATCCGAATATATAAAATAAATATTGATATTTGGACAATAATAAACAAATTGATGTTCTCCAATAATTCCAACAAATAATTCATTATAATAATTTGTTGTGTAATTTATTGTTTTATCATTTACAATATCACTTGGTCTATCATCTATATTTGTATTTAAAAAAGAAGCAATTCTAAAATATATACTTAACAATTCTATATTTTTAACCAAATCTGACATTTTTATCACATTAACAAATTCATCATTAAATTTATATTTGAGTTGAAAATTAGTTTCCCCAATAATAACTTGAGTTGTTCTATCAAATGATTCATAATTATTCTCATCAATTTTTGCAAAATTTTTTTCATTAAAATATCTAAAATCAAAAAATATTTGCATATTAAATTGGTCTTCTTTATTTTTAACAATATTTGTTAAATCATTTTTTAGGATAAATTTTGATTTAAAATCAATTTCGTCTAATGTATAATAATCATCGAATATTGTATTAACAGATCTTATAGCTCTAAAATCTATCCAAATATCTTGAAAATTATTTGAAAATATACATCTAGATGCGTAACCTTTTTTAGTTTCGGATAAATTTAAAATCTCATCATTTTCAGTTATACCTAAATAATCATTTTTAATTATATAATATTGAAGACCAATCACATCATAAATATTTTTAACAAATTTTTGTAAACTAGTATATTCATTTAAAATAAATGATTTTTTAGCATTATCTGTTTTTGGTAATTTATTAACTTTGCCTAAAATAAAATTTTCCTTTACCAATGATTTAATTTTATCAGACTCAAATATTTTTTCAACCAAAGTATTATAATAATATATATTTTTAATTGATTTAACTATATTATCATTATAATTTTCTCTATTAGTATCCATACTCAAATTATTATAACCTAATGTATAATCAAAAATTGCTGATAATTTTGTAATTTTATCTAATATTATTAGGGATTTTAATAAATACTTATCTGTATATTTTGCTAATACTTCCTCAGGAATATCTATTTGTGATGTTTGACTAATTTTATTAAAAATATTGTATAATAACAAATCAATAAAATTATTTAATATGTATGTATTTGCGGTATAAATTTTCATGAGAGATGAAAATATTTTTGATAAATATTCTGGGCTGGTACTAGGAAAATACAAAATATCAATAAGATTTATCAAAGTAATTAATATGATTTCATAATCAAAAAATGTATCTTTGGAAACATAATTTAAGGTAATGTCTTCTAGAATTTTATCTAAATATTGATTGATAATTATTAATTTATCAAATGAACCAGTCGATTCTATTAAATCAAACTTTAATGGAAATTCAAATTCAAAATTATTACTTTGTTTTTTGTATACACCATTTTTATATAATCCTAAAATTACATTATTGTAATAATAATTTTTACTTTCACCATATAAATATTTATTAATTAAAATTAATGTATTGTCAAAATATTTAAAGTCAGTATAAAAACTATAATCATTTGTTAAATCTGGGAAAAAAATAGTGCCCATCTTTATATCAGCATTTTTTATTGTTTCAACTCCTTTCTGTTGGCCATATTTACCAATATTTACTGTTAAATTATCAAATACCAACTTTAAATTTAAAATTAAAAATGTAGATTTATAATCATTAGTATTTGATTTTGTACTAAATAGTGAATTAAAGTAATTAATCATTTTACTAGTTGTATCAAATTGAGTATAATTAGATGTGTCTGTAAATAATGGTTTAAATATATCAAATTGATAATTTGCTCTTTTAGTTATTCCTTCTATATTATTATATTTAAAATTACTTCTTGCAGGTTTTGCATCCCATGAAATATGTGTATAATCACTATTAGAATTTTCTGATGTAATAAAAGTAGGTTTACCAATATTATTCATTGTAATTTCAAAATTATTATTTACATTTGAATAATAGGCATCAGGTTGATTCCATATAAATCTATTTAAATTTGAGATTAAATTCGGATCAATCATAGGGATAAATAAATAATTATATAATGTATGTGTATTAACAAAATCTATGAATTTCATAAATATAGCCAAGTCCTTCGAACCCTTAATTATAAATGCGGACATATATGTTGTAAATACATTAGGATCACTACATAATTCTATTTTATGACCTAATTTTTTTTCAAAAATAATACCACAAATAATTATCAAATTCATAAATATTATTTTTTTATTATCATTAACTAACACATATCTAGAATTAGTATATATTTTTGAATTAATTTCATATAAAGTAATATATAAAATATTAATACTTGATATTACCACATTATCTGATACTAATTCATCAATATTTAAACTATCTTTAAAATTTACAAATTTTTCTCCAATATCTATAATCACAGCTTGTAATTCATCCAATATTAAATTTAATATTAGGGTATTAGTTGTGTTAAATGTATTTAATATTTTTACACCTTGTAATAACAGTCCCATAATGTCTTTAAAATTACTAACAAAATCATCAGTTAATCTAGCAGTAGCTTCATTAAATTTCTCATAATATGATTGAACTTTAAGTTTTTCTGATTCACAAATATCCTCATCAAAATTAATTTTATACTGATTTTTTTCTAAATCACCTGAACCTAATACATATTCAAAAATAATTGCATTTTTATTAAAAAAATACTCCTTGAATATATGATTTTCATCAATAAATTTATTAACTCTTTTTTCTAATATTTTAACTTGGATTTTGGTATCTTCATATATCATTGTAGGATTTATATCAGTAATACCTACTGTTGTACATAATTGATTAATTTCTTCAAGTTGTGTTTGTAAATATATAAAAGATTCAATATACATTTGTATTCTTGGATAAAAAAATGTAATAGTATTTGGTTCAGTTCTAGACATTACTTTTTCAACAAAATTTTTAATAATAAGAATCTTTCCCAAATAATAAAAAATTTTATATTTATCACTTAGATTCATATTTAGATAATTTTCTGTTGGACTATTCAAATTAGCATCACGAGTTATAATTTCTAACATATAGATAACTGACCTAAAAGAACAATCTCCTTTAACTTGAGAAGGTGTAACAATACTTAATTTTAAATTGGGATATTCATCAATATACATATTGGATTTAATTTGATATGATTCGTCTAATAAATCTTTAAGTATAATATTATAAAAATTTTCAGTCTTGGCACGTATTGACTCTGACTCTAACACTAATTCATAGGATAAAAATCTTATTAATTTTTCTTTTTTAACGATAAAACCCATTATTCCTGTATTTGCATCACCAGAAACTGGATTTTGATATCCAATACCACCTCCAGAATTAGTATAATAAAATGCATAATTTTCTTCATCAATTTTTTTATAATATGCACCCATCGCATGATCAAATGAATTGATAAAAAAATAAAATTCATCATTTTCATTAACATATTTAATTACATGTCTGTTAGCATATTGATAACCTCTTTCAAATGCCTCAAGCTCATCTCTAATTTCATTTGAATATGTACCTATATTTAAATATCTTCCATCAATATGATAATACCTTTTTGATTTTTCAAGTAAAGTCTTATATTTTGCTAAGATTTCTTCTGAATATATTTTTTTGAAAATATCGGATATTTCTGGATTTTCTAAAGTTTTTATCATATTACTTATAGTTCCTTCTCTTGAATTACCATTATCTTCTAGTAATAAATAATTATCAAATACCCAATGAGTATTTATAATTCTTTCTCCAAAACTATCTAATCCGATTTCACCACTCAACCAACTAGTTTTTTTATTAATTAAGTTTTCTCTAATATCATTTTTAGGTGTTTCGTTTATAACTACTGGTTTTTCAAGAATCTTTAGTTTTTTTAAAGCATTCGGAATTAATTCATCTAAATATAAATTTTTACTATCTTTATTTAATGTAGTACTTTGCATAAATGCTTCTCTGAATCTTAATATTAATTCTCTATAATAATCAATATCAGATACATCAATTGGATTTTCTAATTCAATAAATCTTCTAAATTGTCTTGGTGCTTGTTCTGAATATGATTGTTGTATTTGTTCTTTTTCCAAAATCCTTTTAATCATTGCTTGAACTGATTCTTCATTCTTTGGATCAAATAAATCAGCTCCTCCTACTAAATTATTTATTAATCCATTATCTATAACCAAATTTTTTTTTTGCGTTTTACTCATATATATATATATATATATATCCAATACAAATATTTTTATAAAAAAATTTATTTTTGTTATATTTTAATTATAAATTGTAAAAATTATAATAATTGATATAGTTAATATGTAATCTTATTTAGATTTACTATTTCTAAAAATTCATCAAAACTATTTAAAATTGTAATTTCTGATATAGGTTTAGTTAGAATAAATTCATTTTCTTTTTTAATCCATTCGTTATAATCTAAATCAAAATAATTATTAATTGAACTATTTGAATAAACTATATCTTTTACATATAAATATTTATCAAAATATTTATTAACTCCTTCATTTTGTTCAATAGTTTTATCATTTAAATTATGCATGTGTTGT
>JACCEC012965338.1_pt1 | contig 12144 bp, 11 predicted proteins | sample 7450121 | NCBI WGS metagenome assembly JACCEC01 (sample SAMN15323455, study PRJNA562643) | freshwater metagenome | isolation source: river surface water | place: USA:Blue River Watershed | collected 2017-08-18 | reverse complement strand
TGGTTTCTCCGGTTTAAGAGTGCGGTTCTCCAAACAAAATCATTGAACAGGGGAGTTGATGAATGACTGCACTGGTGACACTGCTAACTTCCAATCCTCCGGCGGTGCGCCGACGTTGTGAGCGTAATATAATTAAATCAACTTGTTGTGTTTCTGATAGAATCACCGCAGAAACTTCATCAGAAGCAATGATTTTAATATCCGATTGAACCTGAGGGCCTGTTCGATGTAAAACTTGATTCAGTTCCCGATGAATTGACGCCAGTTGTTCAGGTTGAGCTTGAGATGGACAAACGTGCAATAGGGTAATTTGAGCTTGATTTGTATCTGCTAAAAGTTGAGCAAAACGAACCGTGCGAATGGTTTGTACTGTTAAACTTTTTACGGGAATTAATATTGTTTTAATCGCAATGGGTTCTTTTAATAATTTCATCACCGCTACTGGACAATGGCTAGACCAAAACACACTATCAATAACGGTTCCAAAGAGTCGTGCCCGCAGACGGGTATTTTGACTCCAGCCCAGAATAATTAAACTGGCGTTTTGTTCACAAGCGGTGCGAATAATTCCCGTCGCTACATCACTATCAATCCTCAATGCTGGCTTGGTTTCAATATTAAATTCTTGACCGACTTTTAACGCTTGATTCAGTAAAATTCGACTATTACTTAAGGCTAATTGTAATTCGGGCTCATCAAGATGAATTTGCGCTTGAGTCGCAACGGATAAAGGGATAATTCCCCCAGATTCATGACGAGCAATTAAAGCTGCCATTTCCATTAAATAACCTTCGGTTTTTGGGTTATAAACCGGAACCACAACCCGAAAAGGAGGATTCATCTCAGGAAGAGAAACTTGAGGTCGATTTTCCCACCATAATAACGGTTCAGGAGTTTCTAACAAAGGCGTAATTAAGCGTAATTTCGGTGCAAATCGTTGAGTTAATAATGGGCCTAACGTAGAGGTAATCACCATCATTACAATCACACTATTAAACACCGCTTCCGTCAATAATCCCACTTGTAAACCCACTAAGGTTGCAGCTAAGGTTGCGGCGACTTGAGGAAGGGATAATGACCACATCACCATCGTTTCATCCCAATTATAGCGATACAGTTTTTTAGCAATCCAAGCTGCAATAAATTTACTGCTAATTAATCCTAAAACAATCGCCAAGGTTAATTCAAAACTATTAATTAAGGTAGAAATAAATACAGGAATATTTAATAATAACCCCATCGCCACAAAGAAAAAAGGAATAAACAATACACTGCCTAAAAATTCCACTTTTTCTTTAACCGGGCTATTACCGACTACTTCATTAATTGCTAATCCGGCTAAAAATGCTCCCACAATCATATCAACTTTAATAATTTGTGCTCCCACAGAAGCAACAAATAACACTAGGAGAACGAATAAAAATTGATTACTTTCATCATCTCCAGTTCGTCGAAAATAAATCTTTCCTAAGCGACTAAATCCTAGTAAAACAATCGATGAATAAATCCCTAATAAGGAGAATTGCCAAATTAATCCATAAACCGAAAACTCACCCGCATGAATCGAAACACAAATTGCTAAGACAAATAAAGCACTAATATCTGTAAAAACCGTTGCCCCAATGGTGACGACAACCGATTCCGATTCCACTAATCCTAAGCGTTGAATAATCGGATAACCGATGGGCGTATGGGAGGATAAAATTGAACCGATTAAAATTGCAGCATTAGGGCCAAATCCGAAGGCAAACCCCACTAACATTCCAACGATTAAAGGAACAAGAAAAGTGGATAATCCAAATGCAAAAGACCGATGTTTATTTTTATGAAATTGTTCTAAATCAATTTCTAATCCGGCTACAAATAGTAAATAAACTTTACCAATATCTGAAAACAATTTCATTGTTTCAGAACTGGGATTAAGTAATTGTAATCCATTCGGCCCTAAAACAACACCTGCAATTAATAACCCGACTAATCCGGGTAATCGTAACCGTTCAAACCAAGGAGGAATTGACAAAGAAACTAATAATAAAATCGTAAAAGCAACAATAGGGCTATCAGGAAGCCAGTGTAAAAATTGGGACATAGGATTAGGAGAAATGAGTGCATTTGAGAAGAGATTGAGCAAAAACTATCTATAGTGTTACGTGCTAGGGAATCGGGAATAGGGAACAGGAAATAGGGAAAAGTAGTCTGTGAAATGGTTGGATAGAAGCATTTTAACTTAAACATTAAACATAGTATCGCACAGTCGTCACAATTCGGCATTGATTACTTCGCAACGCTTGACGGATAAATAAGGCGGTTTGGTTATGTAATAGTTCTTCCCACCAATAACGGGTGACAATGGTAGGAATAATAACCGTTGAGAAACTGTTAGGACGTTCGGCTTCAAATTCACTAACAAACTTAAGAATGGGTTCGACAACTGAACGATAAGGAGAATCCAAAATAATCAGAGGAACATGAATTTCTAAATCTTCCCATCGTCGTCGTAATGCAGCTTGATTCGTGGTACCAATATCAACATGAATGGCGACAATTTCTTGAGCGACTAAACGAGCATAATCTAAGGCTTCTAATGTTCCTCGGTTGGGATATCCGACTAAAACAACTGCTGAATGTTTAATCGTTGTATCTGGGGACGGTAAAGGACAACGATAGGGAGAAAGTTCTTCATCTCGAAAATGTTTAGCTAGACTTTGATAGTGATCATGAATATTTAAAAATAAAATGACGAATAAAGGAATTGCTAACACCACTAACCAAGCTCCCAAGAGAAATTTAGTGGCAATAATAACCCCTAAAACAATTGCTGTTGTTAAGGCTCCTAAACCATTCATCAAAGCACTTTGTTGCCATCCTGATGAGCGACTTTTAAACCAATGAATCACCATTCCTGATTGAGATAAGGTAAAGGAGGTAAAAACACCCACTGCATACAAGGGAATTAACGAATTTACTTGCCCTTTAAAAATAATAATGAGAACGGCTGCACATAAACTTAATAAACGAATTCCATTAGCATAAACCAAACGATCTCCTAATAGAGATAACTGACGTGGTAAAAATCCATCTCGTGAAACTAAATAAGATAATCGAGGGAAATCGGCATAACTGGTATTAGCTGCTAATAACAAAATAAATAAGGTTGCTAGTTGTAGGAAATAGTAGAAAAAATTATTGCCAAAAATTTCTCTTGCTAGTAAAGAAACGGTTGTTTGTCCTTCTTCGGGAATAATATGATACGCTTGGGTTAAATAGGTAATCCCAATAAACATTAACCCTAAAATTCCCCCCATCCACAATAATGTGGTACGAGCATTTTTCCATTCTGGCTGTTTAAAAACTAACACCCCATCGGAAATCGCTTCAACCCCTGTTAAGGCTGTACATCCGGCTGCAAATGCACGTAAAATTACGAATAAACTTAAGGGTTGAGCAATTGGAAGTGTGGGAACTGTAACAACAACATCACCCGTTGTATATTTATACAAACCCAAACCAATTAATACAAATACACTGATAATAAAACTATAGGTGGGAATCATAAAAATTCGTCCTGCTTCTTTGACTCCCCTTAAATTCGCTACCATTAATAACACCACCGCTATTAAACACAGTTCAATGGTGTAATCATCTAGGGATGGAATGGCTGAAGTTAAGGCAGCAATTCCAGCCGAAATACTCACCGTTACTGTCAGAACATAATCAATTAATAAAGAAGCCGCCGCAATTAACCCCGCGTGTAAACCCAGGTTTTCTTTTGCAACTAAATAAGCACTTCCCCCTTGAGGATAGGCGCGAATGGTTTGACGATAGGATAAAGTAATTACAAATAATAATAAAATAATCCCACCTGCAATGGGTAAAGACAGTCCTAAAGCAGTACTTCCAGCCGTTACTAAAACTAATAAAATTTCCTCCGTTGCATAAGCAACAGAAGATAAAGCATCGGAGGCTAAAATAGCTAAAGCGGCAAAATTCGTGAGTCTTTCATGGGTATAGGCACTGGTTGGTAAGGGTTTACCCACTAGAAAACGATTAATTTGAGAGAGTCTGACCATAGATGCTAAAAAGAATTAAGGTTCAACTAAAAACCGAATGATTTAGGTATACTACAGGATAGGAAATCCTTTTTTAACACGCAAGTCATTTTCTTAACAATTCTTCCAATGGACAGAGATTCAATCAACTGGGAGGAGGCATAGAGGCGAAACTGAAAATTAAAAAAAGTTAAGAAAAATTAAAGACTTCAAATCAGATTTTGGATCTATAATTTTTTAGTAAATTGGTCAGCAGTAAGGATTGATTGACCTGAAATTATTAAGTCTTGAATTGATTTAAAACAAGAATGAATTCTAAACCTGAGTGGCTGAGATTATTATTGATTGCCTTAGTGATTCCGACCTTGGTATTACATGGTTGGCTCTTATTGCTAACGTTAGAATACTTTAAGCCGATTATTAATATTTTTGTAACGGCTACTTTATTGTCTTTTATCCTAGATTATCCAGTTCAAATTCTACAACGATATCAATTCAAACGCTTGGTTTCAATTTTAGTGGTGTTATTGATTGCTTTGGTTGTTTTAGGAGTATTAGGATTGACTTTATTTCCTATTATTATTCAACAGTTTAACACCTTAATTGAACGTCTTCCTAGTTGGATTGAATCAGCCAATGAACAAATTAAAACCTTTGAAAATTGGGCAACTACCCGTAATATTCCTGTTAATATTGGGGGATTTACCGTTCAAATTTTAGAACGATTATCCAATCAAGTTCAAAGTTTAGGAGGAGATGTCATAGGCGGAATTTTGACTGTTTTTGGTCGAGTCTTAGACGTGGTGATTATTGGAGCTATGACATTTTATCTATTATTACATGGAGAAGAACTTTGGGATGATTTTTATAAATTATTTCCTCGTAAAATTCGGACTCCCATTCGCGCGGCTTTAAAGAAAAATTTTAAAAACTATTTTATTGGTCAAGCTTCCGTCGCTGGACTTTTGGGTGTATTTATGACCTTAGCATTCCTAATAATTCAGGTTCCTTTTGGGTTATTATTTGGAATTGTCATTGGAGTCTTGGCTTTCTTTCCCTTTGGTGGAAGTTTAGGAATTAGCTTAGTTTGCTTTTTAGTCGCTTTAAATAGTATTTGGTTAGGATTACAAGTTTTAATAACAGCTATTATTGTTGATCAAATTGTAGAAAATGGCATTGCGCCTCGGTTATTAGGAAGATTCACTGGATTAAACCCGGTTTTAATTTTACTGTCTCTATTAATTGGAGCTAGGATAGCTGGTTTTTTAGGGTTAATTGTAGCTGTTCCTCTTGCTAGTTTTATTAAATCCTTAATTGAAATTCTACAAACTTCATCCTCAAAATCGATTGATCAGGGGAATAAGGAACAGTCAACCGTCGGCGATTAAACTTTATTTATACTAATTGAAATTATTGAAAAATTCGGAATGAAAAAACACTTAATCATTTTTACTCGTTATCCTAAACCTGGAAAAACAAAAACCCGATTAATTCCATTTTTAGGGGAAAAGGGAGCCGCAGATTTGCATCGCCAAATGGTAGAAAATACCTTAATAATCGCTAAAAAATTACAACAGGTAGAACTCTTATCGATTGAAATTCGATTTACAGGAGGTAATTTAGAGGTGATGCAAAATTGGTTAGGATCGGATTTAATTTATGATGAGCAATGTTTGGGTGATTTAGGCGATCGCATGAAAAACGCATTTAAAATCGGATTTAATCAAGGAAAAAAACAGATTATTATCATTGGAACCGATTGTCCTTTCTTAACAGTTGATATTTTATCTCAAGGGTTTAATGCTTTACAAAAGCATTCCATTGTCTTAGGGCCCGCGAAAGATGGAGGATATTATTTAATCGGTTTAAATCGTTATATTCCTGACCTTTTTGAAAATATTCCTTGGGGAACTTCAAAAGTTTTGCCAAAAACCATAGATTGTTGTGAAACTCTTCATTTATCCGTCAGTCAGTTACCTGAACTCTCAGATATTGATCGCCCAGAAGATTTACATTGTCTTTTAGATTTAAACCCGAAATTATATCCTAATGCTTAGATTCAACTGTTATCAATGTTAATCAATACAATCCATGAAACTTATAGAACCAACTTCAAATCAACTGATTCTTAGAGATTCTCCTAAAAGAGTAAAGAGAATCAGATTAGCTTTTACTCCCTTTTTGATTGTAGGAATCTTGGGATTATGCCTCGTGATAATTGACGAAAAAATATGGGTTTGACCCCGAGTATTCATGAGCGGGGAATCAAGGGAGCGTCCTCCTGATTAACCGTCAACGGTAAACTTCCATAGATTGTTCCTGCATAAACTTAAGTAATCTGGGATGATGGAGAGAGGATTTTTTGATTGTGCCATCCTATACCGGGACTATTCGTGAGGCGAATGATATGGAGGTTAATGAATTATTAAGGCGTTATACACAAGGAGAACGGTTGTTTCGAGCCGTTACCTTAGATGGGGTAGATTTAAGTGGGATTGACCTGAGTGAAGCCATTATTGCTAGGGCGACTTTGGAAAATACATCCTTGATTGGAGCTAACTTAACCGGGGTGAATTTTCGAGAAACAAAGTTTACGAGTGTGGACTTCACCGATGCCAACTTGAGTGATGCGAACTTAATTGGCAGCTATTTGAGTGATACAAAGTTCAACCGCAGTAACTTAACCGGGGCAAGTTTGCGGGGGTCTTCTTCTAAAAATGTCACCTTCACTCAAGCCAACTTGACGGAAGCCAACCTCACAGAAGCCAATTTTAGCCAAGCGAATTTTGTCGGGGCCAATTTAACCCATGCCACATTAGTCCGAACCAATTTGATGAAAGCTAATCTCACCGGAGCCATTTTAGAAGGAGCTAATTTAACCAATGTTATTATGCGAGAAACCACCTTGGAAGGAGCTAACTTAACAAATGCCACCTTGAGTGGGGGAATGATGATTGGAGCTAACTTTCATGAAGCTGATTTAACGCGAGTTACTATGATTGGGGCTGATTTAAGTGAAGCGAATTTAAGCGAAGCCAACCTCCGGGGAGCAAATGTGACTTGGACAACCTTACGGGGAGCAAATATGAGTCGTGCTAGACTCTACCGCACCAAATTATCTTGGTCAAATTTAAGTAGTGTTAATCTGATTGAAGCAATTATGATCGATACTAAACTAGATCGAGCGAATTTGAGAGACGCGGATATGAGAGGTGCGATTTTACCCAATAAATAGGGGGTCAATATTGTGCCAGTACCGTCCACGATCACGTCTGAGGAACTGGGGGCTAATTTAGAAGGAGCTAATTTAACAAATGTTAATCTAGGGGGGCTACCCTTGCCGATGGAACCCTTCATCCTGGTTAAACTGTCAGAAATCCCTTTTAATTTTTAATTGCCTTAAATCTTTATATTTTAACATTTTAAATAAAATAAAACAATCCTTTTTTTTATTGCCAATTCGAGGCAAGCTAGAAGTATAGAGTTTTTTGTGGATCAGCTACTATGATGCTCAAAGCTAAAGATATTATGACGACAGAAGTCGTAACTATCAAAGGTTCAGCTACGGTTGCAGAAGCTGTTAAGCAGATGAATGATCTGTGCTTACGGGCATTGATCGTTGATCGACGTTACGAAGAGGATACCTTTGGAATTATTACTGAGACTGATATTGTTTACAAAGTCACAGCTTATGGGAAAGATCCCGCAACAATCCGGGTTTGTGACATCATGACCAAACCCTGCATTGTGGTTAATCCTGACCTCGGTGTGGAATATGTAGCCAGACTCTTTGCTCAAACCGGAATTCGTCGCGCTCCAGTGATTCACGATAAATTGCTTGGGGTTATTTCTGTTACTGATATTCTCAGTAAAGGTGATTTTGTTCAAAATCCTAAGAGCCTTTTGTTAGCAGAACGCATTCAACAAGCTATTGAAGAAGCTAGAGCGATTTGTTCAGAAAAAGGAGCGACCTCAAAAGAATGTCGAGTGGCTTGGGATATTGTGGAAGAATTACAAGCCGAAGCTGCTCACCAAAAATCAGAACGTTTGGAAAAAACAGCCTTTGATTTATATTGTGATGAAAACCCGGATGCTGCTGAAGCTCGCGTTTATGACACCTAATCCTTTAAGGCTCACTGATTTCTCTTGATCATCACCGTTTCCCCCTCTAAGATATCAAAACAGAGGGGGAATTTTGTCTGGAGTCAATTGATTTTATCCTATAGCAGTTGGGAAAGTGCGGTTAGGATTAACACTCACATAACCTCCCTAGAGAATAAATTCTTTTTTGAGAAGCTGTTTAGAAATTCATTAGGTTGTTTTCAATTCAAAATTGCAGTTCAAGTTAAAGTAAAACCATCTTCTCCCCCAAAATATGCAAGAATAAAATACACAAAAAGTGGAAATAGAGGAGTATTAAACCTTGACTATCAACAGCGAATATACCTTAAAAAAAGCGTTTAGTTGTTCTGGTGTAGGATTACATACAGGAGTGATGACGACGGTTCGAGTTTTACCCGCAAATCTGGGAGAAGGACGCTATTTTGTCAGGGTTGATTTACCAGAAAATCCCAGAATTCCGGCTCAATTAGAATCAGTATTATCCACAACTTTATCGACCGAATTAGGTATTTCAAACGCAACAATTAGAACCGTTGAACATTTGTTAGCCGCCTTAACCGGAATGGGAATTGATCACGCACGTATCGAAATTGATGGCCCAGAAGTCCCATTATTAGAGGGTTCGGCTCAACCTTGGGTAGAAGCGATCGCAACCGTTGGTCGTCAAACCCTCGCAGGTCAACCTCAAGAAGTCCACCCTTTGAAAATCACCCATCCCATATCCGTTCAACAAGGAGATGGATTTGTAGCGGCTTTTCCCGCATCAGAAACCCGATTTACTTATGGAATAGATTTTTCCGTTACCGCCATTGGCAATCAATGGTATAGTTACACCGCGAACCCTGAAATTTTTGCCACAGAAATTGCTCCGGCTCGTACCTTTACCCTAGAAGAACAGGTGGAACAGTTGCGCCAAGCCGGATTAATTAAAGGCGGAAGTCTTGATAATGCCATTGTCTGTGGACGCTCAGGATGGTTAAATCCACCCTTAAGATATGCAAATGAACCCGTGCGTCATAAAATTTTAGACTTAGTAGGGGATTTGAGTTTATTGGGTGTTATCCCTCAAGCTCATTACTTGGCATACAAAGCAGGACATCATCTCCATGTTCAACTGGTTCAAGAAATTCATCACTATCAGAAGTTGACGGTTGAGTCTTAACCAGAAACCTAAGCTTGAACAGAGGTTGTGTCTTTTCAGTCTTTGACCCCCTTTCCCCCGTGAACCCTATTATGACGGTTGATGATGACGAGATCTGACGTTACATTAAATTCATCGGATACGGATACGGCGTTGAGCAGTCAAACGACTCAAACCGTATTCATGATTGAAGACATTCAAAATTTATTACCCCACCGCTATCCCTTTGCGTTGGTGGATCGCATTATTGAATATATCCCCGGTCAAAAAGCCGTTGGCTTAAAAAATGTCACCATTAACGAACCCCATTTTCAAGGTCACTTCCCCGGACGTCCAATTATGCCAGGGGTGTTAATTGTGGAAGCGATGGCGCAGGTCGGAGGGGTGGTGTTAAAGCAACTTCCTGATCTCAAAGGCAGTCTATTTTTATTTGCAGGAATTGATAAATGCCGCTTCCGCCGTCCCGTTGTTCCTGGTGATCAATTGATCATGACCGCAGAATTATTGACCGTGAAACAACGCCGTTTTGGTAAAATGCAAGCTCGCGCTGAAGTCGATGGTAAACTGGCCTGTGAAGGAGAACTAATGTTCTCCCTTGTAGACTAAACCCTTATTCCTTATTAGGTTTTAACCGCTTTTAATTTCCTATGACGACCTTAATTCACCCCACTGCTGTCATTCATCCTGGTGCACAACTCCATCCAACGGTTCAAGTTGGTGCTTATGCTGTCATTGGGGAGCACGTTAAGGTCGGTTCTGATACCGTGATTAGTTCCCATGTTGTGATTAATGGACGCACGGAAATTGGCGCGCGCAATCAAATTTTCCCCGGTGCGGTGATTGGGTCTGAACCTCAAGATCTAAAATATGATTGGTCTTTAAGTTTAGTTAAAATTGGTGATGATAATTTAATTCGGGAATATGTCACGATTAATCGTGCTACAAACGCGGGAGAAGCCACCATTATTGGCAATCAAAATTTATTAATGGCCTATGCTCATGTGGCTCATAATTGTGTCATTGAAGATCAAGTGGTGATTGCCAATTCTGTTGCTTTAGCGGGTCATGTTTATATTGAATCGAAAGCACGATTAAGCGGCGTTTTAGGGGTTCATCAATTTGTTCATATTGGACAATTAGCCATGATTGGAGGGATGACCCGGATTGATCGAGATGTGCCTCCATTTATGTTAGTTGAAGGCAATCCTTCACGGGTGCGATCGCTGAATTTAGTGGGGTTAAAACGCGCCGGATTTACCTCAGAAGAATTTAGTTTATTGAAAAAGGCATTTCGTCTATTATATCGCTCGGATTATTCGTTTACTCAAGGATTAGAACAGTTAGATTTATTAGCGTATCATCCCTCAATTGAACACTTACGCCAGTTTATTCGACGTTCTCAAACCGAACCCCAACGTCGAGGAGTAACTCCAGGGGGAAAACATAAAACAACAGAAGATTAATTAATTAGAAGGTGAGTCATGAATGATCACGGATTTAAAACAGCTTTATGAATTAGAACAGATAATCCGTTATAGAATAGCAACGTTTAGCATCGCTATCTTTGCTGTATAACATATTTTTCAGCTTCAGATTCAATTTCTATAATCTTGTTTTTCCATTGATCTAATCGGTAATTTCGTTTCTGTTGATCCTGAAATGAAGGAGTAGGAAGTCCTTCTGAACCATATCTACCATGTTCATTGGATAAGCCTTTAAAAAATACAGTTCCTTCATTGGGAAGAATATTTTTTGATTTTAACCATTTTTCACAGTAGGTTTGCCAACAGAAAACATGATCATGAATTTCACGAGGTTTGAAACAACGCAGATGTTTAACAGAAACTTGAGAAGAATCAAATAGTTTTTGCTCAAGGTCAGGATTTTGAGAACGGTTAAATAAACGAGTTTCACTTCCTCCCCCTCGGAAAAACTCAACAATAAACCAATCCCCAAAGTCAAAAATGCAAACTTCTGTATCGCTCTCATCTTCTATTAAAAGGTCAACATTCTCAGGGAGATATTGACCGAGAGCATTAATAGATTTTTGAGGTAATAAAATCCGAATTCTTTCAAAGCGATCGCTATAATTTGCCCAAAAGTTTTTTCTTGCTCGTAACTGATTTTGTTGCCAATCTGGTATATTTAATTCATAATTATTTTCTAATAAAAGTTCAACGATATTTTGAAAATCATTATAATTAACTGCACCGATCCATTTTCGTAATGCTTCTTTAGCTTTTCCTGAAAGCTGATGCCATTTACTATAAGAATTTTTGGGTTTAAAATTCAATTTTACCCACTCGACTAAATTCGGTAAAGTTCCAGCCGTTTCGACTGGTATGTTAATGAGTAAATAATTGATAGCTTGGATTTGATCTTCAGTCAGCATTTCTTCAAGGCAGTTTACTAACCAACTCTCATCTTGAAGATCACGAGAAGATACAAAAACCTCTGCAACCTTTTTTAGTGCATCTTTAGCTTTTTTGATCCAGTGGGGTAACTGATAGGTTTTTAATAATTTTTTTGGGGTTTCCTTATACGTTAAACTTAATTTTGCAAAGTCAGTAGGAGCTTTTTGTAAACTATTAATAATTTCGATCACTACCAAGTCTTTAAAATCCGATTGATCTAAGACATCCACAGAAAAAGCATTAACTAAAGACTCTGATAAAATTCTTTTTTGATTATTGCCTTCATTCCCATAATATAGCAATCCTAAATAGGTTGTGGCAAAATCCCGTACATAAAAAGCTTCGGAAAATCAAAAATTTGACCCTGAGCGAAAAACTCAAATAACCACTTAACCGCTTTGAAAGATGGACATAAATG
>JACCEC012191070.1_pt1 | contig 12145 bp, 8 predicted proteins | sample 7450121 | NCBI WGS metagenome assembly JACCEC01 (sample SAMN15323455, study PRJNA562643) | freshwater metagenome | isolation source: river surface water | place: USA:Blue River Watershed | collected 2017-08-18 | reverse complement strand
TTTGTTGGAAGCTTTCTGATTTGTTCGATTCAACATTTATGTATGGAGCTATTTTCTTTGCTCCTCCAATTTTCTGAAATTCCGGGATAATTTTTCGTAATTCTTGATAAGCATTGCAATGGTCAGGAAACCTAAACTTCGCTTTGCTGCTATAATTTTGATGTTTGAAATTGGGGTATGCCTTGCTAAGGGCTTCAAAATCGCCCAAATACCATGCTTCTAACTCTCTACATACAATTCTGATTAATTTGGAACAATTGCCATTTTGTTCGCATAAATCAACTAGCTTTTGTTTCAATAATTTGCAATCCGAACTATCCTGATCTATCATGAGTACTAAACCAACTTTTTCATGATGCGTATTGCTTAGGAATTTGAATTAGAGGGAATATTTTTCTGTAAATCATTCTTCCCTTCAAAATTTCTGATGAAATAGTTTTCATTAAGAATCCAAGGTTCATGAATTACTTTTGGTAAAAGAATCCCCAAAAACTCTTTCATGGAAGGCTCTTCTACTAATATTTCTATTCTTGCCATATTGATTGATTACTTTTTGGGACCACTTCCGAAAAAATAGCCTTGTTTCCATAAATACCCCAATTGGTCGCCTTCGCTGTATAGAGATGCAATAGTGGAATCATGGGAAGCCCTATGAATGTTGGTATATCCATTTTCTTTGCTTAGCCAAAACAATTCGTCTAGCTCCAAGGCATTTACAAAATCAGGGGAATGAGAGGAAATAAACACTTGTCCCGCTCCACGGATGGCATACTCTCTGAATTCCTCTGCCAATTCCAATAAGAGTTCGGGATGTAAATAGTTTTCAGGCTCTTCGATGCACAAAAGCGGATGGGGTTTGGGGTCATTCAGTAAAACCAAATAAGCAAACATCTTAATAGTGCCATCTGACACAAATCTAGAAATGAAGGGGTCTTTGAAGCTCCCATCACTAAATTGTAATACAATTCTGCCATCAACCGTTTCTGTCGCTTCTACTTTGTTGATGCCAGGCACTCGCTCTTTCATTTTATCTAAAATCTTTTGAAAGATTTCAGGATAATTTTCATAGATGTATTTGGTTACTTGAGCTAAATTATTTCCAGAAGTAGATAAATGTTCACTCAAGCCTGTATCTTCAATATTTTGTGCCGCTTGGATTTGAAAATTAGAAACATACCAATTTTCTAAAAGCCTCCTAAAAGAACTAATCGCCTTGAATTTTTGAAATTGCCCCAAACCCTTAATCGCCAAAATATCGGGGCTATCGAGGGTTTGTTCTTCTCTTTGTTCTTTAAAATCCTGCTTGGCACTTTCAAACTCACTTTCATTGATGATGGCATTGCCTTTTCCATACATAAAATCTAAAAAACGAAAAGGCTTTCCAGTTTTTCCTCTTCTGTAACTCAGAATTTCTTTCGTAATAATAGGTCTATTGTGTTCGTCCAAACCCACTCCTAACTCGTAAGTAATTAGGGGTTGTCTGACACCCTCAATATCAGGATTTCTGAATTTAATTTCTATTTCTATATCCCCTTTTCCATTACGAGAATATACCTCCTTGTAGCCTCCTCGCTTGGTTAGGGCTGTCTTTACATTACTTTTTAGAGCATCACTCAAAAAACCGAAAATTTCAAAAAGTGTAGATTTCCCCGAACCATTCGCCCCTAAAAACACACACATATTGGGTAAATCTCTAATTTCCGTATCTCGAAATACTTTGAAATTCTTTATTCTTATTTTCTCGATTTTCATCTTGATTATTTTTTTGTAAATATACTACTCTCGTTCCATGTCGGTCAACTAAATTTAAAATAAAGTTGTGTCAAAGCTGGGGCAATGTTTTGCGAAGAATAAATTTATAAGATGATAAGTATCGGTTTTCTTGAAATTGCACCGAAATTTCAAGAAAATGAGGGCAAAATTTATGCCCACTGACCGTTTCTCAACAGCAATATATTGAAAAAAAGATTGAATACAATGAAATACCTCGGAAATTAGACTGCTCAACAGGTAATAATTTTTGAGAAAAAGGAGTAAAGTAATACTGTTGCCAACTACTAATCATTGCTCTTCTAATGGGAATTGATACATTGGCAAAAAAATCGCCTCGTTCAAGACATTTAAACGAGGCAAGATGCAAAAAGTGGTGTATTATTCTTCATTAACAAATGCTGATTTATACTCAGTGTTTGTTAATACAGTATCAAATAGTCCAATATCTTGTCCTTCATGTTTGTTAATTCCGATATACTCTAAACTAGCATCTTCATAGCGTTTGAATTTATAAACTGCATCATTCATTAATGCAGAATTAAATACACCAAGACTAACTAATAATTCAAAGTCTTTTACAGAAAGACCTGTTACTTTCTTGAAAAGTCCAGGTTCTAGTTGTGTTATAACATCTTTCAAACTCTTTTCTCTATAGTCTGTTAAGTACATAAAGACAGGTACACGAGTTGCAAATTTTATTAATTTTTCTTGTATTTGCTTTCTTAGACTTTTGTATTCTTTTTCTTCGTCAGAGATTTCTTTTTTCTCTTGTTTAGTAAGTTCTCTGGTGTTCGCTTCTTTTTTAGCTTTTTTGACAGATTCTGATTTATTAATGATAGTTTCTATATCTTGATTCAAGTTTCTAAATCCTTCAATATTCATCAAAGCTTTCATAGCTTCATTATTAGCCATTAAACGTGCAAGTGTATTATTATCTACATTTACTAATAATGCACTTTCCCAGCGTCTTGCTAATAATGTCGCAGTAGTACCACTCATAGCAATATCCAAAATACCTGCTGCATCTACTTGTTTCATCGAACTTCCATCATAGGCTAATACTGGTAGAAAATTAATAAAATCTTCTACATTTTTTTCAGGATTCGATTCATTTATATTCAAACGGCAAGCATAATCGGCGATTTGTCGTAAGGCTCTATTAGGAGCAAAGTCAAAAACATAGCATTCTTCTTTTAGAATTTCCTCTTTATTAGGCGATTTACTATCTGGATTTTTGATTACCCAAGGTGTTTGAACACGAAAAGCAGCTTGAAAATAGGTTTCTGGGCTAGACGAATTTCTAAGCATAAAAATGCCTGTCCATGGCTTGACCGATACCCCTGTGGTGAGTTTGCCACAAGACAATGTGATGGTTTTCGACGCCAAAGGATTATCTGTCATGGCTTCCAAAACTGGAGGAAGTGCATGGACTCCAACGCCCGCTTGTACTCCAGCTGCTATAATAACTTTATAATCTTTGTAAAACACATTATTCGGTCTATTCAAAAGATTTGCCATAGCATAACAAGAAGAAACCGTGGGTAAAAACCAAAAGGTATGATTGAGTACTTTTAATAACGGAGCATGCGAAAATGGTAAAGGTGGTTTTCTAGCACCCATTTTTAGGTTATCGACTGTTGTTTCATTGAACGCTCCTCTTATTAAATCTAACCATTTTTGTACTTCATCTTCGTATTTGAATCGTGCATTTACCCCCTCCCCTTCCGCTGAAAAGAATATATTCAAATCAAATCCATCAAATTCACCTTGCATAGCTATTTGACTGATTGAATCTGGAAGTTGATAAGTCATCATTAACATTCTTGGCAAGGAAGCATAAGGGTTATTACCTCTGCTATCGTCCCAATTAGATTTGGCTCTTTGTTCATCTGAATATGTCCAGTTGAAAATCTGCTCTTCAATAAATTCTCCCGAAGCGATGGCACGAAATGGTGTTCCTGATAGATACAAATAGTGGTTAGTGGTAATAGGCATGGCTCCTTCATCAAAGTATTCTAGCCCCTCGCCTTCTCCAAATTCTAATTCTTTTTTACTTTCGGCAGCGAATAACTCTTTAGCATTTTCTCGCCAAGCTCCGTAATGGTATTCGTCAAAAATAACACAATCCCAGTTAGTAGCATGCACCCATTCATTTCTAGTTTTGATGCCACCGACCTCATTTTTGCCTAAGAAATCTTGAAAAGACCCAAAACAGACAATTGGTCTTTTAAGGTTTGCTTCTTCAAAAGATAGCCCATTTCTGGAAATAAATTGCCAACCTTCGAAATCGACGTGGGTCATCAAATCTTCATCCCAAGCACTTTGAACAGCTGGTTTGAAAGTGAGTACCAAAATTTTTGTCCAACCCATTTTCTTTGCCAACTGATAACTGGCAAAGGTTTTTCCGAAACGCATTTTAGCATTCCAAAGAAAATGTGGAGTTGTGTTGGGGTTCTCTAGTTTATAACTCTTAAAATATGCAATAGACTTATTGACAGCTTCTTCTTGCTCAGGACGCATTCCGAAAGTAAGGGTACGGTTGGCTTCGGTGCGTTCGCCTGTTTTCACCTCATGTATAGCTGCTTCTAATTCTTTCAGCGTACATTTGAACCATTCTCCCTCAGGATTATAAAAACCCTTTTTTCTTAAAATTCGATGAATATCGTGGTCAGAGAAACTGCTGCCGTCACGCTTCATTGCCGATTCTTCAAATACAATTTTGTATGAAATGGCTGCCGTGCCTAACTGCTCTTTGATACGTGTTTGTGCATCACGGTCGGTATAGCCGATTTTGAGCAAACCTTTGTGCGTAGCTACATTTACCAACTCATACGCATAAATGGTTGGATTGGTGGACGGTCGGGGTGGAAAGAATGCTGTTTTGCTCATATTTACACTTCACGAATTATTGATTCTAGGTATTCAATCTCCACAGTTGTTAATTTATATTTTTGATATAATTTAACGTCATTCCAAGGCTCATTAAAATTTTGTAATGGAACTAAGTCAAATGTTCTTTGAGACACGTCAGGTGATACAATGGTCATTTGACATAAGAGTCTAAAAAACCTTGTTTTTAAATAGCTAAGACAATTTTCGGCTTCTATTTGGCTTTTAAAAGAACCTACTACAACATAAGATTCAGTTAAAACAGATTTTGGCTCTGCAATAAAAGTCTGTGAAATTCTTAATACCTGTCCATTATCTTCTTCGGGAACAGAAGTAGAGCGAGAAGTTACAACTTTCCACTCGTCTATTGATTCAACATTTTTAGTTACATTTTTTCGCAAAATATAATCATAGCCATTTTTTGCTTTTTTTGTATATATTTTAATGTCACCTTTTTTGTCAAATTCTGTAAAATTGGTGCGGAATCCATGAGGCTTTTGCTTGAACACAATTGACGACATTTTAACTTCATTAAACGCTTTTGCCTTTTGTAAAATTGAATGGACTATAGAGTCTCTAATAAAGATTGTTAAACCATCTTCAAGAGTAGGTCTTGATTCAACTTTTCTAATCTCACCTTTTGAATGTTCTACAACTTTTACGAGGTTGCTTTTGTAATTCCTATCCCATAAAAAATAACAAACACCGCCACCTACTCTGATGCCCGGAAAACAATCTGAGGCATCTTTAAAATCATGAATTTCTTTTAAATGATTATCAGTAAGCATGTTTTTTCGAAAGCTTTCCAAACCCCTTCCGCCTGCATACCATCGAGCAGGAATAATCATTATCAAGTAGTTTGGGCTTAATTTTTTAGATTGCTCAACAAATAAATTATATATTGGAATTGCACTTGCGTTGTTACCCCCATCACCTAATTGATAAGGGGGATTCCCAACAATAACGTCAAATTTCATATTGAATATTTTTTCAGGATTGTCTATATGGAGAAAATTGTAAGCATATGTTTCCAATGATTCATCACGGTCATATTCTGATTGGTTAGCACTACAATATTTGCATCTACCGTTTTGCCAAGTGTGTTTAATTCGTTTGTAACGTATGTTTCCTTGCTCATCATCAAAGGTGTTGCAAATGGAGTATTTGCCATTAGCTGTTTTGGAGCAATACACGCTTCTTCGGCTCAATAAACTGGTGAGTTCAGTAATGGCAATGCCATATAATTGTTTGCTAAAAATGTGGTTGATGCGTTCTTGCTTGTCAGGAATTTGGGTTTCCAAGCCTTGCATCAGTCGCTTTGCCATTTCACGCAAAAACACGCCACTTTTAGAAACAGGGTCTAAAAACTTGGCGTTGGGGTTGCTCCACAATTCAGTCGGGAGTAAGTCCAACATATCGTTCACCAAGCTGGGTGGTGTAAATACTTCGTCATTGCTCAGGTTTGCAAGGCAAGTGAGTACGTCGGGGTTATAATTCGTTTGTATCATCGTCGCCAAGTTTTAAGAAATGAATGAGGGGATAATCTTTTACAGGTTCGTCAATGGCTGCCGCATTACCTTCGTCATTAAACATCGAAAATTGGTGTGTTTTCTCCACCAAAAATTTGAACATATAGTCTCTGCGTTTCAGCATAGAGCCGTTTAAGGTACTCCATTCTGAAAATATTATGGGTTGTTTGGTTACGGGGTTGGTAAAATCCAAGGCATCACCCCAAAGTATATTTCTGCCAAAGAGAAACTTTATACTTCGTCTGCACTCCTCTTTGCATTTGTCTTTAAAAAGAGTTGTGTATCGCTCGTCAAAAATCTGGAATAATCGTTCACGACACTCTTGAGCATTATCTTCCAAAATACCCACACCGTAAATGCTCGAAACAGCAATCACAGCATAGCGTTCCCATTCAATTTGGCTTTTACGGTATCGGGCATCTACAACGGCTAATTTTCTTCTCAAAACTTCAGCTAAAAAGTTTCCGTTGCCACAAGCAGGCTCTAAAAACCTAGAATCTATACGTTCGGTTTCATGTTTTACCAAGTCAAGCATGGCATTTACTTCACGTTCGTTTGTAAAGACTTCCCCGTGGTCAGCGACACGTTTTTTGGATTTTACTTGTTTTTGGGCATCTTTATTATTCATAATTGAATATTTTTTGCTTGAAAAATATTGTTTATAGAATTTCGTTTAGGCATTTTGACTCATCGCACAAGCCAATTTGTATTCTTCTTCATAAGGCAGAGGCAATTCTGCGAGCATTTCGGGAATAGCCAAAGCCCAGCTCACATAGTAATATGCCAAGATATGGTATCCAGAAAAGGTTTTGCCTTTGATGGAGCTAATGAGGTAGCCGTCTTTGTTGGGGTCGTACCCTTGTGTGCCTTGCATGGCAATCTCAAAGGCTATTTTCTTGATTTCTTCTTTCGGTAATTTTTCAAAAAAACGGAGGGCATCTACCATGTAGCTCACAACGGCGGGGTTAGTTCCGATGCTTTTTTGCGATTCTTGAAACTTCTTAAACTCTTTTTCCTTGCGAGGGTCATTCGTTTCTAAATCGTAGGGGTCTTGTTCGATGCTCTGCAACAAGCTGTCGATATTCGTCCGTTTGTTGCGGTATTCTTGTTCGTCGGCAAGTTCAAAATTCTTCTCAAGTTTCAAGTCTTCCGCCCAGTGCAACACCAATTCGTATTCTTCTGCTGGAGCTTTATCGTCTTTGTATTGCTGGTATTCGGCATAAAAATCAGTCGCAAGCTTCAGTTCGCTTGGCAAAGCTTGAAAATCTTTGAGTGTATCGATTCCAAATAATTCTCTAAATTGAATGGCATTGACTAGGTTTAATACTTTGCTTTTAGAGAGAATATCTTTGGGACTCATCTCGACAATTCTTTTGTCTGTCACTGCCTGCTTTCCTTCCTGCAGCAAGGCATACAGCGAGAGAAATTGGAAAGGACGAAAAGTCGGGAAGGCATGAAATAGGAAATTTTCGATGAATAAATCAATCGGAGTATTAAAAATTTGGCGATTGATTCCCTCAAAAAGGCTGTTGCAATAATCTGCGATGGATTGCTCTGGAATGCCCATTTTGCCAAACTTTTTGATGGTCGGCTCAAGGTTTTTGATAAAATCTTGTTTGTGCTGTTGGTTTGAAATAAATAGTTGATTTAGATTTTCCTTTCGTGCTTGAATAACAAAATCCAAATGCACCAACTCGTGCATCATGAGGTGTTCAACTGCTGGATAAGCAGTTTTGTATCGGATAACATGGTTTTCCCGCTTATAATTTTCGGCAAGCTCAAATTTTGCCGCCGTTGGAATAGTATCATCCTGAATGACCTCCACTCTTTTATCCCCTTCCCATTCGAGTTTGTGTCGGTATTCTGTAAAAATAGCTTTGCCGATGTCTGTTGCACAAATTTTTTGAGCTGCATTCACCGCTAAACGCAAAGAATTTTGATACAAACCATCTTTATTTGGGTTGTATTGGATTGCCAACAGGGTGTTTTCAAAAGCTGCAGCATAGTTCCCTTCCTGCTCCGCTGCCATTCCTAAGGCAAAATACGTGTTTGGATAGCTCTTATTCGTCTCTAAGGCTTGGTGGAAATACTTTTTAGCCTCTTTTATTTTCCCTTGTTGAAGAAGATTTGCTCCAATATTATTGATGCTTATGACATCTGTTGGATTCACTACGAGTGCTTGGTCGTAGTATTTAATGGCTGTTTCTACATCATTTTTGTATTTTGCAAAGATGTTTCCCATCATTAGCAAAGCCCAGCCGTTTTTAGAGTCCCAACGCAAGGCATCAATCAAACAATCAATGGCTTCTTCTTGCTGCCCTTGTTCGGAGAGAATTTGCCCCAATACTCGGTGATATTCCGAAATAGTAGGATTTTTTTCGATAAGTTCTTGTAAGATTGGTTTGGCTTCCGAAAATTTGCCTTTTTCGCAGAGATAGATGGCTTTTTTGTAATCTGCTTCTTGTGCAAGAATGGTTGGGGTGTCTATTTCTATAATGACAAAATCATTTTCGATATAGACATTTGGTTGGTATGGCCCGTAGCTGTAATATTTCTTTAAAACACTGATAATCAGCGATTTACCCCCCCATTTTGGGATATATCAGGGAATATCGTGCTTAGGAAATCATCAATTTTATGAATAATTTTCATTAGAATCTTTGTTGCGTTTTCTTTTATATTTTCTAAACCATTAAAAAAATAGTTGCCTAAGATAGTCCTTATAAAAACTCGGTTAGAACCTATTTTTAATGCTTCACATCGGACAAATATACAATAAAAAATCAAAATATTTTGCGGTGCGTATCGCATAGAAGAAACGTTTGGAAAATCATTTCCTCTTTATTCTTCCCCAAAAAACTACCAATTCAAGGGTCTCGTGGTAGAGGCATTTTCAATAGTCAGGCAATCGTCTGGATAATCAAAAGCCGGAATTTCATAATCAATTTCCAAGCCATTGATGGTAATAGTAGCCGAACTCGCCAAAGATGCCTCAAAAAAACCAATTACTTTTTCAGATTTATCCCGAACATTAAAAATATTTCCTTTCAATTCGGTGGGCGGAGCATCAAACATTGAGCCTGTGCTTTCTGCCTGATTTTTAAGGGCTTTAAAATATTGATATGCCTGCTCAGAGATGGTATGTTGATACACTGTCAATACCATTTTTTTATTCATGTATTGATAAAAAGGGATAAACATAACCATTTGATTTTCAATGCGATGACCGTCTCTAAGCCAATCGTTTTCAGACGAAAGTATTTCATCAGATTCATTTATCCAACAAAATTTACAACAAGATTTCGGAGCTGGTCGGGGGCATCCTCTACAAGTATAATCGACGTAATTTTCGGGTTGTGTTTCGACCGAATACATGCGTTGAAACGACCATCGATAAAAGTTTTTTTCATTGACAGGGTCTGTAAAATCCACTAAAATATCGTATCCGGGCAAGTATTTTCTGTCTTTTGCCCCTTTCACAATCGCATATCTTTCTGCAAATTTGGTATGTAATTTTTCAATTTTAACCAATTTTTGCGTTTCGACCAACTGAGTTGGTTCAGACTGATATTCTTTTCCATCTACTTCTACGTGTAGCGTGTAGGTATGCCCGGGTAATGCCGAAATTTCGCCTTCTGAAAAATATTGTCCGCTCGCTCGGTGCGTAAAACTATAATTTTCCCCTTCCTTGCTCGTGATATAAACCTTTGCATTTTTTACAAAGATATTATACGCCGAGCCAAACGCACTTGATTTTGCTAACCTTATCGACTGAACTACCTTTTTATTATTAAAAGTCGATTGCACAACCAGATGATTGACTTGTCCCGAGAAATTGAATTTCACAGGGTCGATGCAACTAAAAAACAATGTAAAAATGCTCAATAGAAGGAGGATTTTTTTCATTCGGTTAAAATTTTATGTTATAAGTAATTGAGGGAATGGCTGCTCCAATAATCGAAAGTTTATACGCCTGAGGCGGTTGCCCATAATAATGTTTGAACAACGTAGAAAAAGCATTTTTTCTAAAAGTTAAATTATACACCGAAATTCCCCACTCTGTTTTATGTTTCCTTTCGGGGGCAGAAGCTCTCAAAAAAGAAACATCCAATCGATAAAAGGCTGGCATTCTTTCTTGATTTCTTCCGACATAATTAGAATAAATGGCATTGCCGTAATACGGAAACCAAGAGTCTGCCGCCGTCACGGGTCTTCCAGAGGTAAACACAAAATTGCTTGAAAACGACCACGGAGAGTACGGAAATTGGTAATTAGAAAAAACGTTAATATTGAGTGGTCTATCATAATTGGAAGGATACCATTGTCCTGCATTAATTGTTTCTTCGGGCGAATTGCCTTTGATTTTTCGTAATGCCCTCGCATAGCTCAAACTCAGCCATCCAGTGAAGCTTCCTTCATTTTTCTTGACGAAAAACTCTGATCCATAAGCAATTCCCAAGCCATTCAATAAGTCCGCTTCCAAATATTTGTTTAGCAATAAAACCGAACCATCTTTATAATCGACCTGATTATACATTTTTTTATAGTACAGCTCCCAACTAAATTCGTATCGTTGAGAAGAAGGTACCCAAAAATATCCTAGGGAGATTTGGTCTGCTATTTGAGGCTTGATGTATTTATTGGATAACCTCCAAACATCTGCTGGGGTGAGTGCCGATGTATTCGAAATCAATTGAATATTTTGTCGAGTTCTGCTCAAACCTACCTTGAAAGACTGCCCCTTTGCGACAGAATATTTCGCAGAAATTCGAGGTTCTAAACCCATAAACGTATCAATCACCTGCCCTTGATTAAAATGCCTCACAGCAATGACCGACGACAAACTTTTAGGGACATTTTCTTCATACTCAAAAACATCTGCCTCTCCCATTTTTTGAAAAACATTCAATCGTAAGCCCGCAGCCAATGCCCACTTGGCATTCAACTCCCATTCATCATTCAAATACGCCCAAAATTCCCTGCCCAAATCTTTGTCTAATGCCACAGGGTTATAGGCAGACTGAGAGCTTTTAATGGACAAATTGCCTGGATTTATATCAAACAATCCCATGCCTGCCCCAAACTCTAGCAGATGAGTATCGGCTTGTTTGAGAAAATCGACTTTGGCTTGACGATTGAGAATAGATGAAGATAGGTCAAATTGCTCTTCAGGGGCAATTCCAGAAACATTATTGTCATAGCGGCTATAAATCAGGGATAAATTTCCTGAAAATGTACTCGAAAAACTCCTATTCCAACGCAAAGTTCCTAGCTTATTCTGATATTGATACGTCGTATCGAAAGGAAATTTAAACCCATCGTCGCTTATATACGAAGATAGATAAATATTATTTTTTTGGTTGATTTTATGATTGATTTTAAAATTGACATCATAAAAACTACCGCTGCTTTTTTTGATGCTATTGACCTTAAACAATTTCATCAAATAAGTAGGATAAGCCCCTCTTGCCGCCACCAAAATAGTAGTTTTATGAGAGATAGGCCCATCTAGTCCAATTTTGAGGGTCAGTGGAGAAATACCAGCAAAAGCCCTCAATTTGGTCTGATTGCCTTCTTTTGTATCTACTTCTAAAATAGATGAAACACGACCGCCAAATTTTGCCGAAATGCCGTTTCGATGCAAGGTATAACTTTTTAATACATCAGGATTAAACACCGAAAAAAAACCAAACAAATGAGAAGTATTGAACACAGGAGCTCCGTCAAATAATACTAAGTTTTGGTCTGCTCCGCCGCCCCGCACATAAAATCCCGATGCTCCTTCGCCTGCGTTTACAACCCCAGGCAATGCCGAAATAGATTTAATGACATCTACTTCTCCTAAAAAAGCAGGTAATTTTTTCAACAATTGAATATCCATACTCGTTTTTCCCATGGATACCGAATTGACATCTATTAAAGTTTTGGAGCGAACCACTACTTCGTCTAATGCC
>JACCEC011704929.1_pt1 | contig 12145 bp, 5 predicted proteins | sample 7450121 | NCBI WGS metagenome assembly JACCEC01 (sample SAMN15323455, study PRJNA562643) | freshwater metagenome | isolation source: river surface water | place: USA:Blue River Watershed | collected 2017-08-18 | reverse complement strand
TGCAGTTGCCGCGTTGAGCTCGGCACAAGTGGCAGCCTTTGAAACAGCCGACTTGGCCAACTTGACCACCACTGCAGTTCAGTCCATCACAACTGCAGGTTTGGCCGGCTTGAGTGCGGCCTCACAAGTGGCAAGGTTGACTACGGCACAAATTGTGGCCTTGTCTACCGATCAAGTGAACGCACTCAGCACCGCACAAGTGGTAGCCTTGTCCACTGCACAAGCCAGCAGGCTGAGCTCGGACCAAGTGGTGGCAATGACCACAGCCCAAGTGGCGGCCATCACAACTGCTGACTTTGCGGTATTGAGCACCAGCGCAGTGGCTGCGTTGACCAGCGCTCAAGCGGCTAGGCTGACCACAGCCCAAATTGTTGCTCTGACCACCGATCAGGCGGCCAAACTGAGCAGCGATGCGGTGAGTGCATTGACTTCCGCACAAGTTGCCGCATTCCAAACGGCTGACTTGGCGCAGGTCAGTACCAATGCCCTAACGGCCATGAGCACAACTGCCCTTGCAGGATTGAGCACAGCTCAAATCAGGCAAATGGGTACAGCTCAAATCTCTAACCTGACAACCGATCAGTTGCCAGTGCTGAGCACTTCCAACATCAATGCATTGACAACCGCGCAAGCAGCTAATTTGGTTACCGCTCAGGTTGCAGCCTTGACCACGGACCAAGTCAAAGCTCTGACATCGACACAACTGAGCGTTTTGGGCACTAACCAGGTCAGTGCCCTGACCACGGATCAAGTCAAAGCATTGTCAGGTACTCAAGCGAGAGCTTTGGTCACAACCAACGTGGCGGTGCTGAACTCTGACCAATTGGCCTCTATAAATACTGCAGCCGTTGCAACATTGACCACCGATCAAGTGGTGGCCTTGACCACTGCACAAGTTGACAAGTTGACCACTGGCCAAGTGGCTGCCCTGACCAGCGCGCAAGTGAGTGCGATGGAAACGGCTGACCTCAACAAGTTGACATCTGACCAAGTGGGTGCCATCACCACAACTTCGTTGCGTGGTTTGAGCACAGACCAAATCAGCAACTTGGGCACCTCACAACTGACATCACTGACAACTGGCCAAGCGGCTTCGTTGACCACAGCCAGCGTGGCAGCGTTGACGACTGCACAGGCCGCTAAGTTGACCAGCGACCAGTTGGGTGCGTTGACAACAGCACAAGTCAAAGCAATCACGACAACTGATTTGGTTGTATTGAACTCTGTTCAGATTGCTTCTATCAACACAGCCAGCACAGCAGCATTGACCACCGACCAAGTGGTGGCATTGACAACTGCACAAGTTGACAAGTTGACCACTGACCAAATGGCTGCGCTGACCAGCGCCCAAGTGCGTGCGATGGAAACTTCGGACCTCAACAAACTGACCTTTGACCAAATGAGTGCCATCACCACAAGTTCACTGCGTGGTTTGAGCACTGACCAGGTCAGCAACTTGGGTACCACGCAGTTGACTGCGTTGACAACGGGACAAGTTGCATCGATGACAACAGCCAGCGTTTCAGTGTTGACGACAGCGCAAGCGGTTAGCCTCACCACTGGCCAAGTCGCTGCACTGACCACTGCACAAGTCAGAGCCGTCGCTACATCAGGTATTGCGAAACTGACCACTGACCAAGTTCTTGCATTGACAACTGATGCTGTAGTGGCGCTCTCTACTGCGCAAGCTGCAGCCTTGACAACCGCTCAAGTTGTCGCCATGACAACCGCGCAGTTGGTACAAATGGAAACCGCTGACTTTGCTGCGTTGGGTACCAGTGCCATTGCGGCACTGACCGTTGATCAGGCTGTCAAGTTGACCACTGATCAAGTGGTTGCATTGACCACTGACCAAGCTGCAAGGTTGAGCAGCGATGCAGTGAGTGTGTTGAATTCAGCTCAAATGCGTGCGCTCGAGACAGCTGACCTGGCTCAGTTGAGCACCGTGGCAGTAGCGACGATCACTACAGCAGCATTGGTTGGATTGACTACCACACAAATCAGTAGAATGACTACAGGCCAAGTGGCTGGCATGACAACTGACCAAGTTGCTAAGCTCTCAACTGACCAAGTGGTGGCATTGGGGACATCACAAGCAGCTGCTTTGACAAGTGATCAAGTTCAAGCCATGACCACATCTCAGATCAAGGCCATGGAAACAGCTGACTTTGCTGCATTGGGCACCTCTGCAGTCGCAGCTTTGACGACAGCGCAAACACGCACTTTGAGCACCGATCAAATCGTGGCGTTGACGACTGCACAAGCTGGCAAGCTAAGCGCTGATTCAGCAGCTGCGTTGACCACAGCGCAAGCGGTTGCGTTCCAAACAGCTGACTTGTCTAGCTTGAGCACTGCGGCCATCAATGCGTTGACCACTGCTGCGATTGCTAACTTGTCGACATTGCAAGTGGCTAGCCTGGGCACCCAACAAGTGGCCGCGCTTAGTTTGGATCAAATTGCCAAATTGACCACTGACCAAGTGGTTGGCTTGACCACAGCACAAGTAGCTGCCATCACCACAGATCAAATTTCCGTTTTGACCACTGCACAAGTGGCAGCGATGGAAACCCGTGATGTGGCGGCGTTGACATCTGCTCAGGCCACCAAGTTGACAGAAGCCCAAGTGGCTGCCTTGACCTCGGCACAAGTGAAGGCCATGGTGACCAGCGATTTGATCAAACTCAGCGAAGCGCAATTGTTGGCGATCACCACAAACGCAGTGGCTGCCATGACGACCGATCAGTTGGCCAACATTGGTTCCAACCAAATTGGCAAGTTGAGTGTGGCGCAAATGTCGGCTCTGGGCTCCACCCAAGTCGCAGCGTTGACCACGGCCAACTTGCAGCAACTGAGCAATGACCAAGTCGCAGCCATCACTTCAGCGGCTGTCAAAGGGTTGACGAGCGATCAAATCAGCACCCTCAAGACAGCCCAAGTGGCCAACTTGACGACCGCGCAAGTGGCCAACCTATCAGTGGATCAGCTCAACAGTTTGACCACAGCACAGTTTGGTAAGTTGACGGCTACACAGGTTGCGGGTCTGACCACAACTCAGGTCAAGTCACTGGAGACACAAGACTTGGTTCAGTTGACCTCTGTTGATCAGTTGCAGGCCATCACAACCGATGGCATCAAAGCGATGTTGGCTGAGTCTGTCACGGCATTGACCACAGCTCAAATTGGCAAGTTGACAACAGCACAGGTGAACACCTTGAGTGTTGCGCAATTGCAAGCTATTGAAACGGCTGATCTGCAGCAGTTGAGCAGCGATCTTGTCCAAGCGATCACGACAACTGGCATCAAGAATTTGTCAACTGAACAGGTCAGTAAGCTCACCACAACTCAAGTGGTTGCACTGACCACCGCTCAGGTACAAGCCTTGACGGCCGATCAAATTGTTGGTCTGACAACGCTGCAAGTCAGTAAGTTGACGGAAGATCAAATCAAGGCGATGACGACTGCACAGATCAAAGTCATTGAAACCGATGACTTCAAGATTCTGAGTGCCGCACAGTTGCAAGCGATCACTACCGACGGTGTGAAAGCACTGACGGTTGACCAGTTGGGTGTCATCACAACTGCCCAGATCAACAAATTGACCGATGCGCAGGTTGGTAAGCTGAATGTGACGCAACTGCAGGCATTGACATCAGATGCATTGCGTGCACTGACTGAAACGCAAGTTCAGGCCATCACAACCACAGGCATCAAAGGCTTGGGCTTAGATCAGGTGTCTGTTTTGACCACCAAGCAACTTGCAGCCATGACCACTGGCCAAGTGGTCAGCCTCACGGCTAGCCAGGTAGATGCGTTGACAACGGCTCAAATCAGCAAGTTGACAGAGTCGCAAGTGGCCAATATGACCACATCGCAAATTCGCAACATCGCTACCGATGACTTTGCGAATTTGACTGCGGCTCAATTGCAAGCCATCACGACAGATGGTGTGAAAGCGCTGACGGGTGACCAAGTAACTGCTTTGACCTCAGCGCAAATCAGTAATATGACTGTGGGTCAGGTTGGGGTCATGAGTGCTTCGCAGGTCCAGGCCATTGAAACAGGCGATCTCGTGAAAATGACCAACGACCAAATCGCGTCATTGACCACCACAGCGGTCAGGGGTATGAGTGTTGATCAATTGAGTCAATTGACTGCTGCTCAGTTGGCCAATTTGACCACCGCGCAAGTGAGTGTATTGACGGGTGACCAAGTGGCTGGTTTGACCACTACGCAGATCAGCAAACTAAGCGATGTGCAAGTTGCTGCGATGACCTCATCCCAAGTGAGGGTGATCGAGACTCAAGATTTGCAGCAGCTCACCGCCGCTCAAATTCAAGCCATCACAACCACAGCTGCCAAGTCGCTGACGGTTGATCAAATGGCTGCATTCACAACCGCTCAAATCAGCAAGCTGACGGATGCGCAAGTGGGTGTGTTGAGCGCAGCGCAGGTTCAATCTATCACCACGGCAGCTGTGGTTCAGATGACTAATTCACAAGTTCAGTCGTTGAGTACTACCGCTGTCAAGGGCATGTTGACCAGCCAAGTCAGCAGCTTGACTGCTACTCAACTGGCCAATTTGACTGCCGGTCAAGTGGCTGTGTTGACTGCGGATCAATTGGTGTCCTTGACAACAGCCCAAATCAGCAAGTTCACTGCTGAGCAAATGGGTGTCATGACAACGGCTCAAATCAAGTCGATTGCGACCGATGATTTGCAATACTTGACTGGCGCTCAACTGCAAGGTATCACCACAGACGGTGTGAAAGCCTTGTTGGCTGAGCAAGTCGCTGTATTGACCACAGCGCAAATCAGCAAGCTCGCTGAAACGCAGGTGGCTGTGATGACTGTGGGTCAAGTCCAAAACATCACGACCGATGATTTGGTTAACCTGACCAATGCACAGTTGCAAGCCATCAGCACTGCAGCCATCCGTGGCATGAGTACCACTCAGCTGAGCAGTCTGTTGCCAACCCAAGTTGCCAATTTGACCAATGACCAGATCAAGGCTTTGGATACGCTATCGCAGGTCCAGAGTCTCACAACGGCACAGGTTAATAAACTGACGGGTGATCAGGTTGCCGCCATGACCACGGCACAAATCAAGGCCATTGAGACAGCGGACATCCGTGCGTTGAATAACACTGCATTGCAGTCCATCACAACGGATGGCGTGAAGGCCATGGGTACCGATCAAGTGGCGGCATTGACAACGGCACAGATCAGCAAGTTGACAGTGGATCAAGTGGGTGTCATGACGACTTCTCAAGTGGTTTCAATTACTACAGAAGATGTGTCGAAGTTGACCATGGACCAAGTGGCTGCTATCAGCACAGATGGTGTCAAAGCTTTGACGACAACTCAGGTTCAACAGCTCACAGCATCTCAAATTGGTAGCTTGACCACAGCGCAAGTTGTGGCGTTGACAACCGATGCTATCAAGGCTTTGACAACGGCTCAAATCAGCAAACTAACACCTGATCAGGTGCCAGTGTTGACCACAGCGCAGATTCAAGCTATTGAAACTGAAGATTTGGTGAAGCTGACCAATAGCCAGATTGAAGTCATTTCTACAGCAGGTATCGTGGCCTTGACCACTGCGCAGGTAAGTGCTATCACCACCAGCCAGATTAAGGCGTTGACAGTTACTCAGATGGCGGCGATTGCAACCGATGACATCAAAGTCATTGGCACAGACCAGCTGCGCTTGTTAGCCGATGAGCAATTGAGTGCGATCACAACGGATGATTTGAAAGTGATGACTACAACCCAAATCGCTAACCTGAAAAACATTCAACTGAATGCATTGACGACCGTTCAGGTGGGAACATTGGCCACAAGCCAACTGAGCCCATTGACTTCGGCTCAAATTGGTTCTTTGAATTACACGGGATTGGTGAGTACGCAAATTGGTGCATTGACAACAACCCAACTACATGGATTGTCAGCCAGTGCATTGACAGCTGCACAGATCAACGGTTTGACGACGGCGCAAATCGCTGCCTTGTCTCCTTGATAACACATATACCAACCATCGCTGGATGTCAGTGATGGTTGGTAATCTTTTAGAGTGCGTGTCGCGTTAACGCGTATGAAGTTACCGACGCTAACTATTCAATTGAATAGTTGGAGTAAAAACGAATTTGATGGATGCAGATCACTCGATGAAGGTTTTTTCTCGACGGTAGAAGCGCGAGTTACGAGCAATCCTTTAGTATATTTACATTAAAACAGAAAATATTTTCTCCGTGCATCAATATGTCAAACTGATGCTTAGAGATTTCCGAATAGAAATTCTTGCTCGACGCTTCAAAGGGAAGCATCCAATCATGGGGCTCCATGATGATCAGAGGAATTTTCGAAAGAAATGGGGAATCAACCGAAAACACTTCAGTTTCAGCGCCTTCAATATCAATTTTCAATATAAATGGTACTGCGCTCGCTGGCAGTGATTCGATTAATTGTGATAGACCAAAGGAGTTAACCTGTGTATCACCTTTGTCACCCGTACGAAAGCCAATTGAACCAAAGTCGCTGGTGTTCAAATAAGTCAAACCATCGTTTGATGACAGTGCACCTTGGAACCCAACGAAAGATTTGTTGTTCAAATTCATGTTTGAACTTAACAAACCATAGTTTTCTAAGTCGGGTTCAATAGAGTAACAAATAGCTTTATCATAAAGACTTGAAAAGTAGAGGGATGCCGTCCCAATGTTTGCTCCCGCATCAATGATGGCGGGCGTTAGATTTCTATCCAAAATCTTTGAGTAATAATTTATCAGAGCCCTATGATGATCAGGAAAGCGTTCTGTTGAGAACATTTGGTTTTGAAAAACCAAGCTAATGATAGCCTCGTCCGAGCGTTCGCCTTCTCTAGCAATAATTTCAATATCGCTGCCCTGAAATTGCAACTTATATTTAATAAAATTTTTTTCCATTTTCCAATCTCCAATAACATTTTCAGGACTAGGTTAAAGCGCTGAATTTGTGCAATATGAATGTTTTTCCCCTGTGAAAATACAGGAATGATGTATGTGAAGTCGTTGAATGATGATATAAATCAAAAACCAATTTTTTCGTCAAAGTGACTCGGAAATTGATTGCTCTCCAGATAGGCGCGTAAAGCAGACTTGTAGGCTGAATTTTTTAAGCGATGGTCGATTGCTAAAAACTCTTGTACAACGCGCTTGTCAAGAAAAGGATAGCGCGCTTCAATTCCGTAAGAGCCTGCCACTTGTTCTTCTTTCATCAGATACGACTCCTGACTTGAGCCATAGAAAGAGGGCCAAGGATAAATATCTTCTAAATTTTCGGGAAAAAGCCCACCGAAGTTACTGTGTGGATAGATTCGAACTCCACCAAAACCATAGTCAGACATGATTTCGTCTGCTCCCTGTCCTGACAGATAAATTTTGCAGTTGTCCGCCCTTGCTTGCTTACACACCATTGATAAGCCAGTAGCGCCGTTGTCATCGTGTAAAGCTAAATTAAACTCGTTGTAATCGCCCTGTGCCGAGTAGGTTTTATAAAAAAGTTTTTCTACATGATTGTCAATGTAGGTTCGCGCTTCACTCTTGATTTCGGGTGTGGGAATAATAAATTCGTGTTTTGACTGACCAGTCATTGCGCGTGCACGATCTATCAATACCTCGTTTCGTTCTTTGCCGACTACAGAGTATGCGTTGTAGGTCACCCCAATCTTGTTCAAAGCACAGCTGATCGCGCCACTGTCATAGCCGCTAGACAATCCAATGAATATTTTTTCTCTGCAATGCTCTGTTCTTTTTTTAACAGCATGTTCAAAGGCTTCAATCCAGCCATCAAAGTCCTTGCGGTATTGTTTGAGAGAGAAGTTGTAGACAACGCCAATCTGCTCTAAGCTTGGCTCATCCAAGTTGATTCGAAAAATTGCATTTGCTGGCAATTTGATGGGGTTTTGAAAGCCCGCAGCAGTGAGGGCCGATTCATACGATGCAATGCCAAAATGTTCTCCCTCAATGGCAACATGCAAGGGTTTGGTGGCAAATAAATCGGTGGACAAAATGACATGTCGACTAGCCAAATCTGCCAAGATGATGGCATATTCGCCATCCATGATTTGTGGAAAGAGTGTGCCGTAGTCTTTATAGGCTGGAATCAAACACTCCCCATCAGAGGAATAATCACCGAAATTTTGGTAGTTGTATATCTCACCATTGAACATGGCTGTGATATCGCCATCGCAAAATGGTTGCACACGAAAAGCACCACTTATGCTCAGCAAATTATGAATAAAAGTCAGACCTGCGTGCCGAAATACCTCTGTGTGATCAGGTCCGCGCAACCTGATGTAGCGATTGACTTCATCAACATTGAAATTTGGTTTATTCGTGAAGAAAATACTGCACATTTTAAATCGCCTCGTCAAATTTGAAGAAATTGGTGGCTTTGAAAATCATTGACATTCGTAGGAATGTAGAGTGCGAAGTGGCAACATGCGTTGTCTTGGAGAGAATGAGCAAGTCAATCAGTGCCTCAACAATAGAAGCCTCAGATCTGTCAATATTGAAAAAGAATTCGCGCCCTTGGTCGTCAATCGTGTGATCGTTCCAGCCTTTCTCTCCTAGCATCTTGGATGGGAAATGGGTCTTTTTGTACACGCAACAGTTGGGTAATTTTGAAAATCGCGCATTGACTTCTGCGTCATCTGAGCAAACAAAAAACCTATTCGCACTGTCTTTGACAACATTGAATAATTCGTTGTCATCCACGGTGCTGCCGAAATCTGTTTTCCTGATATGAAGTCCAAAAACCGAATCATTGATCTGATTACGTAAGCAAAACCCACTTGCTTTGGCGTGTATGTCTTTATGGATTGAAAGATGACTCAAGCCACTTTGCATGTCGGCAAAGGTTGCAAATTGCGGGATTAAATTATGATAATAAAGAGTGGGCTTTTCGTTCTCTAAGAGCTTTTCGTAATCAGCGTAGCTATGTTGGTTGGATTGAAAATTGATATTTGCATCAATAAAACCACATTGATTTTCATGCATGATCAAGCAAAACGCATCTTCCTTTTCTTTGTAATAAATCAATTCGTTTTCATTCACAGGAATGTCAATTGAAAAAAGCGATGCAAGTCTTGCTCGACACCAATTGTTCACGGGCCATGACAATTCCCATTCGTGCTTGTATTTCTCTTTCAGAATCAAAGCAAAAATCAGCGTGTTGAGGCGGTTTGACAATCCGCCATCACAAAATACAACGTGTTTGTTTTTCGTCAGCATATCAAGCGTAGGGATTGAGTATGAGATCCGGACGCTCACTCATGTTGGGGAAGTCCAAAGGCCCAGGAATTGGATCGGTGCATGGTGTGAATTCACTGCGGTCATTTCTCAAAAGTGTGAGTTCAACGACTGCTGGAATAGGTACCCCTTCCACCACGCTGATGCCGCAGCAGTTATTGGCGTGCAAGTGTATGACTGTGTGCGATTGGGTGAGGACGCGCAGCGTTTTTTCAACCACTTTTCGAAATTGATCATTACCAATGCTTGTCATTCCATGCAATTCGCACACAATGATTCGATAGCTTTTGAGTATGTCGGGGTGAATGTGCGGCAATGTATCCCACTCAGCACCTTCGGTGTCAAATTTTAAAATCGCATCATGTGTTTGGTTAAAGCTGTGAATCTGATTCATCGCTGCCAATGTGCGCGTAGCTTCGTTGTCTTCTGCGCCCCAGGCAATTTTGTGAAACTGAAAGTTTGGATGGTTAACCGGCGGACCTTCAACAGTTGGGTCATATTGAAAAATTGGCACGCCGAGCTGAGCAAAATGCAAATCAAACGACACCTCGCTGCCGATACCAATAGATAAAAGACTATTGATGTTCGACAAGTCATCGGGCAAAACATAGCCACCATCGCCAAGACTGCCAACCCTTACTTTTCTGTATGCACATTTTAAAGGTTTGAGCATGCGCGATACAGCGAGCACTTCGGTTTGTATAGACATTCTTAGTTCCTTTGTATTTTTAATCGTTCTTCAAGTAGAAAATGCTACTTGGCATGACTGTTGGTTGCGTGACATGTTGGCCATGGAATACATTCAAACTGCCTGTGTACCGAATTGCCCCATGCATGCTTAATATTTCTTGAACGGTTAACGAGGCGTTGAACCCAACGATGAGGGTGCCACCCTGGCTCAGCAGTTGACTAAATTTGGATAACCCGTGGTTGACACATGTTTTTGTCAAACCAAGCACAACGACCAAATCAAAATTTCTGGTGCCCTTTGCTTCTAAAAAGGGTGCATCCTGATTCACTTCGTTTTCAGTGATCTGTGCGCTGACGATGTGCGGCACTTGTTCAAACTTGTAGTATTGTTGAAATGCCCGTTCTGCATTTTCCAACTCCTGAAGATCCACCGCGCAGTCACTGTCTGAATGGGTGCCAACAATGAGTATTTGCGCGGGCTTTTTTTCTTCAAGCAAATGCTTTTCGATCACATCTGCCACATTTCGTCTTGGAGAAACATGTTTTCCCAGACTCGAATTTGTCTTGCTGCACGCGTAATTAAACAACGAAACTCGCTTGTTAAATTCTTTATCCTTGTCCCCGTTGTAGGTTAGAAAGTGCTTTTTCGGATCTGAGATTGCCTCGGCATCATTTCTGTTTTTCCAAGCGTAATAATCCGCATCAAAGCTACCCAAGACGCGCTGCCCATTTGGAACAACCGGCCATAAAAAGAGGTCATTGTTTAACTTATCGCCATCAAAGTATTCAACGGGGCATCCTGCTTCTTGTGCGCACAAATCTAGACTCAGTTGATCTCGTTTTGAGAACATCAAAATTTGCTCCCACCACAAAGCGCCAAATTTTTTCACTTTGCTCTCGTGGTGTTTTCGCAGCAAAACTGTACCTGCTGTCAGGTGCTGCATGTTGCTTATGCTGCGTTGCTTTTCATAATATTTCATTTGAGACGCAACCGTCTCGGCTTCGTCTAGTCCGGATTTGACAACAATATCAGCTTCATCGACAGGGCTTGTACGCCAGGGATGGCGAAATCCTTTAAAGATTGACTCATTGATGTCAGCGAGCATCGGCATTCTTTTGAATACTACGGTGTTGTCAATGTAAAGACTGTAGTCGTAGTCTGGAAAGTACTTGTCTGGGCAAGCTTTTGGTAGTCGTGATGATTTTTCTGCGGGAATCAGCGGATGGCTGAAGTTACACAGCTGCCAAGTATTTGATTCCCACTGCAAGTTGTCTGTGAAACAAAAATAGTCAATCTCCAAATCTGTTTCGGATTTGTCCTTGATAATTTGCAGAGGGTCGTTCAAGCTTTCTTTTTGACCGACCAGAACCGTGTAGACGGCTAAGCGTGTCTTGCGAATATTAGAAATAATCGTTGTCATTTGTTATTCAGCCTTGCGATTGCGTGACCCAGGCCTCTATCGATGCGGCAATGGTGTTTTTGTTGTTCCGCAAATTTGGCAAACACTTTGCGACTCGATTTTTTATTTGATCAAGAGCATCTTTATGCTCAGCATAATGCAAGACTTTTGCAATGTACTCGTCTGTGCTTTGTGTCACCAATTCATCAAGTCCAATTGACTTCAAAATACCCCCCCCCATTCTTGACACCATGCTTCGTCCTGAAAGCGTGATGAGTGGTACGCCTTGGTTGAGCACATCCCGTGTCGTTGAACCGCAGTTGTAGGGAAAGTTATCCAAAAAGATATCTGCCAATGCCAGCTTGCTTTGGTATTCTTGATGCGAAGCCCTTTTTGTAAAGACAACGCGCTCTGGTTGAATATTGCACTTGCGCACATGGCTTCTGATCATGCCAGTGGTTGTGTCGTTGTCATCAATCAACCATAGAACGGTTTTATCGTTCTTCTGCAAAATATTGATCCATGCTTCTAGCATGTGCGGTGTTATTTTGTAAACATTTCCGAATGCAGCCATTACAAAAGCGCCTTCAGGCAAGGCATGCGCTTGACGCGTAGTGCCATGGCCTTCAATTTTTTCGTATGGCAAAGGAATAAAACTCCCCTCAACATACAAAGGCTTCTCCGTGAAGTATTTCGTCAACTCCTCTGGCAGCACATATTTATCGGCAATCACAAAATCAAACCAAGGCATGCCTGTGGTTCCAATAAAGC